>MDSV01004602.1_pt1 | contig 30841 bp, 35 predicted proteins | sample 810851 | NCBI WGS metagenome assembly MDSV01 (sample SAMN05326640, study PRJNA326480) | marine metagenome | isolation source: seawater | place: Atlantic Ocean: North East | collected 2012 | reverse complement strand
ATGACGAAACTTCAGAAGATGTTTTCGTTCACGTTTCTGCCCTTGATGGGCTAACACTCCAAGAGGGTGATAAAGTTGAATATGTAGAAGAGGAAGGAAAAAAAGGAAAACAAGCTTCACAGATTTCCCTGTTATAATATACATTAAGACTAATTTAAAGCTTCCCTTGTGGAGGCTTTTTTATGTCCTTTTTTTTTGAAAAAATCCCTGAATTAAAGATTCTGATTCACCGGCCATAATCCCCCCGTATACCTTAGCCTTGGGATGAGGACCTAACTGGGCCTGCTGATATCCACGTTTGATATCTTTTGCTCCAAAAACAATTTTGCTGAGTTGTGACCAATAAATGGCACCCATGCACATCACGCATGGTTCGAGAGTAACATAAAGAATACAATCGCTTAAGTATTTTCCGTTCAAATAATGTGCAGCAGAAGTAATGGCTTGCATTTCCGCATGAGCTGTTACATCATTCAACCGCTCGGTCAAATTATGTGCTCGGGCAATGATTTTGTTGTCGATAACCACTACAGCTCCCACAGGAACCTCATCCACATCATAGGCCTTTTGTGCTTCTACCAATGCCTGTTTCATAAAATAATGGTCGTCAAATATTTCCACGAGTTGAAAATACAAAACCCTACCAGCAAGTACAAGTGAAACTTTATCTTTGTAAATTGATAAAACCATTAACCAAACTAGAATGAGCGAAAAAAAAAGACTCTTTCTTATTGATGCATACGCCCTAATCTTTAGAGGTTATTACGCCTTTATCAAAAATCCCCGAATCAACTCCAAAGGGATGGACACCTCAGCCATCATGGGCTTTATGAATTCACTTTTGGACCTAATCAACCGTGAAAAGCCTGACCACTTGGCGGTGTGTTTTGACAAAGGGGGTTCTAAGGAAAGGACAAAGATTTTCACTGAATACAAGGCCAATCGGGACGAAACTCCCGAGGCAATTCTCATTGCAGTTCCTTACATTGAAAAAATCCTCAAGTCAATGCATATTCCCGTTGTGGTAAGGGAGGGATTTGAGGCTGATGATATCATTGGAACCATAGCTAAACAAGCTGAAAAAGAAAATTACCAAACCTTTATGGTAACCCCTGACAAGGATTTTGCACAACTGGTTTCCGAAAACATTTTCATGTACCGACCGGCTCGCATGGGAAACGGTATCGAAATATGGGGAGTTCCAGAAGTTCAAGAAAAATTTGAAATCGAAAGGCCAGAGCAGGTCATCGACTACTTGGGAATGATGGGGGACAGTGTAGACAACATTCCTGGACTGCCAGGGGTAGGAGATAAAACAGCCAAAAAGTTCATCAAGCAATTTGGCAATATGGAAAACCTACTCGACAACCTTGATCAAGTGCAGGGCAAACTCAAAGAAAAAATTGAGGCGAACAAAGATTTGGGTGTGCTATCCAAAAAACTGGCGACAATTAACACAGACGTTCCTGTAAAATTCGAAGAAAAGGATTACATACTTTCTAATCCCGACATGCAATCCGCTAACGCCATTTTTGAAGAACTGGAATTCAGAAGGATAAGAGAAAACTTTAAAAGGATTTTCTCAACAAATATAAAGTCAAGCTCCAAAATAACAACCACACCCTCTCAGACTGAACCTTTTCCTTCTGACCAGTTTGACCTATTTAATCCCCCTCCTGGAGAAGGAGCCGCTTTTTCCGAATCTTCAAGAAATAGCCAAAAATCTGTCAACCACCAATACCAGTTTGTGAATAGCCCTACTGGAAGATTCCTATTGCTTGAAAAATTACTTCAGCAAACCAGCGTTTGTTTTGACACCGAAACAACAGGTTTGGATCCGTTGCGAGCTGAATTGGTAGGCATTGCTTTTAGTTGGGAAAAACAAAAAGGCTACTACCTAGCACTGCCCAATGACCGAGAGGAGGCCCTGATCATCATTGATAATTTTCGTCCTTTTTTTGAAAATACCCAAATCGAAAAAATCGGTCATAACCTGAAATACGATCTTAAAGTTTTACTAAAATACAAACTCAGGATCGCTGGACCGCTTTTTGACACTATGATTGCCCACTACCTCATCAATCCTGATATGCGTCACAATATTGACATTTTAGCAGAAACCTATCTCAATTATAGTCCACAATCAGTCACCGAATTAATCGGGAAAAAAGGGAAGAATCAGCGCAGTATGAAAGACGTGCCTATTGAACAACAAACTCAATATGTCGTTGAAGATGCTGATATCTCCTTCCAACTCAAATATCATTTTGAAAAGGAATTAGCACAAACCGATACCACCAAACTTTTTAAAACGTTAGAACTTCCCTTATTAGAGGTATTGACCAAAATGGAAGCAGAAGGTATCAATCTCAATGTGAATTTCCTGAATGAAATGTCCAAAACACTGACTTCTGATATTGAGATTTTGGAAAAAAATATTTTTACTGAAGTTGGAGAAATTTTTAATCTGGCCTCACCAAAACAGTTGGGAGTAATTCTTTTTGAAAAGCTTAAACTGGTGGACAAACCCAAAAAAACCAAAACCGGGCAGTACTCAACTGCCGAGGAGATCCTCTCCTATTTGGCTAAGGACCACCCCATTGTGGCCAAAATTTTGGAGTGGCGCTCCCTACAAAAACTTGAAAACACTTATGTTTCAGCTTTGCCTAACGACCTAAACCCACATACCCAAAGGATTCATACTGTTTTCAACCAAGCAGTTACAGCCACCGGTCGATTGAGCAGCAACAATCCAAACCTGCAAAACATCCCCATCCGAACCCCAAGAGGGCGAGAAGTAAGAAAAGCTTTTATCCCGAGAGATAAAGGTCATATCCTCATGGCTGCTGATTACTCTCAGATTGAGCTACGGATCATCGCTGCTTTGAGCAAAGACCCTGCCATGGTTATGGCTTTTCAAAACAACGAAGACATACATACCGCTACCGCCTCCAGGGTCTTTAATGTAAAAACAGAGGACGTGACCCGAGAACAAAGGAGCAATGCCAAAACAGTAAACTTTGGAATCATTTACGGAGTTTCGGCATTTGGTTTAAGCCAGCAGACCAGCCTGAACCGCTCCGAGTCTAAAGAACTGATTGACACCTATTATGCCAGCTATCCTCAGCTAAAACAATACATTGCTGACCAAATAGACTTTGCTCGTGAACACGGTTATGTTTCAACGGTACTTGGTCGCCGCCGTTATTTAAAAGAAATTAACTCCCAAAATGCGGTGGTCAGAGGCGCTGCTGAACGCAATGCAGTCAATGCTCCCATTCAAGGAAGTGCTGCTGATATCATCAAACTGGCCATGATCCAAATTCACCAAAAAATAAAAACCGAAAATTGGAAATCCAAAATGCTATTACAGGTCCATGACGAATTAGTCTTCGACGTGCTTAAAAGTGAAAAAGAAGCATTTGAAAAAATGGTAAAATCCGAAATGGAAAAGGCTTTTGATATCGGACTACCTCTAATAGTAGATATAGGCTTTGGACTTAATTGGTTAGAGGCGCATTGATTTTAAAGGAATTAATAGTGGAGATCGAAAGTGCCTAAAAACTTCAAAACAATTAAATTGGTTAAAGGTCAAAAAAAATCAGTATACTAATAAAAAGGTCAAAATACTTTTACAGAAAACGGAATAATTGTAGATTTGCAGCCCTTAAAAGGGTTTTTAAAAAAATTTAGTTGTGGATACATTGAGTTACAAGACCATTTCGGCCAACGCTAAAACTGTTAACAAGCAATGGGTTTTGGTAGATGCTGATAGCGTTCCCCTAGGAAGAATTGCATCTGTCGTGGCGCTTCATATTCGTGGGAAACACAAAACAAATTACACCCCTCATGTTGACTGTGGGGATAATGTCATTGTTATAAATGCGGATAAAGTAAGTCTGTCTGGAAATAAGTGGAAACAAAAACAATATATCCGCCACACTGGATACCCTGGTGGACAAAGATCACTCAACGCAGAGCAGTTGAACGCTAAGGGCCCTGAGCGTTTGATCGAAAATGCAGTAAGAGGGATGTTGCCAAAAAATAAATTGGGAGCAGCTTTGTTCAGAAATTTAAAGGTATTTGTTGGTTCTGAGCACAACCACGAGGCCCAAAAACCTAAGACCATTAATATCAAAGAACATATATAAATGGAAGTCATTCATACTATTGGTAGAAGAAAAACCTCAGTTGCCCGTCTATACGTTTCCAAAGGAAAAGGTGTAATTACGGTCAACAAAAAGAATTATACCGATTTTTTTCCTACTGCCACTTTACAATACAAAATCATCCAACCCCTTTCATTGACTGAAAACGAAAGCAGTTATGATCTCAGAGTGACGGTTAAAGGTGGTGGTTACAATGGTCAAGCGGAAGCGGTGAGACTTGCAATTTCAAGAGCCTTGTGTGAAATTGATGAGGGAAATAGAACGGTTCTAAAGCCCGAAGGGCTTCTGACCCGTGATCCCAGGATGGTCGAGCGCAAAAAATTTGGTCAGAAAAAAGCAAGAAAAAAATATCAATTCTCTAAACGTTAATTACACTTTAGATTTGATAAGTTCATTCATTTAATTTAATCCTGTTGCTTGAACCGCTATGGCGGGAATCAGTTTAGCATCTAAATAAACTAAAAGGTTTATTGCTACTATCAAGAGAACGTAAACTAAAACTATGGCACAAACCAACGTAAAAGACCTGCTATCTGCAGGCGTCCATTTTGGACACCTTACCCGAAAATGGAATCCCAACATGGCTCCCTACATTTATATGGAGCGAAATGGAATACACATCATCAGCCTATATAAGACAGTGGCCAAGATCGAAGAAGCATCAAAGGCTTTGAAAAAAATTGCTATATCTGGTAGAAAAGTCCTTTTTGTAGCAACAAAAAAACAAGCTAAAGACATTGTAGCCGAATCGGCTAAAAAAATTAAAATGCCTTATATCACTGAACGCTGGCCTGGGGGAATGCTAACAAATTTTGTCACCATCCGTAAAGCCGTAAAGAAAATGGCCTCCATCGACCGAATGAAAAAGGACGGTACTTTTGAAACCCTTTCAAAAAAGGAAAAACTTCAGGTCGACCGACTGAGAGGAAAATTGGAGAAAAACCTTGGTTCAATAAACGATATGACGCGTTTGCCCGGTGCGCTTTTTATAGTGGACATTAAAAGAGAACACATTGCAATCAAGGAAGCACAAAAGCTAAAAATTCCGATTTTCGCTATGGTAGATACTAATTCTGATCCAAGAAAAGTGGACTTTGTTATCCCTGCAAACGACGATGCTACCAAGTCTATCGATAAGATAATGTCTTTGATGGTTGAGGCTATCGAAGAAGGACTTCAAGAACGGAGAAACGAAAAAGAATCACTAGAACAAGCAGAAATAGAAGGAGCTCTGGAAACTAAAAACTCCAAGGCTAATGCTGAAGCATCTACTGCTGAAAAGGAAGAAGAAAGTCCTGCCGTTCAGGATGAAAAAGAAGAACCCTCGTCCCCAGAAACTCAAACCTCTGAAGACGAATCAGCTGATACTGGTAAAGAATAATTAGCCTATATATTTAACATGAAAATTACAGCAGCAGAAGTTAATAAACTACGCAAGTCCACCGGAGCAGGCATGATGGATTGTAAAAAAGCATTGGTAGAAGCCGAAGGCGATTTTGATAAAGCAGTTGAGAACCTGAGAAAAAAAGGCCAGAAAATAGCTGCCAATCGTGCGGATAGAGAATCCTCAGAAGGTGCTGCCTTGGCCAAAGTAAACGAAGATAACACTGCCGGTATTTTGTTATCAGTCAATTGTGAAACTGATTTTGTCGCCAAGAATGATTCCTATCAAGAACTGGCCCATGCTCTTGCAGATCACGCTCTTAGTTTTGAATCCAAAGAAGATTTCTTGACAAGCGAATTTCTAGGGATTACAGTAGCCGAAAAATTAACCGAACAAACCGGAATAATTGGTGAAAAAATTGAAATCGGTGAATTCAGCAAACTCTCTGCTCCCTACGTAGGGTCTTACATCCATGCCGGTAATAAGATTGCCACTTTGGTAGGTCTTTCGGGTATTGTTGACAACGCCAGAGAGATCTCTAAAAATGTAGCCATGCAAGCCGCCGCAATGAATCCCATTGCCCTTAAAGAGGAAGATGTAGATGCTAGTATAGTAGAAAAAGAAATCGAGATTGCCAAAGACCAATTACGTCAAGAAGGCAAGCCAGAGGAGATGTTAGAAAATATTGCTAAAGGGAAAATCAAACGTTTTTTTAAAGATAACACCTTGATTAATCAAGCTTATATCAAAGACGGTAAGATTTCTGTGTCCGACTACGTTAAATCTGCTGATCCTGATTTGGTGATAACAGGATTTAAACGTATTGCTTTGGGCTAATAAAAGCAATCAAATAAAATTATAAAAGTACTTCCTTTAGAGGTACTTTTTTTTTGTAATAAAGTTAACTTGTAGTATGGAGAACAATCATAAGCGATGCCCTTGGTGCGAGGGAGATACATTGTACGAACAATACCACGACCAGGAATGGGGTGTCCCCATTTTTGACGACCTGAAATTGTTCGAGTTTCTCACTTTAGAAACCTTTCAGGCGGGACTGAGTTGGATTACGATATTGAGAAAAAGAGAAAATTTTAAAAGGGCTTTTAGTGAGTTTAATTATGAAAAAGTGGCGCGCTATGGGGATGAAAAAATAAAAAATTTGTTGAATAACCAAGGTATCATCAGAAACAAACAAAAAATAAAATCAGCTGTAATCAACGCCCAACGTTTTATTGCCATACGCCAAAAACACGGAACCTTTTCCCAATACATTTGGGATTTTGTCGGAGAAAAACCTCTGCAAAATAGTTTTAAAACGCTAGAAGAAATCCCTGCAAAAACGATCGTTTCTCAGAGAATCAGTAAAGATTTAAAGCAAAACGGTTTTCAGTTTGTAGGCCCAACAGTTATCTACGCCCATATGCAGGCTACGGGAATGGTCAATGACCATTTGCTGGATTGCTATCGTTATGGGGAAATAAACCATTCATCTAGAAAGGCAAATCATCATCCGGCCCATCGGTAGCGTCATCTGCAGGTTCAAAAGCAGGTGGTGGAGGCATGGGAGGCATTTCAGAATTTGAAGATGCTGTATCAGGTTCGATGCGCCACCCCTGAACGGAATTAAAATACTTGGTCTCCCCCTGTGGATTGACCCATTCTCGGCCCCTAAGGTTGATTCCTATTTTTACATTTTGGCCCATCTGAAAAGCATTTAGCAAATCGCATTTATCTTGAATAAATTCTATCAGAATATGTTGAGGATATTGCTCCTCTGTCGTAATGACCACCTCTCTTTTCCTGAACCCATTGTTGCCATACGTTTTGGTTTCATCCAACCATTTTATTTTTCCGGAGACTTCCATATTTCGATTTTTGATATTAGGGCAAATTTATAAAAAGTTTTGCCCGAATAAGGCTGGAATGCTTTTCTTTTATTTACAGTATCTTAGCTTTATCTAATACTGCATCCAGTGCTTGGTTTCATCAAAAAAAACAAGAAAAACAGTTGGCTTCTGGTAGCCTTTTTGATCGTTGCCTTGATTTTGTGGAACACCAATATTTTATTTCAAAAACTCAAAAAAGAAGAGCGTGCCAAAATGGAGCTATGGGGCATGGCCCAAAAAGAGTTGGTTGAAAACAGCACTGTCAATAACCTTACTTTTCAAGTATTACAACAGACGTGGATCAATCCCATGATTCAAGTTGACGAGCAAGGTAAAATTATTGGACATAGAAACATCGACTGGAATCCAAGATCTGAGGATTCTTTAGTGATTTATAAAAGATTGGAAAAAATCAAAAGAGAAAACCAGCCCATTTTGATTGAATATAAAGACAGTTTGTCCAACATAAATCAAAAATTGTATTACGGAGATTCGGTGCTGCTCAAAAAATTACAATATTATCCACTGGCCTTATTATTGATTATTTTTCTTTTTGGGGCGGTATTGTACTTCGTTTTTAAGACCTCTAAAGTTTCGGAGCAAAACCGACTTTGGGCTGCTATGGCCAAGGAGACTGCTCATCAAATCGCAACACCACTCACTTCCATGATAGGATGGATCACCCTACTCAAAGAAAAAGAGAGGAGTGAGCCATTGGACGAAATGGAAAAAGACATAGAGCGATTACAGGTCATCACCGACCGTTTTTCTAAGGTGGGTTCCTTGCCTGAATTACAACCCGCTGATATCGTTGGGGAAACCAAAAAAACATTACAATATTTAGAAAAAAGAAGCTCTGACTTGATAACTTTTAAAAATGACCTCCCCCAAAAGAAAATACTGGTTCCACTGAATACCCAACTCTTTAGCTGGACACTGGAAAACCTGATCAAAAATGGTATAGATGCGATGAAGGGCAAGGGAAGCATTACGCTCCACTTTATCGAAGAAGCGCAAACAGTCAGCCTCCTGATCAGTGATACTGGTTCGGGAATCAAAAAAGAGAACTTTAAAAAAATTTTTAGTCCCGGTTTTACGTCCAAAAAGCGCGGGTGGGGTCTCGGGCTCTCTTTGGCCAAACGAATCATCACAGACTACCACAAGGGAAAAATAAGCGTTAAAACTTCTGAATTGGGAAAGGGCACGACCTTTGAGGTCGTATTAAAGAAAAAGGATTAGAGGCAATCCTGAATCTTTACTGCCGTAGTTTTTAACTCCTCGGGTGTGAGGCTAACTTTCTTTTGAAAGGTTGCGTCTTCCATGGCTTGGAGGGGGATCAAATGGACATGGACATGTGGGACTTCCAAACCGATAACGCTCATCCCTACCCTCTTGCAGGGAATGGCCTCGCCTATGGCCAATGCGACTTTTCTTGAAAATTGCATCAGCAAGCTGTAGTCTTTCTCTGACAGCTCAAAGATTTTATTTACCTCTTTTTTGGTTACGCAAAGGGTGTGCCCCACAGCATTTGGATTAATGTCTAAAAATGCATAACAGTTTTCATCTTCGTAGATTTTGTAGGAAGGAATTTCTCCGGCAATGATTTTTGAAAAAACACCCCCCATCTTTAGTCGCGACTAATGGAGACTACTTCCAACTCTATTGTACCACTAGGTACAATGATCTGTGCTATTTCTCCTTCCTTTTTTCCCAATAAGCCTTTGCCTATAGGAGAATCGACAGATATTTTACCTGTTTTCAGATCGGCTTCGCTTTGAGCGACAAGTTTGTACTTCATTTTGGCTCCATTGCTCTTGTTATTTACTACCACAGTAGAATGCACCAATACTTTTGAGGTATCAAGTTGTGATTCGTCAATGAGTCTTGCGTTAGAAAGGATGGCCTCCATTTTTGAAATATGCAACTCCAAAAGGCCTTGCGCTTCCTTGGCAGCATCATATTCAGCATTTTCACTGAGATCTCCTTTATCCCGGGCATCTGCAATGGCCTGAGAGGCTTTGGGACGTTCTACATCCTTAAGATGATTTAGTTCATCCCTAAGCTTTTTCAAACCTTCTTCTGTGTAATAAGATACTTTACTCACTTTTTCGTTAATTTATATAAACAAATGATTCCATTTGTAATACAACTAATATCAAAGATAAGGAATTGAGCGTTTTTGATAAAACTTTCTTATTTAAATGCATGTTGCTACTACTGTTGGTTCTATACAGTTGTGGGAAGGATAAAATTGATCGAAACCCTTATTTATCCATTATAAATTTCAATATTAACCTCAATCTCAACTTGCCCGCTTATGACAATTTGAGGTATGCCGGCGGTGGACTTATTATTCGTCAAGGGGGAATCAATGGACTCTTGGTGTTTAACCTCAACGGAAATGATTTTTTAGCCTGGGAAGCCAGTTGTCCAAACCATCCCATCAGAGATTGCTCAAATCTATCCATTACAGGTGTTTTAGCAGAGTGTTCTTGTGAGGGATTTGAATACAGTTTGGCCACAGGCCAACTGCTAAACCCCAAAGAGAATAGCAAAAAACCCTATCCAATGCTGTTTTACAATGTAAGGCGTTCGGGCAACACGCTCATAGTTTCCAACTAAATCCACAATTGTTGAAAAAATTGATCTTTTTGCTGTTTTTTGTAGCTTCTATTTCCCTGCATGGGCAACTTTTAAAACTGGATTACCGTTCTCCGTTAAAAAAAGAACGCTCATTTAAGATTGGCCTTTTTAAACAATTCATGGGAGGTGTTACTACTTTGGGACATTTTGACCTGAGTAGTGAAGTGATAAACATCAACTACAGTGGCTCAGATGGTTTTGATAGTGGCCTTTCGGTTGTAGGGACAACAAGCGTATTTATAGGAAATAAAGAGAATAAAAAAAATAACCTTTGCTATTTGCTCAATCCTTTGGGGGGAATAAATGGAAGTTTATACTTTCAATTTCCCTTAGAGGAAAAAGAAAAAAGTAGCCTGAAAGTCAACTCTCGTATGGGGCTCAAATTGATTGAGGGTTCCCCACTCATGGGTTTTGAAAACACCTTTATAAGTAACTATGGAATGCTTGGAGGGTCCTATCAGCTATTACTTTTTGAAGACGCCCCTAAAAATGAAAGAATAGATTTTTGGATTTACCCCCACTTGATAGCAAGCCAAATGGGTGAAAATGACATTGAACTTTTTTTTAATAACGAATTGAAGTCTATCAGTTATGGATTCGGACTGCAAACTGGTATCGAATTCAATCAAAAAATACGATTGGTTTTTCTGCTCAATAAATTTGTCAATACCTTAGTCCCCGAATCATTGGGGATTCCCGTGCTTCGTCTTACAGTAGTCTACCACTTTTAGAATCTCAAACTGAGTCCTGCCAAAAAGTTAAACTGAGCTTGAGGATAATATCCCACACCTTCAAGAGTCTTAACTACTCCCCGCACAGAATAGTCGTCGTTGAAAGTATAGAAATAACCATTAGAAACGTATTTTGTTCTCAAAAAGTTGTTCAACAACAATGAAATATTAATTTCTTTAATCAGGCTTTTGGGAAGGATAAGGTAGTTGACATTTAGATCAGATACGTTATAGGCATCCAGCTTAGAAGTTTCAGAATCGATATTTCCCATGTATTGCTCGCCTATATGTTTGGTGAGAAAGGATATTTTCCAATGGGTTGACGGCTGAAAAGTAATAATATTTCCAGCTACTATTGCGGGGGAAAAAGAAAGGTGGGTATCTCCAAGATCTTTCAAAACCCCATCGCGCTGAAAATAAAAATCATGATTACGATTGCGACTGAGTGTAAGATTGGGTTGCCAAGTCCAACGGTTGGCCAGCGTAATTGTTCCTTCAATTTCTATCCCCAATCTGCTACTTTTCCCAACATTTTCTCTGATGGGGGTTCCCACATCATCCAGTGCACCAGTGAGGGACAATTGGTTGGTGTAGTCCATGAAATAGAAGTTGACCAAAAGCTTGGCTTTTTCTGTATTGAAACGCCATCCCAATTCATAATCGTTAAGTTCCTCTTGTTGGGGATTTCCATTTTCAAAGTCCGCCCGGCTGGGTTCTCTATGGGCTCTGGCAAAAGAAAGATAAAATTTGTTTTTGGTATTATGGGTATAGACGACTCCAGCTTTGGGATTGAAAAACCCATATTTTTCATCTATACTAATAGGCTCGGGCCCTTTTAGGTTTCCATTTGCGGTATAATATATAAAGCGGTATTGTAAATCCAAATAACCCGAAATACGTTCATCGAATCGGTGGTTGACTTTGGTATAAAGATTTCCTTCTTTTTTATTGCCTTGATTTTTATAAAAACGATGACCCGGCTGAATACCCGCAGCATAATTTGCAAAGATCAACTCCCCAAAATGATCCCCAACATAGCTGCTGTAGAGTGCGCCCAAATTCCATTCAGTATTGCCTTTTTGTTTGTTGAGTGATATGGTAGCCACATAGTAGTCGTTGTCCAGCCATTTTTGAATAATATTTTCAGTAGTATCAATAGTCGTTCCCCCGATATTTATGGGCTGAAGTCCCAGGTAACTAAAATTGTTGTCGGATGAGAAATTGACATTTTGTTCGAACCAGAGGTCTTTGTACTCTTCGTAATAGCCCCGTCCATAGGTGTAGTTCAATCCCAACGAAAGACTGGTATAAGCATCGACTTTTTGGTTCCAATGGAGCTGATAGTGGTCTTGGCGGTAATTGTCCACTTGATTGTCATAATGACCCTCCAAATTTCCGTTATCGTCGTAAATTTCTCCAGCGGGATTGTAACTGCGGTTGGTGTTTAAAGTATTGGCATCCAAACCAAACCAGGATTGGTAGGTGATCTCTTGCCCCCCAAAAGCAAGGGCTTTGATCAGCCTATTTTCGTCTTGAAAAGCCGCTTGCAAGAAGTAGGACTTTAAATCTGAACTGGCTCGATCCACATAGCCATCTGAAGTGATCTTGGACAACCTCCCTGAAATCTCAAAATGACTGTTGAGTAGTCCAGTAGAAAATTTTAAAGTGTTTTTAAAAGAATTAAAACTTCCCACGGTATAGGCAATTTCGGCATAAGCGTTTTGGGAGACCTCATCGGTCAGCAAATTAATACTGGCACCAAAGGCTCCAGAACCATTGGTAGAAGTCCCTACGCCTCTTTGTAACTGCAAAGAAGAGACTGAAGAAGTAAAATCGGGCATATTGACCCAATAGACCCCCTGACTTTCGGAGTCGTTGTATGGAATCCCGTTAATGGTTACATTGACACGGGTGGCATCGCTGCCCCTAACTCGAATTCCTGTATAACCGATTCCAGCTCCTGCATCACTGGTGGTGACAACTCCGGGCAAATAATTGAGCATGATCGGCAGGTCTTGCCCCAAGTTTCTGGAGGCCAGTTCTTCCTTGTCCATATTGCTAAAGGAAAAAGGCTGGTCTTCGTCGACTCTCAGTCCGGCCAGCTTGACCTCTTCTAATTGAATTTCAGGAATGCTGTCGTGAACAATAGTGGTTTGTGCAAGCAATGGCTTATGAAAGATCATCGCTAAAAAGCTTAAGTAAATAGTTTTCATCCGAATAGTTTTATTCGAATAAAAGGGGTGATTATTCTTAGTGTTAAATGTTAATTAAAATCCCTTGGCAGCATTACCCGCCCAGGTTCAATGGGTATCATCTCAGCCAGCCTAAGGCAGGCACCCCTTCGAGATATGTGGCAAAGATAAGTCAGTAATAAAATATTGGAAAGCTTTTACTGCTTTTTTAACAATAGATCAATGAAAGCTATGGCCTTGTTCAATCGAATTACTGGATTTCCCTCTAAGATCAAATATTTTTTTTGCATCTCGTCCAAAGTACTTTTGAAATGATCAAACATCGACTGACGATCCTCCTGGCGGTCTCTTAAATCGTCTTTTACCCAAGGGACATCGATTCCTGTAAGAAGATAAAGGTCATATTTGGACTTTTTGGAATACTCCAAAATTGCAGGGTTGCAATAACCATCAAAATGGGTTTCAGACCATACCCTTGTGACCACCACATTGGTGTCGCAGAATAAGAGCTTTTTGGCTTTGATCGCTTTTTGGTTTTCCCTTTTTAATTGACCCGCAACAATAAAGGGCAAATCTTCTAAAGTGCAAATGCTTTGCTGCTCGTCCCATTTTTTTTGGAGGTACTCTCTGGCAAATTCTTCCACCCATTGGGTCTGATAGTGATTGGCTAAAGCTTTGGCTAAAGTGGTTTTGCCTGTTGATTCAGGGCCGTAAAGTACTACCCTAAGGATATGGGAGTGGACTTGTTTAAGATCTTTTTCCATGAGCGGTAGCCATAGATGGCAATAAGGGTAAATATAATATATTGAAAACTGGTCAGGGTAAGTCCCTTATAGAAATAGAGGGGGATAGAGATGATGTCTCCTACAATCCAAAACAACCAGTGTTCTATTTTTCGCCGGGCCATCAGGCCCATACCAACAAAGAAAATGGCGGTGGTCAGGGTGTCTACATAGGCTGTCCAATCCACCCACTTATCAAAAACTTGATAGACCCAAAAGACAAATAACATACTCGTCATAAAAAGCAGCAAAGACATTTGAAATTCTTTTTTGGTTGTTGAAGTTATCTGGTGAACAACTACCTGCTGTTGCTTTTTTGACCAATAGTACCAGCCATATAAACTCATTATAAAATAATAAGCGTTGATAATCATATCACCCAATAAGGCCCATTTGAGCAGTAAATAAACAAAAATAGAGGTGGTAATCATCCCGGTGGGATAAACCCAAATGCTGTTTTTTTTGGCATACCAAACACTAAGTAGTCCAAATAGGATAGCGTTAGTTTCCAATACAATGTCTATTGTGGCATAAGTACTGTATTGGCCGAATAAAAAATCAAAAACTGGGGACATAGTCACTTCGGTCTCCTTTGATGATTTTCATATTTAAAACCACAGAAGGCTCATTTTCAAAACTTTCCTTTATGGCTTCTTGAAGCGAGGACATTAATGCATCGTATTCCCCATAAATTTGGGTACTCATGGGGTTTTCCAAAACCTTAAAGCCCAGTGCTCTGAGTTTCTTAATGAAATTTTTGATGGAATTTTCAAAATTGTCGTTGATTGGGAGCAGGGTCAATTCTACTGAAATATTCATTATTTTTTTAGTTTTTTGGCGTGGCCAAAGTACCACAATATGCTTTTTCAATTATAAAATTAAGAGAAAAATTGAAGGTTTTATCTGAAATTATAACTTTTGCATTACCCTGGAAGTCTCCCCATTCAAAAGGTGTCACGAGCAATTGCTTTGAAAAAATGATCCCTTTTTGTTTAAGGGCTTTATACAAAGCTTCCTTAGCGGTCCAGATTAGGGTAAGTTTTTCAATTGCCCCGGAGCCTTTAAGAGCAAAGCTTTCTTCAGTATTTAAAAAACGGGGTGCAAGAATTTGAATCTTGGGCCGGTAAACTTCTAGGTCAATCCCCAGAGGTGTAGTGCCCAAAGCGATTCCTGCTGTCCTATTGGTATGAGAAATGGAAAGCTGCCGTCCCGATTCCAGAAAAGGGGCGCCATTGTTATCATGACTCAAATCATGTGGAGCAATCCCCGCCTCCAAAAGGAGTCTTCTAGTAGCTAAAAACTCTTTTTGATGGGAGAGGACCTTTTGCTTTTGGAATCTGATTTCATCCGTATTAGACAGTATGAGGTTTCTTTTGAGTTCCTCCAAAGGTTCTTCAATATGCCAAATCAAAATTTGGGTTTCTTGGTCAATATTGACCCTTTGGTGTAATGGCATTTGATATTGAAATTAAAGTGCGTATTTTTGCTGAAAATTGATAATAAAGATACAATTATGGAGACTAAAAGTGCATCTACTTATTTACCCTACAAAATAAAGGACATGTCCCTAGCTGAATTTGGCAGGAGAGAAATTCACTTGGCCGAATCAGAGATGCCGGGTTTAATGGCTTTGAGAAAAGAATATAGCGAAAATCAGCCACTGAAAGGGGCTCGAATAGCAGGGTGTCTACACATGACGATCCAAACTGCCGTACTAATCGAAACACTAACTTCTTTAGGTGCCGAGGTGACTTGGAGTTCTTGTAATATTTTTTCTACACAAGATCACGCCGCTGCTGCTATTGCTGCTGCAGATATTCCCGTTTATGCTTGGAAAGGAATGAATGAAGAGGAGTTTAACTGGTGTATAGAACAAACCCTGTTTTTTGGAGAGGACCGCGAACCCTTGAATATGATTTTGGACGACGGAGGTGACCTGACCAATTTGGTATTGGATCATTATCCTGAGTTGGTCAAAAACATTAAAGGTTTGTCTGAAGAGACAACTACAGGAGTTCATCGACTCTATGAAAGAATGAAAAATGGAACTTTGCCACTCCCAGCGATCAACGTAAATGACTCTGTAACCAAGTCCAAATTTGACAATAAATACGGTTGTAAGGAAAGTGCTGTAGATGCAATCCGTCGGGCAACCGATGTGATGCTGGCTGGAAAACGGGTGGTTGTTGCAGGGTATGGGGATGTCGGAAAAGGAACCGCAGCCTCTTTTAAAGGTGCAGGAGCTATTGTTACGGTAACTGAAATCGACCCCATTTGTGCACTGCAAGCCGCTATGGATGGTTTTGAAGTGAAAAAAATGTCCAATGTCATTGGAAATGCTGATATCGTTATTACTGCTACTGGAAATAAAGACATATTGAGAAAAGAATTTTTCTTGGCCCTAAAAGACAAAGCGATTGTATGTAATATAGGTCACTTTGACAACGAAATTGATATGGATTGGCTCAACGACAGTTATGGCCACACCAAGGTTGAGATTAAACCACAGGTGGATATGTATACACTTGAAGAAGGAAAAGAATTGATTGTTTTGGCAGAGGGCCGATTGGTCAATCTGGGTTGTGCTACTGGTCATCCCAGCTTTGTAATGAGTAATTCCTTTACCAACCAAACCTTGGCACAAATCGAATTATGGAAATATGCTGACAATTACGAAAATAAGGTTTATATGTTGCCCAAACACTTGGATGAAAAAGTAGCAGCCTTACACTTGGAACATTTAGGAGTTGAGTTAGACGATCTTTCAGAAGATCAAGCAGAATATATCGGGGTAACGGTTAAAGGTCCCTTTAAACCAGAATACTACAGATATTAATAAGGGGGCCATTAGGTCCAACAAAAAAGCCCGCCGATTGGCGGGCTTTTTTGGGATAATTTTTCTTATCTAAACTTCGAAAGGCTCGATAGAAACATAAGATTTATTGTCTCTCTTTTTGGTAAACTTCACCAATCCATCTACTTTGGCATGAAGTGTGTGATCTTTACCGAGATAAACATTCTCTCCAGGGTTGTGGACTGTTCCACGTTGACGAACGATTATGTTCCCCACTTTGGCAGCTTGACCTCCAAAAATCTTAACGCCCAAGCGTTTCGATTCTGATTCTCTTCCGTTTTTGGAACTACCTACTCCTTTTTTGTGTGCCATTTTATTATTATTTTATGGTATTCTTTATTTATTTAAAGCGGCGATTAATTCTGTCTTTTTCAAGCTGGTATATCCGCTGATTTCTTTTTCCTTGGCAGCAACTTTCAACTCAGTAACGGTCATTTTGGAATAATTAAGCTTAACAACCTTTGAAGACGATTTTTTGGACGGCCCTGCTTTTGTAGCTTTGGATTTATGCTCCGATTTGGCAGGCACTTTTTTAGCTGGTGCTGCTTTTGCAGCTTTGAGTTTTGCAGTAGCAGGTTTGGATCCGGAAGCTACAATTCTTTCTACCATCAATTCCGTTAGGGCCTGACGGTGTCCATTTTTAACACGATAGCCTTTACGTCGCTTTTTCTTAAAAACGATGACTTTGTCCCCTTTGAGGTGACCCAGGACTTTTGCCTCTACAGCAGCGCCACTTATAGCCGGGGCGCCAACAGTAACTTTTTTTCCATCGTCAAGCAAATAGACTTTATCAAAGGAAACCTTGCTCCCTTCTTTATCTTGTAAACGATGTACGAAAAGCTTTTGGTCTTTCGCAACTTTAAATTGCTGCCCTGCTATATCTACAATTGCGTACATTTTCTATAATTTTGGATTGCAAATATAATTATTTTGGTTTCAAAAACTTAATTTAAGTACAGAAATAAAGGGAAATCAACCACTTAGGGGAGGGCATCGAATTGATTCAAATACCAATAAACGGTTTGGTCTATTCCCACTTCGAAAGAAGTTTTGGGTGCCCAACCCAATTCGTTTTTGATTTTGGAAGCATCAATGGCATAGCGGAAATCATGCCCTAAGCGTTCGGTAACGTAGTTTATCAGCTTTTGAGAGTAGCCTTTGGGCCGGCCCAAGTATTTGTCGGCTATGGATATGACTTGTTGAACGATATCTATGTTTTTGATCTCGTTATTACCGCCTATGTTGTAGGTGGAACCCAATTTGCCTTTTTGGAAAATTAAATCAATAGCATCCACATGATCTTCTATAAATAGCCAGTCTCTCACATTCTGGCCATCACCATATACAGGAAGCAGTTTTTCCTGGACAATGTTTTTTATGAATAGAGGGATGAGTTTTTCGGGGTATTGATCGGGTCCATAGTTGTTGGAGCAATTGGACAATACTATGGGAAACCCATAGGTATGGAAATAGACTCTTACAAAGTGATCAGAAGCGGCTTTAGAGGCAGAATAAGGAGATCGAGGATCATATGCAGTGGTCTCGGTAAATTTGCCCTCGGCTCCCAAACTGCCATAAACCTCATCAGTAGAAACATGATAGAATAATTTTCCTTCGAATGATCCCTCCCATGCCCTACGAGCAGTTTCCAACAAGGTCAGAGTCCCAATAACATTGGTTTGAGCAAAGTTTAGAGGGTTTTTGATAGATTGGTCTACATGGGATTCTGCTGCTAGATGAATTATGCCATCAAAATCATATTGGGCAAATAGTTTTTTGACCAGTGCAGTGTCGGTAATGTTTCCATGAACAAATTGATAATTGGAGAGTTCCTCAATTTCATAAAGTTTTAAAGTGTCTCCTGCATAGGTAAGTGCATCGAGGTTAACGATTTGGGTATCGGGATATTTTTTGACCATCAGGCGAACGAGATGTGAACCTATAAATCCAGCTCCGCCAGTAATTAAAATTGATTCTTTTGTCATTTTATTTTTTTCAAACAGTCTTCCAATGCTAATTCCCAAGATCGTGGGTTCAAGTTAAATTCCTTTTTTATTTTCTCACAGCTTAAAACCGAATATTTTGGTCGTTTGGCCTTTGTTGGATAAACTGAGGTTTCAACAGGATGAACATTACACGAAATATTAGTCAGTTGCTTGATCTTGTCTGCAAAACCATACCAGGTCGTTTTTCCTGTGTTGGTGAAATGATAAACTTGGACACCACAAATTATAGAGTTTTGATCCAAAGCTCTGAGAGTTGAATCTGCTAGGTCCAAAGCATAGGTAGGGCTTCCCAATTGATCATTCACTACATTGATTTCATCTTTTTTTTGCAATAAGGAGAAGATGGTATTTACAAAGTTTTTACCATAGAGACTAAATAACCAGGAAGTGCGTATGATCCACCCATCAATTCCAGCGGTTTTCATGATTGTTTCTCCTTCTTCTTTAGTCTTGCCATAAACCCCTATAGGACTAGGGGGATGCTCCTCTCTATAGGGAGTATTGGCTGTACCATCAAAAACATAATCGGTAGAATAATGAATGAGTTTAAATCCAAAGTTTTTGGATAACTCACAGAGTGAACCAATGGCCTCAACATTAAGTTTTTGGGCCTTTTGAGGTTCATCTTCTGCACTATCCACACCAGTATAAGCCGCACAATTAATTACTATATTTATATTAGTTGTATTGAAGAATTGCTCTACTTGGTTTTCATCAAAAAGATTGAACTCCGGCAGGTCTTTGAAAAAGAATTTAAAATGTGGGAAATGCGGCGCCCAATATTGAAAAGATTGTCCCAGTTGCCCTTTGGCTCCTATTACTAAAACCTTAGTCATATATCGATCTTTTAGTCAAAACACTTTGCAGCTTCAAAAGTGGGATGCTCCCGATCTTTTGAAGAGAGGACTTGCTCTCCGATAGGAATTTGCCAATCGATGTCCAATTGTGGATCATCGAAGGCGATACTGGCCTCAGCGCCTTTGTTGTAATAATTGTCCACCTTGTAAGTCAAAAAAGCATTTTTGCTCAAACAGGCATAACCATGGGCAAAACCACGAGGAATAAAAAGTTGCTTTTGGTTTTCGCTGCTCAATTCTAAGGCGATGTGTTTTCCAAAATGGGGAGCCCCTTTTCTGATGTCCACCACTACGTCCAGAACCTTTCCTCGGAGGACAGAAACCAGCTTGGATTGGGCGTATGGAGGTGTTTGGTAGTGCAAGCCACGGATCACACCGTAGGAGGATTGGGCTTGATTGTCTTGACAAAAATGTAGAGCATGGCCCACTGCTTTTTCCAGTAGGTCCTTTCTAAAGCTTTCCATAAACCAGCCTCTTTCATCCTCCAATTTATGGGATTGTATCAATAGTACTTCAGGAAGTTCTGTGGGGGTAATGGTCATCTACTACTTATTTTTGATAACGATCCAAGAGGTACTGACCGTATTCGGTTTGGGACAAATCTTTTGCCAAGGTTAAGAGTTGATCGTGACTGATCCATCCCTTTTCAAAGGCAATCTCCTCCAAACAGGCGACTTTTAGTCCTTGACGTTTCTCGACAGTATGGATGAATTGTCCTGCCTGTATCAGGGATTCATGAGTACCGGTATCGAGCCAAGCAAAACCCCTGCCAAGGATTTTTACCTGTAGTTTGCCTTTTTTGAGAAAGGCTTGGTTTACAGCTGTGATCTCTAATTCACCCCGAGCACTGGGTTTTATTTTTTTTGCGATTTCAACCACCTCATTGGGATAAAAATATAGCCCGACAACGGCTTTGTCGCTTTTGGGATCCTTTGGTTTTTCTTCAATGGACAGGGCTTTGCCAGTTTGGTCAAAATCGATGACACCATAGCGTTGGGGATCTTTGACAGTATAGCCGAAAACAGTGGCCATTTCAGGTTGATTTACCGATTCTCGCATCAAGGTGTTTAATCCCTCCCCATAGAATATGTTGTCACCCAATACCAAACAAATAGGGTCTTGACCGATAAACTCCTGACCAATCAGAAATGCCTCTGCCAGTCCGTTTGGGACTTTTTGTTCTGCATATTGGATTTGGATTCCAAATTGGCTTCCATCTTTCAAAAGACGTTGATAGGCAGGTAAATCGGTAGGGGTACTAATGAGTAATACCTTATTGATTCCTGCAGACATCAAGACCGAAAGCGGATAATAAACCATGGGTTTGTCATAAACAGGTAGTAACTGTTTTGAGACCCCTTTGGTTACTGGATGTAATCGGGTTCCGGAGCCCCCAGCGAGAAGAATTCCTTTCATAATTATATTCCAGTTTTAAATTAAAATCTGCTGTAATCCCTTATAAATAATCGATTTTTCTTGTTTTCTAACATAGAATAACATATCGTATATAGTGTAAAAGTTGTAAAAATACGCCTTAGTAATTTATTAAAAATTAATAAAACATGATTTAACATATGTTAGATTTTATAAAAATGGAATTTGGGCTTTCATCGGTCCAAAAAAGAAAGGTACAAATCTATATCTTTTTGCACCTTTTAAAGGAAAAAAAATTAAGTTCTCCATTGCCACTATTTATCAATCCGAGTTTTTGTCAGGCCAAAAATCAGGGGTTAATCCTCGATATAAAGAGGCTAAAAGATTAATGAAAAACTTAAAATAGTACTTTTTAAACTTATAAATACTGAAGATTTAGACCAGATTAGAGGCACAAAATCATTTAAATTATTAGTCAAGTAAGTCTCTACTAATTACTTGTTAAACAATAATTTATTAATTAAAATTGCTATGGCTAATCAAATCAAAGATACATCTTATAGAAAGAATAGAAAAACAGGTTCTATTGGGCTTCGGCTCAACACGATTAAACGCTATAGTTACCTTTTAAAAGAGTATGAGAATTGAAAGGCATTTTTGTTTTAAAACAACAATTGAGCCTTTAAAGGTTAAAATCAAGTTATAAACATTTGAGAAGTTTTAATATAGACTAGATGTCTACTCATCTAATATATGTTCTAGTCTATCTAAGAGGTACTCCTTGTTGAAGTTATTCTCAAAATAGGTCAGGGCATTATTTGATAACTTAACTTTTTCAACTTCTGAAAGATTGTAAAGCTTAAGAATATTCTCTGCCAAAAGCTCATGATTTTCAGCATCACAGGCAAATCCTGAATTAGATTCAGAAATAATCTTATTTCCAATTCCATCTAATGACCCTATAATTGGTTTACCACAAGCCAGATAAGATTGCAGTTTTCCAGGCATCGTAAAGGAGAAAATATCAGCTTTTTTTAGCGTTATTAAAAGCCCATTCGTACAAGAAAAATAATACGGCATTTGTTCTGGTGGGTAAGCCCCTAAAAAATAGAATTTTTCAGTTAGCCCTTTTTCTTTAATTTGCTTTTGTATTCTTGATTTATCTCTTCCGTCTCCTAGAACGACTAAGTTTATATCATGCTCCTTTAATTTTTCAAAAGCACTTACTATGGTATCAAAGCTTTGTGCTACGCCAATATTCCCTGCGAACACCAAATTAAATCCCTTTGGAAATTGCTTAATGTAACGCACATCCTTCTCAACTACTTTATAAAAATCTTCAGCATAATAAGGATAATAAATTATATTATTATCCGCTACCCCTTGATTTTTAATATAGGTTTTAAACTCAGGGGATTGGACTAAAAGCAGATCTGTATATCTATAGATCAGTTTAGTCATTTGATTGACTAATCCCAATGCAATACTGCTTTTAATGCCCCCTGCCACTCGAACAGATTCAGGCCATAGATCATGAACCCATAAATAGGACTTACACTTAAATTTTTTAGCAGCTACAATTCCAAGAATACCTACAGTAATTGGAGAGGGAGCATAAATAAAAACTTTTTCAAAATCACCTTTAAGTTTCAATATTTTGAAAAAGGCGAAAAATACAAATGAGAAATAATTTAAAAAAAGTCTGAAACCACCTCCTTTTTTTCTAAGGATTAAATTTGCTCTGTGGACTTTGATTCCCTCAATTTCTTCTTCTTTAGGACTATCCCATGAATAGCCCTTAAAATAATCTCCCTTTGGATAATTAGGTTTGCCCGTTAATACCTCAATATCATGACTCCTTTTTTTTAAAGAAAAAACTAGGTCATTGATTCTAAAGTTCTCTGGATAAAAATATTGAGATATAAATAGAATTTTCATTTATGTCATTCTGGTGGAGCTATCTTTTTTCCAAACAGTTCTGTTTATATAATCTATATAGCTTAGTATGATTCTAGAAACTTTTAAAGACACATTCTCTACATCATAATCGCCTACAATTTTTGGAGTATTACCCGATTCAAACTGCTTGGTAACCATGTTTACAGATTCAATAATTCTATTTTTATCCAATCCTGACATTATAAATGAACCCTCATCCATTCCCTCTGGACGTTCATGAGCAGCTCTTATCATAATTGCTGGAAACCCTAGAATTGAAGACTCTTCTGAGATAGTACCACTATCAGAAATCACACATTTTGAATTTTGCTGAAGATTAACATAATCAAAAAAACCAAGGGGTTTTAAGAACTGAATTTTATCATCAATTTTGATGTTTTTTAATTTTTCAATTCTTTGTCTAGTTCTAGGGTGAGTTGATACAATAATCGGAAGATTATATGTTTTTACTAGCTGATTTAAACTCTCGATAAATGAGGTTAAATTTTCTTTATAATCAACATTTTCTTCTCTATGTGAAGACACAATAAAATAACACCCTTTTTTAATTTTAAGTTTACTTAAAACATCACTACTTTCAATTTTATCTTTGTAGTGCAGGAGTATTTCCTTCATGCAAGACCCTGTTTTAATTACTGTTTCAGGTCTTAGCCCTTCAGCAATAAGGTGATCTCTAGCCTGCTCGGTTAAAGGCATGTTGATATCACTCAAATGGTCTACTATCTTTCTATTTAATTCCTCAGGAACTCTTTGATCAAAACAACGATTACCTGCTTCCATATGGAAGATTGGTATCTGTCTTCTTTTAGCTGAGATAACTGAAAGACAGGAATTAGTATCTCCGTAAAGTAAAACAGCATCTGGGTTTTCTTTTTCTAAAATCTTATCAGACTCTGAAATTATATTGCCAATAGTCTGAGCAGTAGAATCACCAACAGCGTATAGAAAATAGTCAGGTTTTTTTACCCCAAGATCATTAAAGAAAATCTCATTTAGTTCGTAATCGTAGTTTTGACCTGTATGAACCAATATATGATTTACATGTTTTTCAAGTTCTGCAATTACTCGTGAGAGCTTAATTATTTCTGGTCGAGTCCCGACTATTGTAACTACTTTAGTCATTTTAGGTTGTATAAATTATTGTTTTTCTCACTATCTAAATTCAAATCAGAAAGCATCTCGTCCCAATTGGGTTTTTTAATTTTTGTTTCTGAAAAAAACCTATCCGAATTTAAGGATTTATTAGAGTAATACGAGGACTCCCTTTCTATTTCTATATTTAATTTGAAGTAATGGTTGATTTTAGTTATTAAATCAAACTTTGAAATAGGTGAAGATGATATATTATATATGCCATGTAAATCAGGGTAGTTTTCAATGATTTCAATAAGAGCATTTGACATCCAAAAAGTTGTTACCCCTGAATAAATCACATTGTCAAACCCCTTGATTTTTTTATTCTTTTTTGAAATTACCCATTCTAAAAGTTCGGTCTTATTATAAATTTCTCTTCCAATCATTGAAGACCTTATGGTAAGTGTGTTTTTAGAGTTTATTTCTCCTTTCCCTTTTGAACTACCGTAATATTCTTTTGCGTCGGGTAAATCAAAATCTTTATAATTTCCTTTATCACCAAAAAAAACACAATCTGTTGAAAAATAAATTTGTTTTTTTTGGTTGTCCTTACACCAAAAGTCAATTTTTTGGGGTAATTGAGAATTTATAAAGTTAGTTTCTTTGCTGTCTGATGCTCCACGTCTAATTGTAATCCCTGCTGCATTTATTATGTAATCGGGAGAGAACTTATCAAGAAGATCTTCTACATTTTGATTTAGAAAATCAAAATCAGAATGAGTTGAATTTGGAAAGCGTTTTTTAAGGTAATCGGCATGAGATCTTGAATTTAGATAGAGATCAAAATGGCTAAAAGATTTAGCCATTTTATGGCCTATCATTCCATCAGCTCCAAGAATAAGTAGTTTCATTTGTAGCCAATACTTGCCAATAGATCTATAAGCTGCTTTTCAGAAAGTCTTTGAGTATTATAAGAGTTGTATTCTTCTAAATCTTTAAATTGTTTTCCTTCAAAGAAATACTTGTTATAGTTCAAGTCTCTATTATCAGCAGGTACCCTAAAATAATTTTCAAGTTCCTCGGCAACTAATCTTTCTTCTCTTGAGAGAAGAGTTTCATGCATTTTTTCAGCATGACGAATACCAATATTTTTAATCTCAACTGATGAATTATATATTTTTTTCATGGCTTTTGCCAATTCTCCAATTGTAGAAGATGGAGATTTTTGAACAAAAATATCTCCTGAATTACCATTCTCAAAAGCAAATAGAACAAGATTTACTGCGTCATCAAGAGTCATCATGAATCTTGTCATGGTTGGATCAGTAACAGTTATATCTTTTCCAGATTTAATTTGGTCATAAAAATGAGGTATTATTGAACCTCTTGAGGCCATTACATTACCATATCTTGTACCACAAATTACAGTTGAATCTGAAGTCCTAGATTTAGCAACAAATACTTTTTCCATCATTGCCTTGGAAACACCCATGGCGTTAATTGGATAAACCGCTTTATCTGTACTTAAACAGATTACTTTTTTGACATTATTTTCTATTGCAACTGATAGAACATTTTCCGATCCTAAGACGTTAGTCTTTACAGCTTCTACTGGAAAAAATTCGCATGAAGGTACTTGTTTTAAAGCTGCTGCGTGAAAAATGTAATCTACTCCTTTAACTGCAGAAACGATACTATCTTTATCTCTAACATCTCCTATAAAAAATTTTATTTTTGGATTATTATAAACAACCCGCATATCATGCTGTTTTTTTTCATCCCTTGACAATATCCTTATCTCTGAGAGATCTGAATTAAGAAACTTATTTAAGACAGCATTCCCAAATGAACCAGTTCCTCCAGTTATTAAAAGTGTTGATCCTCTAAACATTAGTATTAGCTATATATTTGATAAAATTAAATGTTTTTTTTGATGTTTCTTCCCACTTTAAATTTTTTATAAATTCTAAATTTTGTTCAATTTTTAAAATTGGTTGTTTATCGTTTAAGAGCTCTTTTATTGCTCTAATAATTGAATCAATGGAATTTGCATTAAAATAATAGCCTCCAGATTTTAAAAATTCTGGCATGGGCATCTTATTACTACATGCTATTGGTAAACCTGAAGCCATTGATTCTATCAATATATTCGGCATATTTTCGCAGGTAGATGCATAGATTATAGCATCGTGATTTGAATAATATGATGGTAACTTTTCATAAGGAACTTCCGGTATGTAAGTAATAAATTGATTATTTGGATCTTTTTCTTTTATTTTTTTAAGTAGTTTTCTCCCAGAAGGAGCGTAGATTATTGGACCAATTAAAGTTAGTGATAAGTCAAACCCGCTTTGCCTTAAACTCCAAATTGCATCTATTACATTCCATTGATTTTTATAAACATGAATTGTAGAAACATAAATAAAATTAAACTTATAAGCTATATTTTTTTGTTTTAATTTTTTAAAATTCTTATTTACAAATATCGGTGAACTTCCATGGTGAATTATTTTACTAGGTTTAATTTTAAGGTTCAGTTCATTTGATATATACTCTTTAGCGTATCTTGAAATATAAATTATTCCTTTTGCTGATTTGAAGCATTTTTTTTGTCTATTGTAATTTATCCACAATTTGATTTTCTCCTTTAACCCTTTTATTTCCTTCCAAAATTCTCTTTCATACAAAAGCATGTTTTGAGAAATTCCAACGTAAGGTCTAAAATTACCTACATAATCTCCAGTTATTGAAAGCAAAAAATTTACTTTATTCTTTTTAAGAAAATAATCAAAAAATAAAAGCTGAAAAAGTAAACGAAAAAACTTTCCTCTGTTTAAAAAATAATGAGATTTTTTAATAATAAAATCATAATCTGGCAATCTATCCAGCACATTTTTTGAACTATAAATGAGTAATTTTTCAATTTCAGGATGCTTTTCTTTTTTAAAATCAACAATTAGATGATAGAGATGTGTAAAGCCACCAGTATTTACTATGCTAGTGGAATCAATTGATATAATTATTTTTTTCATAGTGCAATATATTCACCACTATTTTCATAATAGTTTCCATTCATTCCTAGCTTAAAAAAATCAATTGGACTATCATTTCCAAACAAGCCTCCCAAATCAAATATTTTACAATCAATTGATTTAAAATAAATAATCGCCTCCCAAAGTAAAATGTAATTAACATTTAATTTCCTTCCTGCTTTTGAAGACCATCCTATTAAATAAATAATATTTTTCTTTTGTCTTGATACTAAAATTCCACCTACATCTTTACCTTTATGTTCGGCTCTAAACGCATAAATACACTCATTTAAAGATTGAATTTCAACCATTTTATTAATTATTTCAGGATTTATTCCTTTATACTTTTTTTTCTTGGCATCCTCTATGTTATGCTGTAAAACTATATTGATATCAATTGCTTTTGAAGACTTGTTGATGTCTATTTCTTCTTTTAGTGCTTTTCTAAGAGAGTTTCTCCATTTTGGTTTTAAATCAATTAATATGTTTTCTATTGATTTATTTAAATAAATTAAACTAGATTTCCAATTAGTAAATTTTAATCTAAAGGATCTTAACCCTTTTAAATAAAGGCTTTCAATTGAAAAATAACTTGAATCTGTAGTAATTGATAATATCTTAAACCTAAAAATATTACCAAACTTTAAAATTTTTAATATAATATTTATCCTATCATTTATGCTTATACTATCAATAAGAATTGGACCTCTATTTATTCTTAAAAGAGTAATAATATTAAAGTATTTTTTCTTTAGAATTTGGAAATACCCTACAGGTTGATTGATAATTTCTATTTGATAAAAATCAATTTCTTTATACTCAACGTATGATTTAGATTTACCATAATATGGAGATTGAGTTAAATTAATATTCGAAGAATTTAATCCTTCAATTTCAAGACATTCTTCAGGTGATGATTTTGATATTTTTATCTTTTTTAAATCTCTTTTATGGTTAAAAATACTTTTAAAATATTTTTCACTTATGGTATGATTTAAACTTATAAAATAAATGTTTTTAAATTTTTTGGAAGATTTTAAAGATTCTTTTGGAAATAACGGCCATTTTACTATTGGAATCCCTTTGTTGATTAAATCAATAGCTTCATTAATAGAATTCAATTTAATTGGAAGCATATATAATGGCAGTGAAGAGTAGCTTGGGATAAATTTATAAGCCTCATGAATTTTAATTTTATCTGATAAGGCATCTTTAAAAAAATTTTGGTTTCTGCATATTATATAAGAGATTTTATTTAAATCATATCTAACCAACAAGAATTTTGACAAATAGGATATCTTATAATGATATTTAACTTCTGGATCATTAAGTTTTAATCCTTCTTTATAATTTCTTGTATAGAATCTTTTAAGTAAGCTAGTTTTATTAATTAATGAAACTATTGATTTTTTAAATATCCATTTTAATGAAAAAAAAGTGTCATTTGTAATTAAGTCTTTATTAGATTCAAATTTTTGAATTTCGGTTTTAAAAAATCGATTTATATTAATGTTAGAAAAATCTTCTAAATTTAATTTAGAAGGCCCAGCAGATCGGACAATTGAGATAGCCCCATTTGGCAAGGCTAAATGCTTATAAGGGCTAAACAAAACAAAGTCTCCTTGGTCGCCGATATTTTTATCTCTTTTGATACAATGTGTAGCATCTTCAATATACCAACAGTTGTTTTTAATGCAAAACATTTTTAAATCATTAGACACAATAGGCTTTCCAAAATAATGAACTGTAAGAAATATATCTGGAGTTACCTTTTCTGAGATTTTTTTGATGTTTTGTAGGTCTGGATAAAATTCATCATCTATTTCATAATAAACAATATTTATATTTCCCATTTTTAAAAGTGGTATAGGGTCTTTACAAAAATACTCTGGTAAAAAAATGTTGATTTTTTTCTTTGTTGATTTTTTTAACCTAAGTAGACAGATAAAAAAAATAGACCATGATGATCTTGATAAGTAAAAAAAAAGTTCGTTTTGATTTGGATTCCAAAACTTTTTTTTTGCATTAAAAAAAGTTAATATGTTAATTGATGGACTTTGAGGTATCAATTTAAATAACTTTTTAAAATGTTAAATTTTCTTTTATAGAGAAAGTCAGCATTACCAATTAAAAAAGATTTTAACCTTATAAAACTCATTTCAGGATTTACTGCATCTCTATAATTTAACTTTGCCGCTTTTTTGTTATTGCCCCTAAAGCCGGTATATATAAAATCAAAGTTATTATCAAGCAATTTAATAGATGATTGGTTTATGCTATCAAATGTCCCAAATGGAAAAGCAAAGTGTTTGATTTTAATATTAAAATTACTTTCTAGTTTATCCTTACTTAATATAATTTGATTTTTTAGATCCCCAATAGAAGTGATTTTAGATAACATTTTATGAGAAGAAGTGTGACATCCAATTACATGTCCTTTAGATATTAAATACCTAATATCATCATAATCCATAGGTAAGCTTAGTTCATTTTTTTTTGGCCCATCTGGATAAATGTTATTAATGATTTTAGTGTAATTTAAAGTCTGTTTTTCGACCCCGATAAAATCCGAAATAATAAAAAATAATGCTTTAATATCAAACTCATTTAAAACTTGGTCCGCTAACTTCCTGTTGGATTTAAATCCATCATCAAAAGTTAATAACAATTTATCTTTTTTTGTTTTTATATTTTTGAAACCATTTTCAAATTCATCTGGAGTAATAAATTCGTAATCTTTTGAAAGACTTAAAATTTGATTTTTAAAAAGTTTTATTTGCTTTTTTGTCTTAATATCATGATAAATTAAAATTCTAATATTTGAATAAGAATTTGTATAAACATACCTCTTTAAACCCTTTACAAAATAATAAGAAATGTCAAGAATATTAAAAAGCAGGTATCTAATATAATTCATGTTGATATTTTAGAAAAGATGAATTTTGAAAAGAAATATAAATCTTTGATTTTCATTTTGAATATTTCCAAAAGTAAAAATTTAAGTCCCATTCGAAAATTAATACTAAACCGTCTTTTAATTAATGCATATATTAATCTTGGTTTTATTTTATCTATTAATGCTTCTTTTGCGCTGAAATTCTGGACTTCATTGATATGATACATCAATAGTTTTTTTAAATTATTAAAATGTAAATCAAAATTATTTGAGCTATTTTTTTCGTGTATTCTATATTCTCCTAAAAATTTATTGCAAAAAACAAAAGTGCCACCAAGAAAAGCAATTTGCATCCATAAATCATAATCCTCTACTGTAATGAAATCAACGTTTTCATCAAATAATAAATTATTTTTCAGCAAGAAATCTCTATTGACAATTGTTGAAGAAGTTGACAAACGATTTCCAAAAATTAATAATTCTTTATAGGCGTTTTTTGATTCTATTAAATATTTAGATGGTTTTTTTTCTCCACTTAAAATGTTCAAATGATATTCATTTGAACAAACAACATCATAGTCATTATATAAAGGCTTTATTAGTTCTGATAATTTATAAGGATACCAAATATCATCACTGTCTAAAAAAGCAATCCATTTTGCTTTAGCATTTTTTATCCCAAGATTTCTTGATTTTGCAATTACACCATTATTTTGAATTTTAAAGATTTTTATCCTAGAATCTTTGAATGAATTAATTATTTCATCTGAGTTATCATTAGAAAAGTTGTCAATAATTATTAATTCCCAATTTGTAAATTCTTGATTAATTACAGATGCAATAGAATTTTTTAGAAAACTTCCATGATTGTAATTAGGAAGAATTACAGAAAATAGGGGATTGTTATTCATTTGAAAAATTATTTTCTATATGTAAAAATAAGTCAATAATTTCCTTGTTGTACTTGTCAAAAGGAACAAAACCGCATTCTAGAATAAGACT
>MDSV01128386.1_pt1 | contig 30850 bp, 28 predicted proteins | sample 810851 | NCBI WGS metagenome assembly MDSV01 (sample SAMN05326640, study PRJNA326480) | marine metagenome | isolation source: seawater | place: Atlantic Ocean: North East | collected 2012 | reverse complement strand
GGGTAAAACAATTATAATTTTATTATCTTTATTGCCTTTTATAATTATAAGTTTAATTTTACTGATCTATAATAAATTTCCACAAAAAAAATTTTACACCATTTTAGAAAAGATACTTTTTTTTGTGTCAAATCAAATGCGTACCTTAATTATGAGTAAAATTATCTTATTTTTTAATGGTCTTATAACAATACGAAAAAAAAACACTTTTTTTTATACTCTAATTTATTCATTAATAATTTGGATTTGTGAAGGTGTAATGTATTATGTAATTTCTTTAGGATTTGATTTAGATATATATTTTGAATCAACTTTTGAACTTATATCAGTAATAATTGTTTTTTCATCTATTGTAAATCTTGCTGGAATAATTCCTTCAACAGCTGGGAGTTGGGGACCATTTGACTTTTTTGGTTCTCTTACTTTAATCACACTTGGAGTAAATAATGAAGTAGCAGTTGCTTATTCATTATTAGTACATATCGCTTTATGGCTTCCACCGACATTAATAGGTTTTGTTATTATAATATTAGATCATAAAACTATAATTCAGGTATTGAAGAATTTTAAGCAAAAAAAAGTATCAGATGTCAAATAAACAAAATATAGCAATTATTGGTGCTGGTGCAGCTGGACTGTCAGCAGCTTTTTATTTATCTAAAGACAAATATAATATTACTATTTTTGAATCTGCCCCTTTTGTTGGAGGGCAAGCTTCAACAATTAATATAAATGGAGGTTTACTTGAAAGAGGTTATCACCATCTTTTTACTAATGATTATTCAATAATTCAATTGATGAAAGATTTAAAGATTCACAGTAAATTAAAATGGTATCCATCAAAAGTAGGATCACATATAGATGGCAAAACTTACTCAACCACTTCACCTTTGGACCTATTAAGATTAAGACCTTTACCAATATTAGATAGAATAAAATTAGGTTTATTTTCTATAAAGATAAAAAATATTAAGAAATGGAAAAGTTTAGAAAAATATACTGCAAATGACTGGCTAGAAAAAAATTTAGGTGGTCAATCTTATGAAAAACTTTGGAAACCTTTATTAAGAGCAAAATTCGGAGATTATTATGATCAAATTGGTATGCCATGGTTTTGGTCTAAAATGCAAACAAGATTTGCATCGCGAAAAGGTAAAATACCAATAAGTTTTCTAAATAAAGAAGTATTGGGTTATCCAGATGGCAGCTTTGAAGTAATCTTTGATGAACTTAAGGAATATTTTATTGAAAATAATATTAATTTATTTATCAATAGTCCTGTTACAAAGATTATTCCTTTGGAAGATTCTACGATTAATTTAGAATTTAAACAAAATAATCGAAATAATATTTCTAATTTCGATATTGTATTATCAACAACACCCTCATTCATATTTGAAAAATTAGTAAACTTGCCTACCCCTTACCTGAAAAAAATGAAATCAGTCAAGTATATTGGAGCACTTGTAATGATTCTCGAATTAGAACAAAAATTAACTAATCATTATTGGGTTAACATTGTCGATAAAACAATTCCATTCTTAGGATTAATTGAACATACAAATATGTTGCCCAAAAAAAACTATGGTAATAAAAATCTAATATACCTAACCAACTATCTCGATCGTGATCATCATTTTTTTTCTATGGATAAAAAAGAATTATTCGAAATATATGTTCCACATCTAAAAAACTTCAATAGAAATTTTACCGAAAAATGGATTTCTAATTATCATGTAAATTCTCTCAGTGCCGCTCAACCTATTATAGGAAAAAATTATTCATCCAGCATTCCATCTCATCAGACACCTATTAAAAATTTATATCTTGCAAATACAACCCAAATATACCCTGAAGATCGTGGTACAAATTACAGTATAAGGATGGGTAAGATATTAGCTGATAAAATAAATAAGACTTAAGGAGAATTTTATGAATTTATTAAAAGGCAAAAACGCTATTATAACTGGAGCAGGTTCTGGTATTGGTAAAGAAACAGCAAAGTTATTTGCAAAAGAAGGTTGCAACTTAGTTCTTGCAGGAAGAAGGAAAGACCCACTACTTGCAGTAAAAAATGAAATACATGAAAATATTAATAAAAATGTAAAAATTTTAGTCGAACCTACAGACCTAGAAGATATGAATGATGCTAAGGCTTTAGGGGAAAAATCAATTAAATCATTTGGAACAATAGAAATACTTGTTAATAATGCTGGACATAGTTCATTAGCAAGATCAATTAGATATACTTCTGATCAAGAGTGGCAGAGTGTTTTTAAAGTTAATACCGATGGAGTATTTAAAATTACTCAATCAGTAATTGAAAGTATGATTGAAAATAAAAATGGAACTATAATAACAGTTTCATCAGTTGCAGCAATAAATCCCGGTCTTTTAGGTGGTGCTTCATATAGTTCTGCAAAAGCTGCTTCTTTAGCATTAATGAGATCTATTAATTCTGAATTAAATGATAAGGGTATTAGAACTTCAACTATAATGCCTGCTGAAGTAGACACCCCAATACTAAAAGGTAGACCACTTGATCCAGATAGTAAAGCAAGATCTACTATGATGATGCCAGAGGATATCGCAAATATGATTCTATTATGTGCTACTATGCCACATAGAACAGTCATTCAAGAGGTAATAATGTCTCCAATACAAGATCGAGATAGATCTAAGGATATTGAAGCAGCAAGAAATGCTAAATTATAGTTTTCTTTTAATTGATTTTTCTCCATTAGAACTTACAACCTCAAAAAGACTTGAAGTAAATCCTCCCCAATGAAAATTATCTGAGTTTGTATCAGTTATTATATAAATTAGGTCATCTCTATTAAATATTTCTTTTTTTAGGCTTGTACCTAATCCGATACCTTCAGGAGCTAATAGGTAACCATCAATTACCTGAATATTTTTATCAACAATTTTGTTATACCAGCCATTTTTTTCATAAAAAGCCCTACATGTTTCCATTATAAATGCATTTGGTATGTTCATTGAAATATGAGCACATGCAAAGATGTTAACTGGTCCAGTCATATCATGTGGAGCAACGGGTAATTGTTCGGCTTCTGCTAATGTTGATATTTTTTTTGTTTCAGTAATTCCTCCTGTCCAAATTAAATCTGGCATAACTATTTCGATAGCTCCTTGCTTCAAATAATCTCTAAATTGATATTTTGTAATCAATCTTTCAGATACACACACAGGGGCTTCTAATTCATCTGCTAATTTGATATGACTTTCTACGTTTACTGGCTGTATTAGTTCCTCTTGCCAAAGCATATTATAATCATCTAGACGCTTTCCAATTTTGATTGCTGAACTAAGATTCCATCTGCCATGTCCATCATTAGCAATTTCAAAATTAAAACCAATTTCCTCACGTATCTTTTTAATAGGTTCAGCTAATAAATTTAAATCTTCATTAGAAATATAGGTACCTCTTGTTAAGTCTGCAAAATGGTCAGTGTAAGCCCATTTCATTGAATTAATACCTTGATCAATTAAACTGTTTGCTAGTTTTACAGGGTTTAAAATAGCATCAATTGAATCAGTATTATCTCCATATTGACCCGCTGTATTGTAGGTCATAATTTTATCTCTACACTTACCACCTAAGAGATTATATATAGGTTGGCCTGCAACTTGTGCTGATATATCCCAAAGAGCAATATCAATGGCTGAAATAGCTCTAGCCTCAGCTCCTGCATAACCAAAAGCATTAGTCATATCAAACATATTTCTCCAATGTTCTTCTATATTTAGTGGGTTTTTATTTATTAATAAGGGTGACAATACATTATGTATTATTTGGGAAACAGCATTAGGAGCAAAATAAGTTTCACCTAATCCGGTAACTCCTTCATTAGTATTAATCTGCACCCATACAATTAATGGAAATTCTTTAAGTTGAATGGTTTCTATTGATTTTATTTTCATAAATCCTCACATTTATAATATATCTATATAAAAATATATAATATTTTTATATAGATTTATAGTTAATTTGTTTATACTCTGCTAGGATATTAATATTAGAAACTTTAAATTCATTGTTTTTTCATTTATGTATATGTGATATGCCAGAAAATTCAAAATTACTTGATAAAATAAAACATTCATTAGAATCACAAGAACAACCAACTGTGACTATTTTATCTTCACTATTGTCTATTCAAGATGATCTTCATTATATTCCTAATGAAGGCATTTCTGAAACTGCTAAGTTTTGTGGGAAATCTACTAATGAAGTATGGAGTGTAGCTTCATTTTATACTAATTTTCGCTTTACTCCACCTGGAGATAATGTTGTTGATGTTTGTTGGGGACCTACATGTCATTTATTGGGTGCTCAAATTATCATAGACAGTCTTCAAAAAAAATTAGAAATTGATGGTGAAGGTGAAAGTAAAGATGGAAAAATAACTCTTAAATATAATACTTGTCTAGGGGCATGCGCACAAGCTCCCTGTATTGCTATCGATCATTATATTCATGGCAGGCAAGATAAGAATACGGCAATTAAAATAATTAATGAAATTAGGAATAAATAATATTGACTCAAATATTTGAAAAACTAAAAGAAAAATCACTGGCTAAATGGTTTGACCTCAATTCAAGCAAATGGGTAAGAATTGGCGGAGGCACCTCCGGGCAAGCTATGGGTTCTTATGAAGTGTACAACAAGTCAAAAGAGCTAATTCAAAATAAATTTACAGATGTTAATTTGTCTATGGTTAGCGCTTTAGGATTAATGTACCTTGAACCTATTCTAGATATTACTATGCCCGATGCTACTAGAATATACTATGGCAATGTTAATTTATCTGAAATAGAAAAAATTTTAGAACAACACATACAAAAAAATAAACCGATTATTGAAAAAGCTTTTGCAGGAAATGAAAAAGCTTCAAATATTTGGGGTATTCAAAACATAAATGACATGCCAAACATATCTAGGCAAAAAAAAATAGCCACAAGAAATTTTGGTATTACTGACCCTTTAGATATCAATCATTATATAGCCCGCGGAGGTTATTCAGCTCTTTCTTCAGCAATATTTGAAAAATCACCAGAATTTATAGTTGATGAAGTTAAAAATTCTGGACTAAGGGGTAGGGGAGGTGCTGCTTTTCCAGCAGGAGTAAAATGGAGTTTCTTAGCTCCATCTAAAGAACCTATAAAATATGTTTTATGTAATTGTGAAGAAGGAGACCCTGGCGCATTCAATGATAAAGGTATTATTGAAAATGATCCTCATACTCTTGTTGAAGGACTTATATTGAATGGGTATGCTACTAATTCATCCAATGGGTATATTTTTATTAGACAAGGGCATGAAATACCAATCAACGCTGCAAAAAAAGCTATATCAGATGCGTACGAACTAGGATTGTTAGGCAAAAATATTTTAGGCTCAGATTTTTCTTTTGATATGGAAGTTTCACTAACTGGAGATTCTTATGTTGCTGGAGAAGAAACAGCTTTGATGGAAGCAATAGAAGGTAAAAGGTCTACCCCAAGGTATAAACCTCCTTTTCCAGCTGCTCAAGGTTTGTGGAAAAAACCAACAAATATTAATAACGTAAAAACTCTTTCATATGTACCAGAAATTGTTAGAAATGGTTCTGAATGGTTTAAATCTATAGGAACTGAAACAACTTCAGGAACCGCAATTGTATGTTTGTCCGGCCATATTAAATATCCCGGAATGTATGAAATTCCAATGGGAATGACTATACGTGAAGTTCTTGATGATATTGGTGGAGGTATTTCAGAAGGTAAATCTATTAAAGTTTTGCAAGCAGGTGGCCCTTTGAATGGACTACTTGGAGAAGAAGCCTTTGACACAATGATTGATTTCGATGCTATGTCTGCTGCTGGTGCATCTATTGGGTCAGGTGGAATAATTGTTGGTAATGAAAAAACTAACATTATTGATTTACTAAGAAATCTCATTGCTTTTAACCAATTTGAATCTTGTGGTAAATGTTTTCCTTGTAGACTGGGAAATACTCATATGTTAGAAATACTTGACAGAATGTGTCAAAATAAATCTAACCCAAATGACTTAGATCTAATTAAGCGTATTGGATCAAGTATGAAATCTGGTTCTCTATGTGGCCATGGTCAACTAGGTTATAATCCTATTTTATCTGCATTAAAATATTTTAGAAACGAAATAGAATCTGCTGTAAATGGTAAAATAAATCTAACTGGTGTTAATGGAGATGGAAAAATGATTCTTCCTACAAGGACTAGACCCTAAAGAGTATACAATGCCTGATGAAATAAAATTTAATATTGATGATAAACAAATAGTTGCAAAACCCGGTCAAACTATTTTACAAGCAGCAATGGATGAAGATATTTACATTCCTTATCTTTGCTATTATCCAAAAATGAAACCACAAGGTTCCTGTAGAGCATGCATGGTTGAAGTAACTGCTAATGGTAGAACAATGACTGTTGCTTCTTGTACCACCCCTCCAATGCCAGACTCCACAGTCATTACTAACAATGAAGAAATAGGTGAGCTTAGAAAGAATGTAATTGAACTTCTAATGGCTGAACATCCTCATGGTTGTCTTACATGCCATAGAATAGAATTGTGTGGCCCTCAAGATATATGTCAAAGACACGTATCAGTTACAGACAGATGTACAATTTGTCCAAAGAATGAAAGATGTGAACTTAAAGATACCGTAAGAAGTGTTGAATTAGACTTAAGAACTCCTCTTAATTATCACAGAAGAAACCTTCCTATACATTCCGATGATCCTTTTTATGATAGAGACTATAATCTTTGTATAGTTTGTTCTCGGTGTGTTCGTGTGTGTGATGAAATTAGATTCGTCAATGCATTAACATTAACTTCAAGGTCAGGAGTCTCACTAGTAGGTACCTCAAATGGTTCATCCTTATTAGAATCAGGTTGCGAATTTTGCGGAACTTGTGTTGATGTGTGTCCTACAGGTGCATTAACTGAGCGATCATATAAATGGGAAAAATCAAATAAAGATATTAAAACAGTATGCACTAACTGCCCAGTTGGATGTTCAATGATAGGTGAAGTTAATAAATTAGAAAAAATCATTAGATTTAAGGGTGATTTGGCTGGTCCAACAAATGAAGGTCAAACTTGTATGAGAGGAAAATTTGGCTACGATTATCCTAATAATGTCTCCAGGCTAAAAAAATCTTATATTCGTGACAATGGTATATTAAAAAAAATATCCCAAGAAGATTTATATACATCAATTTCTGAAAATCTTGCTAATTTTGATCCAAGTGAAATTGGGATAATTACCTCCCCAAGAGGTTCAAATGAAGATCAATACCTAATTTCAAAATTCGCAAAATCTATTTTAAAAACTTCTAATGTTGATACAGGACTGAATACAAGAAATTCATTGTTAAGTGTTATGGAAGAGAGATTTGGAATATCTGGTTCAACTAATGATATTTTATCTTTGGAAAAATCAGAAACTTTTTTAGTTGTTAACGGTAATCCTACCGAAGAACAAAATGTTCTTGCTGTACCATTAAAAAAATCTGTAAGAAATGGATCCGATTTAGTTGTTATTGACTCTAGGCAAACAGAGCTTACAAGACTTGCTACACTTTGGCTAAACCCAAAACCTGGAACAGAAACTCAACTAATCTCAGCAATTTCAAGAGTTGTAATTGATGAATCATTAGAAAATCAAGAATTTATAAATAATCACGTTGATGATATTGATGACTTCAAGAGGAATATTTGGAAGTATGATATTACCCAAACTTCAAAAATTACAAATATACCAGAAGAAGACATAAGATTAGCTGCGAGAATATTAACAAAGAATAATTCATTATCAGTACTTCTTGGAAATGATATTATAAATTTAAATAACGCTGATAACTTGAATCATGAAGTTATTAACCTTTTCCTTTTGGCTGGATTAGAAGAAAATGTTGGAGGTATTTATCCATTATATAGTGGAGCAAACACTTTAGGTGCTCGTACAATGGGAATCATCCCAGAGGAAAATAAATTTAGCATATTCAATATAGGTGATAAAATTCGCTCTGGAAAAATTAAAGCTTTATTATTATTTGCTGATGGTATACCTACTACTAAAGAACCTTTATCTGAATCATTGAATGAATTATCTAATTTAGATTTTCTTTTTGTATCTTCGCCATTTGATAACTCTTTTACTAAGATTGCAAATATAGTTTCTGCAAGTACTACATACGATGAAGAACGTTCTACGATAATGAATCTAGAAAGAAGAGTTCAATCACTTAATCCTGCAAGAAAACCAAAATTTGAACAAATATCAACAAAAGAGTTATTAATTGGTATTTCCGAAAAGATGGGGAACTCAGAAATTTCAAATTTTAATAAAATAGATATTTTTGATGATATAACAAAAAATATTCCTATATTTTCATTAGTAACAAAAGATCAAGTAGAAAACTACGGACTAAAATTACCAGTTGATCCTACAATAAAAGAAGCATTTCCTATTTATAGTAAAAACACTAAACTAAACCTATTCAATGTAACAAATGATGTTTCAGTTGATCCTTCAGAAGAAAAATTACTATTTGTTCCTGGTAGGATCCTAGCAGCTCCAGATAATAATTATAAAATAAAAAAGGATAAATATAATATGAACTGGATTGAAAATTTGAATACAATATCTATAAATATTAAAGATGCAAAAAAATATAAATTAAATGATGGAGACGATGTGACATTATTTGATGAAAAAAAACAGGAAATAGTTTCTGGAATTATATCTACGGACTCAGATTATCCAGGTATAATTAGATACACAACTTTGTTTGGAGAACTTGCTACAAAAATGCAAAAATTAGGTAATTCAGATTGGGCCCCAGAAATGGACTCTTTGAATTATAGACAAATAAAATCAATTAAAATTAATGAAAAAATCACTATCGCTGCTGATTAAATAATGGAGGAATAAATGACTAAACCAATTGAAATTACAGAAGAAAGCTTTAAGGATAAAGTTCTTGATTCAGATATGCCTGTTTTAGTTGATTTTTGGGCAGAATGGTGTGGCCCATGTAAAATGATCGCCCCAGTAGTAGAAGAATTAGCTGCTGAATATGATGGAAAAATGTCTTTTGCTAAAGTTGATGTTGATACTAATCCTGGTATATCAACAAATTATGGAATAAGAAGTATACCAACCTTAATGATATTCAAAAATGGTGCTCCGGTTGATCAAATTGTAGGAGCAGTCGGTAAAAATATACTTGTTGAAAGAATTGAAAAATCTTTATAAAGTAAAATTTCTCTCAGCTATATTAGAAATATGATCACCGATTATCAGTGATGCTGTTGCTCCTGGAGATGGTGCATTTAGTACATGTATAGCTTTTTCATGTTCAATAATCTTAAAGTCATCAATGAGATTCCCATTAGTATCTACAGCTTGAGCTCTCACACCTGAGCCTTTACCTGAGAGATCATCTAACTTTAATTCTGGAACTAATTTTTGCAAACTATTAAGAAATACACTTTTTCTTAGAGATCTATTTATTTCCCATAAACCAGTTTTCCAATCCCTAAGTGATAATTTCCAAAAACCCTTAAAAGATAAAGTTCTCAAAGCATCTGATATAGAAAAATCAGTTTTGGAATAACCTTCTTTTTTCCATGCTAAAACAGCGTTAGGGCCAGCTTCGACCCATCCCTTCATTGTTTGGGTTAAATGGACACCGAGGAATGGAAAAGCTGGGTCTGGCACAGGATAAATTAATCCCTTAACTAAATGTTCACTTTTTTTTGATAATTTGTAATACTCTCCGCGAAAAGGTATTATTCTAACATCAGATTTTACTTCCATTGTTTCAGCAATAATGTCTGAATGAAGACCTGCGCAATTAATTACATATTTAGATTTAATATCCCCTTTGTCTGTCTTTATTACAGAAATTTCATTATCTCTTTGAAAACCTATTACTTTAGTTGAAAGAAAAACATTACCAGACAAACTAAGAATTTTCTCATAATAAGAGTAAGAAACCTTAGTATAGTCAACAATTCCTGTTTTAGGCGCATACAAAGCCTTAGTTGCATTTACATGAGGTTCTATTTCCTTTATTTCATCTTTACCAACTAATCTTAAACCTTCTACGTTATTAGCTTTGCCTCTCTGCTCAAGCTCATCTAGGCGGGATTCAGATGCTTCATCAGTAGCCATAATTAATTTACCGCAAGTCCATACTGGAATTTCGTTTTCTAGACAATAATCAGTCATACTTTTTCTGCCGGCGACACAAAAATTCGCTTTAAATGACCCAGGCTTATAATAAATACCAGAATGTATTACACCTGAGTTATGACCACTTTGTTGTTGTCCAACTATTGAATCTTTTTCTACAATTCCTAATTTTATTTTGGGTTTTTTTTGAAGTAATTTTAGAGCAGTAGCTAGACCTATAATCCCTGCTCCTATAATTACTACATCAAACTTGTCTTTTATCATAAAAATTTTTTAGCTTAAAATGTTATATAATTATTTTATCAACTTTATAATATCAACTTCAATAATTTTTTTTTATTCAATAAAGGCATTTTAAATATTATGAAAATAAAAATAGATTATGGTAAAAATGGCATTTATATGAATTTACCAGATCACTCAACTGTTTTACGTCCATTGCAAAGCAAAGAGTTATCTAATCCATATAAAGCCATATTTGACTCAACATCTAATCCAATAAATTCTAAACCATTAGAATCCTTATATAAGAAAGGTATGATTGTTGGAGTTTCTGTCTGCGATCATACAAGAGCTCAACCAAGAAATGAAGTAATTAGAACAATAATAAATAAATTTCAAGGAATATTAAAAGATGATCTATTAATTTTTATTGCTACTGGAAGTCACAGACAATCAAATGTATCAGAAATAGATGAAATGTTCGATGAAGAAATATTATCAAAAGTAACAGTTATAAATCATAATTCTGAAAACTCACAAGATTTAGATTTTATAGGCAAGACAAGTAAAAAAACACCAATTGAACTCAATAAATTGTGGATTAGTTGTGACTTAAAAATCACAACAGGTTTTGTAGAACCGCACTTTTTTGCAGGCTTTTCTGGTGGACCGAAAATGATTGCACCTGGTCTTGCTGGCATTGATACTATAACGACTCTTCATAATTATGAAAGAATAATAAACAAAAATTCAACTTGGGGAATTACTAATGGTAATCCTATCCATGAGGAAATTCTTGAAATATCAAATATAGCTAAACCTGATTTTTCAATAGATCTAACTTTGAATAGAAAAAATCAAATTACTAACGTTTTTTCAGGAAATATTGAAGATGAACATAAATCAGCATGTATTTATGTAAAAAAAAATGCCATGCAAAAAACTGATAGACTTTATGACATTGTTATTACATCAAACTCTGGATACCCTTTGGACCAAAATATATATCAATCTATAAAAGGTATTTCAGCAGCTGCCCAAATTACCAAACCTGGGGGTTCAATAATTTCAGTTTCAGAATGTATCGATGGGTTTCCCTATACAAGCAATTATGAAAAATTACTTAAGATGCACAAAAATCCCAAGGAATTTCTAAAATATATAAAAGTTAATGACACTAAAATTCCCGATCAATGGCAATTTCAAATACAATCTCAAATACAGAATAAAACAAAAATTTATCTATTTTCAAAACTTAATGAAAAAGATGTTAGTGATGCTCATTTAATTTACACAGACAATGTAGAACAGCTAGTAATGGAACTATCATCCAAAATTACCAAACCTAGTATTTGTATATTACCTGAAGGGCCTCAGACAATACCTATTGTTTCTAGATAAATTGAATATTAATTGATCTGCAAGCTTGTTCTGTAGCAATTTCAACTAATCTTGCAGTATCCTTCATAGCATTTTGTATAGACATTGGTCTATTAACTAAAGAAAATACTGCATCTATTCCGTGAGAATGAACTTCCTTGAATCCAGCTCCTAAAGAACCTGCTATACAAATTACTGGCTTATTATATTTTTTAGCTATTCTTGAAACAGCAACAGGGGATTTATTAAAAACAGTAGATCTATCAACTTGCCCTTCTCCAACAATAATTAAGTCAGATTCAGAAATATATTTTTCAATATTTAAAATTTCTAATACTATATCAGAGCCCAATCGGAGTTCTGAAGAGAAAAAAGCCATTAGTCCAGCACCCAGCCCACCCGATGCTCCTGCACCAGGTATATTTGATACATCTATACCTAAATCTTTCTTAATAGTCTCTGAAAATTTCATTAATGCTTCATCTAGTAATTGAACCTGCTCATATGAAGCACCTTTTTGTGGACCATAGATAGCGCTAGCTCCTCTTGAACCATATAAAGGGTTATTTACATCACAAGCAACCATTATTGTAGATTCTTTCATTCTTTCGTCCATATTTGATATATCTATATGTTCTAATGAAGAAAGAGCGAATCCTCCATATGGAAGTTCTTTACCTGATTTATCTTTTAAGGAAACACCTAAAGCTTGTAATAAGCCGGCGCCGCCATCATTTGTAGCACTTCCACCAACAGGAATAACAAATTTTCTATAACCTAAATCTAAGGCTTCCTTCATAACAGAACCAACACCGTAAGTTGAAGCTTTCATTACATTTCTTTTTTCTTCTGAAATTTTAGATAAACCAATAATTCTCGCCACTTCAATTACCGCTGTTTCTTTATCTCCAAGAGCACCCCATTCTGTTTTGTGTTTTTCAAAATTAGAATTATCAATTATTGTATTTTTAATTTCACCATTTGAATTGTGAACTAATGTTTCTAAGGTTCCATCTCCACCATCAGCAACTGGAATTTTTGTTACTTTAGAATCAGGCCATACTTTCTTCAAGCCATTCTCCATAGCAATAGCTATCTCAAAGCCAGAAAGACTTTCTTTAAATTGTTGTGGTGCAACTAAAATTTTATTCATAACTTTATTTTATTTATCTTTCCCTATTATATTTAGTGAATAATGAATGAATAAATTATAACAAAGATTCCTTAGATATAATTTTGTATATTTCTTCAACTGTTTCTAGTAATCTATCTTCTTGATTAATTATGGAATATTCAAAAAAACTTGACTGAGGAATTTCTTTTTTAGCTTCAGATAATCTAAGTGATATATCATTATCAGAATTTACACCTCTTGTAATAAGATGATTTTTTAAAATCTCCATATTTGGAGGATGTACAAAAATCAAAATAGCTTGAGGCATAACTACCTTAATTCTTTTTGCACCTTGAACATCAACTCTTATAATCACATGATTCCCAGCTTGAAGTGCTTCATTTACTTGTTTTTTGGGTACACCATAATAATTTCCATAAACTTTAGCCCACTCTAATAATTCATTATTTTCAATCATCAACGTAAATTCCTTAATTGATAAAAAATAATGATTTATCCCATTTTTTTCATTTTCTCTAGGATTTCTTGTAGTTGCAGTGATAGTAAAATGATAGTCTTTGGGATTTTGATTTATCATTTCTTCTATGATTACGTCTTTACCAACCCCCGAAGGACCTGATATGACAACTAATAATGATTTTTTATTCAATTTCAACACCTAATTTTGAAATTGTATCCCAAAAATTCGGATATGAAACACTCGCAGTTTCATCATCTAGTATTTTTATACCTTCATTAGATAATATTCCTGCTATCGCCATCATCATTGTTATTCTGTGATCCATATCACTTGTGTATGAACCATACTTAAGAGAGCTATCGGGGTTACCAGTAATTATCATTCCATCCGAAGTAGCTTCTATTTCTACACCGCATGATTTAAGAAAATTAACTGTTGTATTTATTCTGTCAGATTCTTTAACTCTTAATTCTTCAGCATTTTTAATTTGAGTTATTCCATTTGCAAATGAAGCAGCAAGAGCAATTATAGGGATTTCATCTATCAATAAAGGGATTATTTCCCCAGAAATTTCAGTAGCGTGTAAGTTACTAGTCTTAACATAAATATCCCCTATAGGTTCACCTGCAATATCTCTTTTGTTAAGTATCTTAATGTCAGCTTTCATGCTCTCAAGTATTGTGACTATACCACTTCTTGTTTTATTTATTCCTACATTTTTCAATAAGATTTCAGAGTCTGGATGACACACCCCAGCTATCATCCAGAAAGCTGCACTACTTATATCTCCAGGCACTTCAACATCAATAGAATCTAATTCCGAGGGCTCTATGCAAATATTTAAGTCATTCTGTGAAATTTTAGAACCCATGGCTAATAACATTCTTTCACTATGATCACGTGATATTGCTTTTTGAATAATATTAGTAGGTCCTGATGCTCTTAATGCGGCAAGTATGATACAAGATTTTATTTGAGCAGAAGCTACTGGCATTATATAATCAATAGATTTAAGTAAACCACCAGTGAATATTAATGGAGCAAAAGTATTATTTTTACGACCATAAATATTAGCTCCCATTTGTGACAAAGGTTGAATAATTCTGCCCATAGGTCTGGAATTAAGTGAGTGGTCTCCTGATAATACGGAAATAAAATCTCGTCCAGCTAAAGCTCCAGATATAAGTCTAGTAGTAGTACCACTATTACCACAATTTAATATATCTACCGGTTCCTTAAAGCCATGAATTCCAACTCCATTTACTAAAATTATCGGTGAGTTATTTTTATCATTTTCAATACTAATATCAACACCTAATTGTCTCATAATATTAATTGTTGAATAACAATCTTCTCCAGGCAAAAAGTTTCTGATGGAAATTCTATTTGGCTTGGCCATAGAATTAAAAATCACAGCTCTATGAGAGATAGATTTATCACCTGGAACGGTAATTTCTCCAATTAGTTTTTTAGGCTTCCTAATAGTTACGGACAATTTATTTTAACTTTCTTCTGTCGTAGTTACTCTCATCTTTATTTTCTTCATTTCTTGTCATTGCTGATGCTACTTTATTACCAAAAAATAATCCCATCATACTCTCAGAGGAAGTAGGTAAAGGTTCACGTTTATATTTTTCTCTCCTTTTATCAGCAACACCTATCTCTAATCTAAGGCGTTCTTCCCATGCATTTACTAAACTGTCAGCCAATTTTCCTTCATGTGAATGGCGATCTTCTATATCACCTAAAGATGATTTCATTATGTTGAGATGATTTATTACTTGATCGATCCAATAAATTAATAAATCAGGATTTACCAATGATGCGCCTTGGGTTGAGGCTGGATCAAAACTAGCTGAGATTGTAGCTAAATCAAAATTTGTACCAACAAAATTACTTATCTCAGGCCAAGCGGGTGATTCACTAACGGAATTAATCATTGCCGCTGCAGTAATGGAAGGTAAAGTTGAAGTTGCAACAGCAAATGAATCATGTTCATCTGGGTCCATAAATAAAAGATTTGAACCAAAAGATTCTAAAATTGATGTAATAGTATCTATTGATTCCTTAGAAGCATTTTTCCCTAAAACAACTGCACATTTAGCACCATGAAAAGCATCTGGTGAAGAGTCATTTTGAGTTTTCAAAGCTGCAGTTGTCAGTGGATTTATACCTATATAAGATATTCGATTAGTAAATAATTTATCAATCCAATTAATGCATGCCCTTTTTGCAGTAGAAGTATCACAAATTATAGCACCTGGTTTTGTTGAATCACTAATATCATTTAAGACTTCATAAACTTTTCCTGTAGGTACACATATAAATATTAAATCAGAGTCAGAAACAGACTTTTTTATACTCCATTCAGTTTTATCAACAGCTTGATTTTTTTTTGCAAAATCTTGATTCTTATTGGACAAATCATAACCTATAATGGTGTCAAGATTATTACAATATTTTCTCAATGCGAATCCAATAGAAGTCCCTAATGGGCCTAATCCTATAATTGTAATATTTATCATATAATTCCCTTCTTTATAAAATTACTTAATCAAAAAAATAATTTAATTATTGGCCTCTTTGATCTCGTAAAAAGTTTTCTAATTCATCAATTATAATTTTTGGTTCAGGGTTTAATTTAACCTCTTCTTCAGAATCGTATCTTTCCTCAAGTTTTTCTACATATTTTTGTATGTCATTTTGATCTGATAAAGCATTTTGCAAATTATCATTAAAGTTTTGTGAATCTTTTTGAATGTCACTATAATCTATATCAATATCTATTACTTTAGAAATTTCTTTCAAAATATTTAATGTAAGAGTTGGATTATGAGGAATTTGCAGGTAATGAGGAGCGTGCCCCCAAATACTAATTGAAGGTATATTTCGTGAAGAACAATAGTCTGATAAGACAGATGTAATTCCAGCTGGTCCTTCATAATTTGGTTTAGGGTAGTCTAAATCAAGATATTTTTCATTTTTAGTTAACATTGATGCAGTTACTCTAGTTGGACGTGTATGAGGTACTGAACTTAGCAATGAACCAACATTAATAACTAGTTCTGCTGAATTATCTGTTATTACTTGCATTAATAACTTTATATATTCATTCCACATAAGGTTTGGTTCGGTACCAAGAAAAAAAATAATATCATTTTTACCCTTAGATTTATAATAATAAAATTCATTCTTAGGCCATGATAGTTTTCTATCACCATTATTAGTGTTTGAGACATAAGGTCGATTTTCAGAATATACATAATATTTTTCAGAATCTATAGATGCAAATTTTTTTGCATTCGTTTGATTTATTATTTCTTTCAAAGATTTAGTAGCTGATTCTGCAGCATCTGACCAACCAGACCAGGCAGCAATAAAAACAACATTACTTAATTTTTCTATACTTTTTATGTACTTGTATGACAATAAACTTCTCCTATATTATATTTTATCATTATAAAAAAAACATAATACTATGATTTAATTTTACCTAAAAAATAATCACTAATATTATCGTCTTTAAGTATTTTGGAAGCTTTTGCATCTAAAACAACTTTTCCATTTGAAAAAATATATCCTCTGTCAGAAGCTTTAAGTGATAATTTTGCATTTTGTTCAACGATTAATATAGTAATACCTGAATTTCTAAGTTCAGATATTTTGTTTATAATTATTTTTTGAAATTTAGGAGATAAAGCTGCAGTTGGTTCATCTAATAATAAAAATTTTGGATTAGATAACAAAGCTCGTGATATAGCTAGCATTTGCCTCTCTCCTCCAGATAATGACTCAGCTATGTCACTGTTTCTTGGGTAAAGATCAGGGAATAATTCATATATAAAATCCAATCTATTATAAAGTATCTTTTGTTCTAAATTTAAGCTTCCAATAATTAAATTATCATATACTGAAAGTGAAGAAAACACATTCTCAACTTGAGGTACATATGAGATACCTTTAGTAATTAGTAAATCTGATCTTATATTAGTTATATTCTCATTTTGAAAAAATATTTCTCCAGAGAAATATTTTGATAATCCAAATATTGTTTTTATAAATGTAGATTTTCCACAGCCATTTGGGCCTATAATTGTTACAAATTCGTTCTTATCTACATACAAATCGATACCATTTAAAATTTGAACATTTCCATAGCCACTTTTTAAATTCTTTATATTTAATAATTTACTCATTTTGAGATCCTAAATATGCTTCTGTTACTGATTTATTTTTTCTTACATCATCCGAATTTCCTTCCATTAGCACTTCTCCCATATTCATAACAATTATCTTGTCTACATCCGTTCTTAATATAAAATCCATATTATGCTCAATTACAATAATAGTGGTATCCATTTCATCTACTAAATTTCTTAGATATGAAAATATTTTTTCTGCCAAATTATTTGCTACTCCTGCAACTGGTTCATCTAATAAAATTATGTCAGGTTCACTCATCATTGCTCTTGCAATATCGACAAGTTTACTTTGACCTCCAGATATATTCTCTGCTAAATTATTAGCAACTTTTGAAACTCCTAATCTATTCAATAAATCTAAAGCTTTATCTATCCTTCTCTTTTCTTCTGGTCTTGAGTTTGGCAAAAACAAAGACTTAATTAAATTTGGAGAAAATTGATTATTTTCGGATACAAGTATATTTTCTATAACACTCATTTCTTTCCAAAGCCTTGTATGCTGAAACGTTCTTGTCATACCTAATTTTTGTATTTGATCAGGTCTTAGATTTGTAATATTTTTTCCATTAATAAATATATCTCCCTTAGATGGTTTTAATAAACCAGATAAGCAATTAAATGTTGTTGATTTTCCACAGCCATTTGGGCCTATAAGTCCAACTAATTCGCCCTTACTTATATTAAATGAAATATTCTTAATTGCTTGAATCCCACCAAAATTATGAGATAGATTATTTATTTCGATTATATTTTTTTTCATTTGTTTCTTCTTAATTTAGTTCTATTTGGTCTATAAGGTATTTCTGGCATTATACCTTTTGGTAGTAATCTTAAGATCACTACGATTAGTAAGCCAATTAGGAATAATTTGAAATATGATAACTCAAGTATAATTTTACCATTGAGAAAAGATTCAGTAATTGATATCTCAGACCAAAATATTCCTCCAACATCTACAATTATCCACCTAAATATAGAATCTATATACCCTGTAATTGAATGTAGAAATATATCACTATTTGTTCTTGAAACAATCATTACATTAAATATAAATTCAATTAAAACTATAATAAAAGCTCCTATAAACATACCTCTATTGTTACCTCTACCACCTAGTATAAAAGCAGCCCAAATTAAAAAAGTTGATCTAACAGGATTTAAAAAATCAGGCCAAATTGCTGTATTTAACCAAGCCCATAAAATCCCTCCAATTGCAGCTATTGATGCTCCCAAACCTAAACTAAGTGCTTTTTGCATAAGGACATTATTACCGTGATGTTGACTTACATCCTCATCTTCTCTAATAGACTTTAAAATTCTTCCCCAAGGAGAATAAAGTAACAATGATAAAATCCACCAAATAAAAAACATACAAAGTAAAGAAATTATCGATAAGAGAAGTATATAAGGAGCGTTACCTGGCAGACCCAAAAAACTACCAATATTTGAAGATATACCAGAATTCCACCACTCCTTAAGAGGTAATGAATAATTAGAAATACCAATTCCAGAAGTGACTGTACCTGCCCGTAATAAAGGCTCTGCTTGTAGAGCTATACGTAAAATTTCCCCAAGTGAAATTGTCACAATTGCAAAATAATCAATCCTCAATCTAGCAGTAGGAAAAGCAATAAAAACACCTATTATAAATGAGAGGATTATTGCAAAAATAGAAGCCTCAAATGAATTCCATCCATAACCGTTTGTTGCGATAGGTGATGTCAACAAGCCTACTGTTACAGCGCCAATACCCGCAAAGAAAACTACACCAAAATTTGTCATGCCTGTATATCCAGTATGTAAATTTAGCGAAAAAGATAATAAGCTAAAAATACCTAACAAAGTAAAAATTCTTGCCACTTGCATTACTTTTGTAAGGCTACTAACACTTGGGAGTAAAATTACTAAAATGATTAGAATAAGTAATACAAAAAAGAAAGATTTCCAAGAACCATTAAAATCCATTATTTTATTTCTAAAAAAATTAATTCTAAGTTTAGGGATTTTTATATATTTTTTTTTCTTAAGTATAAATATATTTATTTTAGGCAAAATTCTATAAAATAATGAGTTGATTACACCAAATTGAAATAAATTAGGTTTTTTTATTGAAAAATTAGAGCTAGGATTTAAATTACTAAACTTGGGTATTTCTTTAAACTTTTTGCTAATATTATTTCTTTGTCTATTAACATTCCATTTATGAATAGCATTACCTAATCCTTGAGGTAGAAATATTAAAACACCAATTAAAAATATAAAAGGCATTACCTCTGCTAACCCTGAAGCAGTTGGCCTGTCTAATGAATTTCCTAATCCAATTAATACAGGTTCAGAAAATGATCTTACAAATCCAATAATTAATGAAGCAATAATAACACCCGAAATAGATCCTATTGAACCTAAAACAATAACTGCAAAAGCTGGAAGCAATAATGATATTCCCAATTCAGGATTAATAGGAAGGATGGTAGATAACAATGCCCCACCTAAGCCAGCAATTCCAGAGGAAATAAATGAACTAAATGAGTATATTTTTTCAATATTTATGCCTGAAGTAGATGCTAAATCGGGGTTATCTGCAACTGCAAGCATTTTTTTACCTATAATACTTTTCTTTATCAGCAATACGATTGTTAAAACCGTTACAAAAACTCCAATTACTAGTGCTAATTTTGTATATGTAATACCATAATTATTTATGTTTCCTAAAAAAAGAAAGTTTGATGATTCAATTTTTCCAATAAATAAATCGATTCTAAATGTAGGTATATTTATGTTGGATTCTAATAATTTCCAATCTTTATCAGGAATAAATCTAAAAGTTTTAGCTGAAAATCTTATGTATAAAATAGCTCTAATTATCATTGCCACACCTAAAGATGTAATCATCAATACTTGAGGAGATGCGAATTTCTTTCTTAGTGGTTTATATACTGATTTGTCTATTAATAAACCAACTAATCCAGTTAATAAAAATGCAAGAATAGATGCAGAAATAATTAATGAAAAATCTAATTTCCCATCACTTTCTGCTGATGATATTGGGTAAAATCTATCAGACCACATGATAATTAAAGCTACATAAGAACCAATCAACATCATTTCAGCCTGGGCAAAATTACCAAACCTTTGAACTTTATAGGTTATTGTTAGACCTATAGCAACTGATAAATAAGCAGCTGACCAATATAATGAACTAAAAAATATTGAAGAAAAATTAAAATTGAAAACTGCTTGATCTTGATTATATTTTAATAAATTATTTGCAGCAAAAATTACAACAATAAATAATATGATTGGTGTACAAGCAAGTAAAATATTTCTAGAAAGTCCATTTAAAGACTTAGCTCTAAGAAAAATAAAGAATAATGAAGAAAAAAAAGCTTGAAATAACTGGATTATCCAAAGCAAATCTCCGTTTATAATATTTCCAATAGAAAAAAATCCTGTATTAAATCTAAGCCCAAAAATACTATCGAAAAATAATATAGCAAGTAATAAATATATCCGAGTAGATATTACATATTTGTTTAAATCAGATGCTTGTTTTTTTGAAAAAACTTTTGTCAATTTATAAAAAAAATATTACGGTTCATATATAAATTATGAACCGTAATATATATTTTTGTCATTTATTTATTTTAGACCACCATCTTGAGTCCAAATTTTATCACAATGAAAATCTGGTTCAAAATGACATACTTCATAACCAGTACCTAAAACGTCACCATTAGCATCAAATGTATGATTACCACTAGCTCCGTCATAGTTTGTACCAATTGACTTAAGATCGTCTCTCAAGTCGTCATTAGTATCATCAGATGCAGCTTTTGCAATAATGTTAACCGCATCATAAGTAGAATGTGTGTAAATTCCACCTGGGTCACCACCAGCAGCTTGGTAAGCTGATTCAAAAGTTGATTTTGCAGCTGAGTCTTCTCCTGGTCTTGGCTTAGTAGCAACTACTCCAGTAACAGCAGATGAATCAGTAAATTCATCAATAAATCCTCCATCACCTATACCATCACCACCAAATATACCCCCAGAAAAACCTTGAGCTTTAAGAGCTTCTACAATTGCAGCTCCATCTGTAGCATATGACATAAGCACAGCTGAATCACAATTTCCATCAACTACTGCTTGAGCCAAACTTGAAGCGTCATAAGAACCCTCAGCAGGATCATATCCGACTGAAGTACATGATGATCCGAAAAACTCTATAAAGTTTTCTCCTAATCCAGAACCATAATCATTAGTCATAAATAAAACTGCAGGACTTGAATGACCAGCATCTTTAACTATTTGTGATAATGCATCTGATTGTTGACCATCACTAGGAACAACTCTAAATAAGTAACCATTATCTGCCGCGTTTGTTATAGCTGCAGAAGTACTTGCGTATGATACCATCGGTATTCCAGCTTCAGAAGCAACTGCAATAGCACCTAAAGTAGCACCAGAACATGCAGCACCAACTATACCTACAACACCAGAATCAATTAGAGATTGAGCAGAAGTAGCAGCCTGTGTTCCGTCACAACCTGAGTCTGCAATCACTAGTTCATAAGTATTGCCATCGTCGCTTGCATTTAATCCATCTATTGCTACACTTGCTGCAGATTCAAAACCTGGAGCATAAACAGCGATAGGACCAGTCTGGGAACTCAGTAAACCAACTTTGATTGTTTTACCACTATCACCACATGCTGAAATAATCGCAAAAACAAATAAACCAGCAATAAGTAGCATAGAGACTTTCTTTGAATTCATTCATAACCTCCTTGAATGAAGTATAAATATTCTATGCATTATGAATATTTACAATATAATTTCGTTAAATGTAAACCTTTATTTACTCAAATACAATAAATAAATATCAACTTTACTATGATAATATGAAACTTTTATAAAAGAATTGTCATTTTAAAGAATTACTTATGAAATTAGAAACTTTTATACCGTTAATAATTGTATTTTTATTAGGAGCTATTAGCCCGGGTCCTTCATTATTAATAGTTACTAGAAACACCATGACAAAAGGTACAAAAAGTGGCATTGCTACTGCTTTAGGTCATGGATTGGGATTTGGCATGTATTGTTTTGTAGTAATGAATTTATATAAAATCATACTCAATAGTTTCCCAAATATGATGATTTTTTTACAAACTGCTGGCCTATTATTATTAGTATATTTTTCTATAATTTTTCTAAGAGATAAAACTAGTCAAGAAAAAGATGTAATTACTTTTGAAAAAAGAAGTTTTATAGAAGGTTTTTTAATTGCAATTATTAATCCGAAAATTTTGATTTGGATGATAGCTATATTTTCTCCATTTATAAATTCCAATATATCTTTAGGTAATATAATTTTTATCTCGGCATTAGGAATAACAATTGATAGTTCATGGTATCTTATCGTTTCAATATTACTAGGAAAGAATAAGACTAAGATCACAAATAAATTAAACCCTGAAAAGCTTAATAGGATAATGGGAATCATAATGTTATTTTTTGGAATAATCCTATTTTTCGGTATGATTTCATAAATATCTTATATGCTATTGCAAACCGTAAATTTTATATATATTATTTAATGAAAATATATAAATTTTAAAAATGTTATCTTTATTATCCGATTATTTTAATAAATATTTTGATTTTCAATCACGTACATCCAGAAGAGATTATTGGTACACTTTTCTTATAATTTTTCTTTTAGGTATTTTATTTGGTGGGATTAATTCTATATATACTCCAGAAACTCTCTTGATTCAAAATACATGGCAGTTTATAACTCTTATTCCAAGTTTAGCTATCGCTACAAGACGATTACATGACACAAACAAATCAGGATTTTGGCAATTATTATGGCTCATACCAGTATTTGGGTGGATATATCTCATATATCTTCTTGCTAAACCTTCGGTAGATTAAAGTAAATTAATATAAAATTATAAATGCTAAACATACTGCTTTATAAACCATTAATTCCTCACAACACAGGAAATATTATTAGACTTTGTGTTAATATTGGAGCGAATTTACACCTTATCAAGCCATATGGCTTTGAATTAGATAATAAGCATCTTAGAAGGGCAGGGCTTGACTATCTAGATTTCAGTATAGTAAATGAATATGAGTCTCTAAACGAATATATAGGTAAGAACAATATAAACTATGAGAGAATTTTTGCTGCTACTTCTAAATCAAAACAATTATACACAAATGTAAAATACAAAAATAATGATACCTTTATTTTTGGGCAAGAAGATATTGGCTTACCAAAATCCATTATAAAAGATATACCAAATAATATATTAATTCCCATGCGACCAAACAATAGAAGCCTTAACTTATCAAATTCTGTCTCTATAGTTTGCTATGAAGCTTGGCGACAACTTGAATTTACAAACTTATAGTATCTTAGATAAAAAAGATTTTAATTTTTCTGATTTTGGTTTATATATAATATTTTGAGGATTATCGATTTCAAGTAGATGCCCTGAATCTAAGTAAGCCATTTTTGTAGAAATTTTCTCAGCAAATTTTATTTCATGAGTCACAAAAATCATAGTTTTTTTGTATTCAGATAAGTTGTTAATTATATTTAAGACTTCATTTATCAATTCTGGATCAAGTGAAGCAGTAGGTTCATCAAATAACATAATTTCTGGATCTAATACCAACATTCTAGCTATTGCTACTCTTTGTTTTTCACCACCTGATAATTTTTCAGGTAACATACTAAATAGATTTTCAGATATCTGAACTTTAGACAATGCTTTAATACTTTTTTCAATAGCTAATTGTTTATCTATTTTTTTTACTAGTTCCAAAGCTAAAGAAACATTACGTAGAACACTTAAGTGAGGAAAAAGATGATGACCTTGAAATACCATTCCAATTTTTGAAGATTTATTAGTAATTTTTATTTTGTCCGAAAAGCACCCATCAATAATTATATGGCCTTCATCTTGAGATTCAACACCCATGAGTAATTTTAAAAATGTTGTTTTACCTGATCCTGAAGGTCCAATTATAGATAATTTATCACCTTTATCTAATGAAATAGACAAGTCTGATATTACCTTTGTTTTTCCATATGATTTGGATAATTTTTCTATACTTATAAAACTCATAATTATTAAATAAAAACATGTCGTAGAAAAAACCACAACATGTCTTTATTTTTATCTATCTTTATGATCGTTTTCTTGAAGAACTTCTCCTAGTAGTTGTAGTTCTTTTAGTTGTAGATCTCTTTCTTGTTGAAGTAACTGCTTTTTTAGCTACACTTGCAGCAGCAGAAACAACAGCACCTTTATCGGTTGTAGCAGCGTACCATATCACTACACCAAATGCTATTTTATTGACCAAATCTGCTAAGTTATAAATCAAATTCAAATCTCCTTCGCCAAAAGGTGAATCTCCTATGATATAAACTAACAAATATCCTATTGGGTATATAGCCCAACCTATGGTTACAATATACCTCAGTGTTCTGAAAGCTAATTGACCAGCAGGGTTTCCGCTAGCATCATTAGCTGTTTTAGCATCTCCGAAAAAGATAAGATACATTATGTACGCCCAACCAGCCATACCTACAACAAAACCAATAATTTCTTTTGAGTCACTTCCGATATTTGCCTCTCCATAAAATCCTCCTAAGAGCATAACTAAAGAAGCAGCAAGAAGTTGCCAAAACAACTTAGGTTTTACCACGGTTACAGCAACCAATATTAGATAAAATTCAACTATCTGTAAAGGAACAGTTATGAACCAATCTATATATCTGTAAACAGTAGGGCTTGTACCTGTATCTATCCAGACACTGCTCATTCTAAGGTAATGCCAGAAAGCTATACCTGTAATTAAAGCAGCAACTGTAAGAGAGGTTTTCCATTTTGGATTTACTTCAAATCTTTCTAGAATGAAAAATAAAGTTGCAGCAGCCATTGAAGCTGTTACGAGCCAAAACGAAAAATCAACGACGTTGATATCACTTGAAAACATGTAATCCTCCATGTTATTCGTTTGTAAGTTAACATTTATAGATTATTTGAATTTTATTTTAATGTCAAATATATATCAGTTTAGAAATACCAATATTAAGGTATAACTATTTCGTCAACATCCCAAATAGTAACTCTGTCAATTATTAAATTTTCATTTTTTGCTTGATCATTTGGTGGAAACAAATATTCTTCATTCTTATTTGTAAAGTATTCGACATCTTTAAAATATTCAGTTGAAAAGTCTATAGGAGTACCTTGAATAATATGCGTTGCACCATCTACTGCTAATATTAATTGATTACCTATAATGGATAATCTAAAATCAGTAATACCATAAACTTCTGGGGATTCAGCTTTAAGATTAATTGGATATTTCCAATATGTATAACCTGTTGGTTCATGAATTCTTGAGATTTCAACAACTTTCGAACCATCTAGATTTCTTATAAATGTCGCCTCAATGTAAGTCATGGAAAAGGGCATGTAAACCCTAAAGCCTGTATCTATGGAGTAACCTGTTGAAGTGTTTGTTAACCAACTAGGGATAATAAATTTCCCAGCAACATCATCAAAATTATCAGTATTTATTCTTTTTCTATTTTCTGTATATGATAAAAATTTCATATCATATGTAACCCAAGGAGGCGGAGGGGGTGGAACATATATTGGACCCCATTTAGAATTATATATAGGAATAGGATCTGTCTCATTATATTTTTGTAAAGAATTACCAAAAGTAATCTGCCTCTTAGTTCTAGTCTCAATATTTACTGTCCATACAGCACCATTAACGTTAACCATGATTTCATTGTCATTTGTTGACCAATCTAAACTACCTGACTGAGTTAGGTTTTCAAAATAGGATATTGGAAATGGATTTGAGCCATCAATATTAATTAGCCATAAGGAATCCTCTTCTGCAATAGCAGCAATATATTTTTCGTTTTTAGATATTGAAAAGGCTTGAAATCTTTGTGTGAAATTTTCATCTTTTACTATATCAAAAGTATCAATCCCATTAAATGCCATTTTGATAATTCTATTTTCACCTAAAAATAAGAAATATTCATCATTATTTATTATTACTGCATTTTTTTCTTCAATAGGCGTATATGTTAGTCTTTGTTTATTGCCACCTTCAGAATCCATAAGATATAGATCATTATTATCAAGGTTACTGTAAATAATTAAATTCCCGTCTCTCGAAAATGAAGCATCTACATGACTCATAGTAGGTTCATTTTGCCCAGTTAATGGTATTTGCATGCTACCATCGGCATTCATCAACCATATTTGCCAAAAAGTCGAATCTCTCTTAGATTGAAAAATTATCTTTTGACCATCTGGAGACCATTTAGGATTGATGTCATCATAATAATTTGAAGTAAGTTTTGTTAGGGCATCAGAGTTCAAATACATAGTGAATATATCATGATTTAAAGCAACATGCTTAACATTGCTATTAAAAACGAATCTTTCATATTCGTTTAAAATGATTGGTGTAGAAGTTGGGATGGGTATATCCGTAGGCTTTATCACAGAAGTGCTAGTAGGTATAGGAGTAGAGGTAGGATCAGGTATAGTAGTTGGTGTGGCTAACGGAAGAGGAACAGTTGTGGGAAGCGGAGTTGGAGTTGGTGTTGGAGTTGGAGTTGGAGTAGGAGTAGGAAGTGGAATAGCAGTTGGAATATTAACAGGTAAAACTATTACAGGGGTACTAGTTGGGATTATATTGATTGTTGCTATTAAAGTTGTAGTATTTTCATCTAAATTATCCTTTGAATCGACTGATTTATAATCATTTTGTGTGCAAGAAACTAATATAAGAAAAAGAATATTAAAAGTAAAAAAGTATGTGATATTTTTATTCATCTAAAAAGAATTATTATTTTTCGTTTTTCTTAATATATACTATTTTGCATTCCGTTTTATTAATTTTTGACAAACTTTTTGAATATTCATACTGAGATTTATTAGTAAAAGATTTTGAAATAGAAATTATTTCATCAATAGAGTCTAAATTGTTCGCTTGCGTTAGCAAATATCTTATAAGGGAACCTCTTAATGCTTTAGTCCAATGAGTAATAGATTTTAATTCACCTAGCTTATTCTCCTGCAAAAATGAAAATGTTAGCTCATACCTTGGTGTAATTTTTTTTGTATCAAAAGCAAGCATGAATTCATTAGGCAATAAATTACAAACTATTTGATCATTCAATAACTCCTTAAGAACACTAGTTATAGCTATATTCCAATATTTTGATAATTTTTTTTCATCAAATAATTTAGTAGCCATTTTTAATTTGTAATTTGGTATTTTATCCTCTGGGCGTAATAAACCAAAGAGAGCAGAAAAAATTACAACTGAATTATTAAATTTATTTTTTACCACTTCATCTAAATTAGAATAATCAAGATAATCGTATAAAACTCCTGTATACCTTTCAATAGATGATAACACTTTTGAGTTTTCAATCTTTGAGTTTATTGCATTAATTTTTTCATAATTACGAGATGAAATATCAAAAATTGAAGCATAATTTTCTCTAGAAAGATTATTTTCACGCAAATATTCAATTATTTTAGTTCTACTAACATTTAAAGAATTAAACGATAATTTCTCTAATGAAAATTTTAGTTCATCATCAGAAGAATTTTTTCCTTCTGATGGGGGAATTAATATAAACAAATAAAACTAAAGAGCTGATCCATTAGTTTCGCCTGTTCGGACTCTAATAACTTCTGATACTGGTGAAATAAAAATTTTTCCATCACCGATTTGACCATCTTTACCAGATTTTGCAGATTCAATTAGTGCTTTTACAACAGAATCTTTTTTCTTGTCATCTACAATAAGTGATAACAAAGTTTTTGGCAATGCTGATCTAGTTGTCATTGTAGTGCCTCTACCAGTCATAACTTCGACTCCCTGCTGAGTTCCTTTACCAGTAACATTAACAACATGATATCCAGTTGCGCCAGCTTCAGTGACAGCATCAATAACTGCATTCATTTTTTCTGGTCTTATGATTGCTTCTATTTTTACCATATTTTACTCCTAGAGTTTTTTTTGATTATTAAATTATTTTAGCCTTAAGTTATTTCATAATAATTAAATTTATGTTTCATAAATATTAAATAACTAAATTATATTGTTTTATTTACTTTAGATATAACACTAATTAAATTTTTAGTAAACTCTTTTGTGGAAAGATTACCACCTAAGTCTTTTGTTCGCAATTTTTTATCACTTAAAACAAAATCCATAGATTTATCAATTAATTTAGAGCATTCGATAATATCATTTATTTTATATTTATGTCCTATCCAAGCAAACATCATGCTTACTGATAAAATTATAGAAGAGGGGTTGGCAATATTTTTTCCAGCTAAATCAGGTGCTGATCCATGTTGAGCTTGTGCAACTACTAATTTTTCACCAAAGTTTATTCCTGCGCCTATACCTAAACTTCCAGATATTTCTGAAGCCTCATCGGAAAGAATATCACCAAACATATTAGTTGTAACAATTACATCATAATCATCTGAATTACGAATTAAATTTGCCGCTGTTGCGTCAACAAGCTCTTCATTGTAATGGATGTCAGGATATCTTTTTCTTATTTTACGGACAGATTCTATAAACAATCCATCGGATATTCTGAATACATTAGCCTTATGAACAGCTGTTACTTTTTTATTTCTTCCCATCGCTTGTTCAAAAGCAACTTTTGCTATCCTTTCAGACTCATACCTTGTAATTTTTCTAGTAGATAAAGCTATGTCTGGGGTAGGCATATATTCACCTGATCCAATATACATATTCCTATCTGAATAAAAACCTTCTGTTCTTTGCCTAACTATTAAAAGATCTATAGATTTACCGTTTTTTGTTAATATACCTTTTCTTGATTTAGCTGGACGAAGATTTGCATAAAGATCTAGCTTAGTAACTATTTCTGCAGATGGATTAATACCTCCTTTTTCAGGTGGAGGGTAGTCAAGATGAGATACAGGTCCAAGTATAAGCCCGTGAAATTTTTGTGCTAAATTCAAAATTTCAGTGGGGAAAGTTGTACCTTTTTCCTTAAGTGCTTTGAATCCAATATCATAATAGGATAATTCAAATTTGATTCCAAATAAATCTTTTAGACAAAAAATAATATCCTTAGCACTATCAACTATCTCCGGCCCAATACCGTCACCAGGTAAAACTAATATCTTAACTTTTTCCATAAATTATGTCCAAATAATATTCTATTTATATATATTAATATATAAAATTATTTAATATGCAATTTATTTAACATGACTATTGACAATAATTTAACATTTACATCAGCTATATTCTTAGGAATCCTAATTGGTTTCAAACACGCACTTGAAGGAGACCATGTTATTGCAATTGCAACAATTAAGAATACTAACAACAAGCTATTTAACATAATCTGGGTAGGCATTTCCTGGGGGCTAGGCCATTCATTACCATTACTATTGCTTGGCTCAATTATTCTAATCCTAAAAGATCAATTATTGGACAATATAAACAATTTATCGATTTTTTTTGAAATTTTAGTGGGATTTATGCTCATATTTTTAGGACTTCAAATTATTATAAGAAATATTCGTCAAAGCAATTATTTCCATACCCACAATAATAAAAAAAATGCCATACATACTTCTCATATGAAAAAAGAAAGAAAAAATGAAAATCATGAAGAAAGTCATTATTTTTTTAATATACTTCCTTTTATAAGGCCTAAGTCTTTTTTTATAGGCATGTTACATGGATTAGCAGGCACTGGAGCATTAATGCTTGTTTTATTACCCAATCAATCAAGTTTTTTCCAAGGTATTACATTTCTTATATTTTTTTCCATAGGGACTATATTTTCAATGAGCTTTATATCAATAATATTTTTCGCACCATTAAGGCAAATTGACTCAGCAAAAACCATGATTTTCATCACTAATATATTAGGTATAGTAAGTGTATTTTTAGGTCTAATATTATTATCAGATATAATAATTGGCACTAATTTTACTTCTTTTTTATGGTATTAGTATAAAAAAAGAACCCTAAGTATAATTAACACCATATAAACATTTAATAATTATGAATTTCGTAATTACGCTATTATTTATTGAAGTATTTGTTAATAATATGTTAAATAACCATAATT
>MDSV01019614.1_pt1 | contig 30855 bp, 30 predicted proteins | sample 810851 | NCBI WGS metagenome assembly MDSV01 (sample SAMN05326640, study PRJNA326480) | marine metagenome | isolation source: seawater | place: Atlantic Ocean: North East | collected 2012 | reverse complement strand
GTCTTATAATTCTTTCTATTAAATACATACAAATATAAAAAAATTAAAGTTATTTGCGAAGAAACTATAAATAAGTTTATAAACTTTGAATTCGTTCCTACATAGATGTTTATAATATCCCCTTGGATTTCAAAATTAATTAAATTACCTAAACAAAATATATTATTTATTTCCGGGAATACATATACATCTCTATTTTGCCTTTGTACTTTGTAATTACCTAATTCATCAATTAACGGAGGAATAAAATAAGAACAGCTTCTTTGTTCGTTTTCTATTTCTTCAAAATTATTACTAAATGCTATGAACGAAGAAAATTGATAAATTAATAAAAATAATATAGTGACTAAAAAAATTTTTTCAATGTTGTTAAATTTTGTTGTTTTAATAAACTCAATCCTATTTCAAAATATAATTATATGTATATAAATATTGCATTGTTTGTATTTTTATTAAACTTGCAAATATAATGTATGACATTGTAATTATCGGAGCTGGTCCTGCTGGCTTAACATCAGCCTATGAACTATTAAAATCTGAGAACAAAATACTGATATTAGAAAAAAAACAAAATGTAGGAGGTCTTGCTGAAACTAAAATTTTTAACGAATTTAGATACGATATAGGTCCACATCGATTTTTTACGAAAAATCAAGAAGTCAATGAATTATTTATGGAAATGCTTGGTGACGATGCAGTATTAGTAAATAGAAAAACTAGAATTTTATTTGAGGGTAAGTATTTTGATTACCCCTTAACTCCAATAAACGCATTATTCGGTCTAGGATTTTTCGAATCATTAAATATTGGCTTTTCTTATATTTTTTCAAGAGTAAAAAGTTTTTTTAAAATTACAAAAATAGAAAACTTTGAGGACTGGGTAATTGATAAATTTGGACAAAAACTTTACAATAATTTTTTTAAAAATTATACAGAAAAAGTATGGGGAATCGATTGTAAAGATATTGGTAAAGATTGGGCGTCACAAAGAATAAAAGGTCTAAATTTAACTACAGCTATAAGATTTGCATTATTTCCAAACAGTAAAAAAAGACCCAAAACACTTGTTAATGAATTCTATTATCCAAAAAAGGGTGCAGGAATGTTGTGGGATAAATTTGAAACATTTTTAATTAGAAATCAGGTAGAAATAAAAAAAGATTCCCCAGTTACAAATGTAAAAAAAATAGATGATGGTTTTGAAATAAGTTATTCTGAAGATGATAACATTTCAACAATTTTTACAAAAAACATTTTTTTTAGTAATCCGTTATTAGATTTCATTAAAATTTTCGAAACAAAAATTCCACAAGAGGTAATTGAATCAGCTCAAAAATTAGAATATAGAAACCATATAAGCGTACATATAGGATTAGACACAAAACTTTTTGATGATAATTGGATTTACATACATTCTCCAGATTTAAAAATTGCAAGAATTGCAGACTTTTCAAACTTTTCTGATGAGATGAGCCCCAAAGGAACATATCCATTAACCCTTGAATATTTTTGTTATGAAAACGACAAAATTTGGAATAGTAGTGAAGAGGAAATAATTAATTTTGCCGTAAATGAATTAAAAGAAATTTTTAATAAAAATTTTCAAATACTTGACTCTCATATCTCAAAAAATCCAAAAGCTTATCCAGTTATTAAAACTGGATATCAAAGTGAATTAGAAGTAATAAAAAAGTGGCTTAGCCAAGAAGACAAAGTGACAGCAATTGGCAGGTCTGGAATGTTTAAATACAATAATCAAGACCATGCAATGGCTACTGGTTTATATGCCGCAAGAAGTTATCTTGGTCTAGGAGACTTTGATCCTTGGAACGTAAATGTAGACGGGGAGTATCACGAAGAAGAGTCAATAGATAGTTAAGTAGAATTACTTTTTTGTAACAATGTATCCATAATTATGAAAATTTCCAACATCAGTTATATATGTATCAGAACTTTCTTTAAATGCTGAAATAATATTTCCATATTCATTAATCTTATTTTCAAATTCTTTTTTGCTTGGGAGAGTAAATGGATAGACAATTTTTCTATCTTTAATATTTAAATGTTCAGGTATGTCTCTTCCGACACCATTAGTTGATAATGTTGATGTTTGTAATCCAACAATGCTATTTTCTGATAAATTTAGTGCAGTGTTGGTAATAAACCATTTTTTAGTATTTAATTGAAGAAGTTTATCCAAAAAAAACAGTGGATTTGATGTGTAAACTAATGAATAATTTGCGTAAACTATGTCAAATTCTATATTTTTATTTATTAAATCATCCAATGAAGAGACAAAACTAAGTTCATCATTTTCTAGTTCTGTTTTCTTAACTTCATCAACCAATTTATTTGTTTCAGCAACTATCCACCTTAATTTTATTGTTTTTTTAAGCATTTTTTTTGCTGTAAAATAATGAATTCCAGCGCTTCCACCAAAATCCAAAATATTTAATGAATCTTTTGAAATACCACTACTAATTGCAATTAATGTTCTTATTGACCTTGCATTACTTAAATTGTCTAAATTATATGATTCGGTAAATTCACCATTATTTACATAATTAACTGTTTTTCCAACAATAACTTTTATTAAATCACTTTCTTCATAAGTTCCAGCTGCATTTGAGGCATCTTGGTAGTTTTTAAATGTTGGTTGGGTGTTGTTTTTTTGACCTCTCAAACTTAATCGTAAAAAAAGAGGAGGAATAAGTTCCTTAATAATTTTTTTTGTATCCATCGTATATAATTAATTGTATCTCATGGTTAAATTTTTTGATATGAAGTTAGCTAATAAAGATATTGATATTTCAAAAATCATTTCTGGAGTCATTAATTCTTATGAATTTTCTCTTGGTGAATTTGTAAACGATTTTGAAAAAAAATATTCAGAATACTTAGATATTAAATATTGCGTAGGGGTTGGTAACGGGACAGATGGACTTGAACTGGCATTGATTTCATTAGATGTAAAACCTGGTGATACAGTGTTAACGGTTGCGAATGCAGGATTTTATGCCTCAACGGCAATAAATTCAATTGGCGCAATTCCATATTTCATTGATGTTTCAGACGACAACTTATTGATTGATTTAGAAAAATTACATAATTTATTAGAAAAAAAATTATTTTCTGCCGTAGTAATAACTCATCTTTATGGGCAAGCAGTAAATATGAAAAAAGTAAAAGAAATGATTAAAGAATTTAATATCAAAATAGTCGAAGACTGTGCCCATGCTCATGGTGGATTATTTGACAATCAAAAATTAGGTACTTTCGGGGATGTTGGGGTTTTCTCATTTTACCCAACAAAAAATCTAGGTGCCATTGGTGATGGCGGAGCGGTTGTAACTAACAACGAGAAAATATTTGAAAAGCTAATTAGCTTAAGACAATATGGATGGACAGAAAAGTATTATGTAAAGAATATTTATGGAAGGAACTCAAGACTTGATGCAATTCAAGCAGCTGTATTATCTGCAAAATTAGAATATCTTGATAAATGGAATACAAATAGGATTGAAATAGCAAAACAATATCTAAAGGGATTAAAAGATACCCCCTTAAATTTAAATGAAAATCTTTCAAACAATCCACCACATATTTTTCCATTAAGAACTAAAGATAGGAATAAGTTAATTTTCCATTTAGATAATAGTGGTATTCAAACTGGGATACACTACCCTGTTCCAGACCACCTTCAAGAAGTGTTTAATCATCAAAACATAAAATTAAAAATTACAGAAAAGTCTTCTAAAGAGATTATCAGCATTCCCATTTATCCAAATATGCCCATAAATGATATAAATTATGTTATAAAATCTATAAAAGAATTTTATTTACAATATTCATGAATAAAGATAATATACCAAAGTTAATAGATATAGAAAATCATCATTCTGACGATGCAGATTTAAATGTTTTAAGTTTTGCTAAAAATCTTCCCTTTTCTGCAAAAAGAATTTTTTATGTAGAAAATAAAAGTAAGAATGAGATTAGAGGAGATCACGCTCACAAAGAATGTTGGCAATTTTTAATTCCAATATATGGCAATTTTCTTATTTATTGTAACAATGGAAGTAAGGAATATGAATTTCTCCTAAATGATAAGAATATTGGTCTTTTGATTCCTCCCTTTGTTTGGGCTAGACAAAAATATTTAGAAGAGAACAATATTTTACTTGTTGTTACATCAGAGGAATATGATCCTGACGACTATATTCATGATTTCGATAATTTTAAAGATTATTTTTGAGGTTTTGAAATTTGAAAATTGTAAAATAGTCTACTTTTTTTAAATAATTAAATATTTCTATCACGAGGAAAATCATTATGATATTAAAAGATATTTGATTTGTAAGCAAAAAGAGAATTGAATATAAATATTCAAAAATACTTGTGTTTGATAAGTCATTTTCAAAATATGTGGAAACTGAAGTTGCTAAGAAAAGAAGTGATATAAATTCTAAGTTTGTTAAATTATAATTTTTTACAATAAAAAATAAACCTAATGAAAAGAAAGTAATTCTAAAATCAAAGTTATAGTAAAGACCTATCGCGAAGAAAGTAGCCAAAAATGATAGCTCAATTAATTTATCCTGTGAATAAAAGATGTAATTTTTCTCTTCTTTGAAAATAGTTTTTTTATAAATTATAAAACTTATTACAAATGTTAAAAAATATAATAGGTATCCAGTAACGTTAAATAATTCCTTAAAAATTCTTATATCCGTGAGTACACCAAATGTCCAGCTTACCCCTGAAGGATTTGCAATAAAACCTGATTGTAAATCTAATAAAAAATAGACTAAATAGATAAAAGAGTTAATGAAGATTAGCAATAAAGGTATAACCGAATCTCTATTATTTTTTTTAATAAACTCATAAACCGAAATTCCAAAAAAGAACACAATTGGAAATATTTTAACCAAAGTTAACAATGTAATTGTCAATAATGAAAATTTCTTAAATCCTTTTAGATAAAATAAAATAGCAAAATACCCTATTACGATTACAAAGATATCAAAATTCATTCTTTCGAACAAAAAACTTGAAGGGGGAGAAACATAAATAAGAAAAACTAAAAATTGTTTTGAATTCGATAAATTTTTTAAGAATATAAAGTAAAAAAACTGCGTTAGAAGTATTACGATAACACTAAATATATAACTATAGATTTCTGGATTTAATTCTATAGCTAAATACTCCCACAATGGGCCATAGTTATTTTGAAAATCACAATTTGTTTTATTACAGTTCAATACAGCAAACGTATAATACATATCTGCAAATCTAGGGGAACCTCGAAACATTTCTGATGAAAGATGTTGCCAAAGATAATCAAAATTACCTACTCTTCCAGATAATTGCCTTAAAAAGTAATAAAAAATTGGAATAATTATTAACACACGCGTGTGGTATTTACTGAGAATAACTTTTTTAAAAAACTTGAAATAAATGAGAATTAATAATGGTAAAAGTTTAGTAAAAATATTGTAATTAAAAATCAAAAAAATCATATTGAAGAAAATAAATAAATTAAATTTTTGATATTCATCATTAAAAGTATTTTTAATATTTAAATAAAAAAAATAAGAAAACATAAATATCAAAAGATCAAATCTAATTTTTATCTCGCCATAAAAAATGTATCCAAAACTAAAGAAATACATGACCATTAGAAATCCAAAGAGATAAAAAGATTTATTTTCAAATTTAATAAAAATATAAAATGTAACTAAAACTGTTAGTAAGCTGGTTAAGTTCAAAAGTGTCGATGAAGTAGCCGTAGCATATAAATTATTATGACTCATATTTAAGTCGACCCCTAGGCATCTTAATGAGTTAGTATTTGGAAAAATATCGAGTTCAACTAAAACTTGATTATTTCTCACTGATAAAGGATTCTTTTCAATATAGTGACTTAAGTCAGCATAATTTATATCTGTTGATAAATAATTTAAACAATTTGAACTATTTAATTGATAATTGTCCAACAGTAATAAAGTCAAAACATTTAAGATAAAAATTATTAATACAAAAACATAAAAAATTTTAATATTTTTTTTCATTTCTCCTTTTAACTTTAACAGTTAAGGTATTGCGAAAATTAAAACTATAAATGTTAATTTTTAAATCTGACTTTTATAAATTCTTTATGAAAATTATTTGTATAAACTATATTTTATGAAAAAATCTTATAGCTTACTTTCTGCCAATCATCTGAATTTAAATAAAGATATTCATGAAAAAAAAGATAATTTTGAAAATATCCACTTTGATTTAACTGATGGGATTTTTTGTCCAACACTTGGTCTCTCAATCATCACATTAGAACAATTATCTGAAGAAAATGAATTTAAAATTGACGTTCACCTTCTTGTTCAAAATCCATTAAATGTTGTCAAGCGAATAGAGAATTTAAATATCGAATGTATGATCTTTCATCAAGAGACAATTTCAGAAGAAGAATTTAAAAATTTATCATTTGATAATATAAAAAAAGGTGTGGCGGTATTGCCAGATACAAGTATTTCTAAATTAAGTGGTTATTTGAATTATGCAGATTGTGTATTACTTCTTTGTATATCTCCATCTCTTTTTCCAGAAAAGGAAAAAGTTGTTATTATCGCTGACCGGGTAAAAGAATTTTATAAAATTTTTCCAAATTTTAATGGAAATTTAATTGTTGATGGAGGAATCAATAAAGAAAATCTTGCTGATTTAAAAAAATTAAAAGTTTCAAATGTTGTTGTTGGAAGCAAATTTTTTACATAAAATTATATTTATTTAAATTCAATCAATAAGTATTTATATATTATTATATTTACGTGGTCGAAAAGGTATTAGTTACAGGTGGAGCCGGATTTATCGGCCACATGTTTATAAAACAACTTTTAGATAATACTGACTTTGAGATAATTAGCATTGATCGTCTTGATTATTCGGGAAACCTTAATCGCATATCTGACATGATGAAGTCTTATGACAAAAAAAGTCAGAAGCGCTTAAAGATAATCCATCATGACTTAAAGGCTGAAATTAACAATCTAGTTGCGTCACAAATTGGTGATATTAAACATTTTTTTCATATCGCGGCATCATCTCATGTTGATAGATCAATTGAAGATCCTATGGCTTTTGTTATGGACAATGTAGTTTCTACCTGTAATGTTCTTAACTACTCAAGATATTTAGACAATTTAGAAACATTCGTTTACTTCAGTACAGATGAAGTATTTGGGCCTGCTATTGATGGAGTAAAATTCAAGGAATGGGATAGATATAATTCTACAAATCCATATAGTGCAACAAAAGCAGGGGGAGAAGAACTAGCAATTGCATTTCATAATACGTATCAAGTTCCTGTGATAATTACCCATTGCATGAACGTTTTTGGTGAAAGACAACATCCTGAAAAATTTATTCCCAATACAGTCTATAAAACATTGAATGATGAAAAAATAATTATTCATGCTGATAGTAGTAAAAATAACCCTGGTAGTAGACACTATATACATGTAGAAGACGTTGCAAATGCAATTTTATTTATACTAAACAATAAAGATAATATTGAAAAAAACACGACAGATCAATATGGAGCCAAATGTGTGAAGGTAAATATAGCAAGTACACTTGAATTAAACAATCTCGAAGTTGCGCAAAAAATTTCAGAGTATTTAAAAAAAGAAATTGATTATGAATTAGTTGATTTTCATTCTACTAGGCCCGGTCATGATCTTAGATATGCATTAGATGATTCGTTTTTAAAAGGTTTTGGATGGGAACCTAAAAAATCAAATTTTGATGGTATTGAACAAGTAACAAAATGGTATTCAGAAAACCAAGAGTGGCTCAAATTTTAATTTAGAATTTTTTCTGAGCCATCAAAATTAAATTGTAGAAAATCAATCTCTTTATACATTTCTTCTTCTTTCAATCTAAAATTATCCCACGATGAGAAATAGGGCCTTTCTTTATCAATAATCCCTGCAATAGCATCAATTCCGCTACCTATATCTAAATAAATAGCTTTTTTATAGTCAGATAAAAGATAGTTTAAACCTGATTTAACATGTCCAACCCCCATTAAAAATAAGTTTGCCTTACTATTTACTAATTGTTTTTTTACAATATTTCTGGTTTCATTTATGTTGTCACAAGCAAATTTTTGAGGAATTGCAATGTAATCAGTAAATCCAGTAATGCCAAGGAATTCTTGATATTCTTCATACCTCAGAAGTTCCTTGATTAAATTAAGTTTTTGATTTGCTCCTATTAGGCCTATCTTTCCCTGAAAGTTTTTAAAAAACCATTTATTTGCTGTAAGACCATATACAAATTCTCCAGGAAAGTCAAAGTTACTCTCAAACAATTCATTAAAGTACTTTTTATTTTGATTAACTATTTCGCAAAAGTAATAATCATTCAGTTTGGAACCTTTAACAAACTCTTTGTGATTTATTCTCCAGTACTTTTTGCTTAAAGCTCTATTACCTGGTTTTGCACTTCCTTTAGGATCTTTTTTGAGAAAGAAGTAATCACCATCTCCAAATTTGTAATATGTTGCACTTTCAAGATTTTTGACTTGTTCAATTAATAATGACTTAAATTCCAAAAGTTTATCTTGGAACATCGGGTAGGTTTCATAATATGTGTAATCTTTGGGAGGATTGTAATAATCTGCTCCTTCAATTTTGTATATTTCTTTCATATCAAAAATGATTAAATATTTACGTTTTCCTCAAAATATTTTTTTATCCAGTAAATGACATAATCTATATCCTCATCTTTCATGGCAGGATGAACAGGCAGTGAAATTAGTTTGGTCCATTCATTGTCGGCTACTGGGTATTTACGATTCTGTTTAACCACAGAATGTAAATGAAGTGGTTTATAGTGAACGCTAGTATGAATCATTTTTTCCTTTAAGTATTCTATTAATAAATCTCTATGATCCTTCGGGACTCTTGCACAATAATATTGTACTGTCTCGCTCCATTCAGGAATTTCAATCAAACCTTTAAGTTCCTCGTTGTATCTTTTCTGTATGTATCTTCTTATTTCAAGGTGCTTACTTAATTTATCAAGTTGGACCAGGCCTATTGAAGCGATAAGGTCAATCATATAATATTTGTAACCTACATCATTAACATCATAATCCCAGGTATAACCCGGTTTTCCTTCAGGGTTTTTTACACTCTTAGACTCACCTTTTTTTATGTGTGTATTACCAGAAACCCGAGAATAAGTACTTTCTATACCAAACCAGGAAAGTGATTGAAGTTTTTTGTACAATTCATAATCATTTGTAGTTATCATACCCCCATCTCCTGTAGGCAATGTTTTAACTGCTTGAAACGACCAGACCGCAACATCCCCCTTTGTACCAGCTCCAGGCGCATAACAACTATGAGCACAATCTTCAATAATAAGTCCATCATAGAATTCTCTAATTTCATCAATTGGAGCTGGAATTCCAGCCATATTTACAGCAATAATTGCTTCAGTGTTCTTTTTAAGATTTTGTTTAACATCTTTTGGGTCGATATTAAGATCATGATCTCGTATATCTACGATATTTGAAGTACAGTTATTCCAAATTGGAACTATTGCTGTTGAAATGAATGACATAGTTGGACTTATTACATCAGCATCTTTTATCCCCAAGGCTTTCATAACTAAATCCTGTCCATGTGAATTACTAGTTACACCAACTGCATATTTTGCTCCAACATACTCAGCGAACTTTCTTTCAAATTCTTCTACTTTTGGACCTTTTGTCCACCACCCATTCATAATTGATTCTTTTATAGAGTTAATTTCTTCATATCCTCCAACAGGTCTTTGGACTGAGAGCATTTCTTTTCTAATTTCCATTTATAACCTTAAATAAAATGATATTTGTATGAATCAAGTTTCTTAGAATTTCTATAATAATCATATCTGAAAAATCCTAGCATCTTTAACTCTTCATATGAAATTGCAAAATCTGTAATAAAATCATAGAGGTTAGTTTCAGAATTAATCATTTTATCTTCAAGATAATCAATCCTTTTTTTTGAATATTCTATGTATTGCAACATAGTTTTGGAATTCATTGAAAAAAACATATCGTTGAACATTCCCTTTTTTTCACTTACCAATACCTCTCCATTAAGATAAACAAAATCAGGATTACTAATCAAAGCTTCTTTTTTTAGTTGGATTGTTCTTTCAAAAACATAAGGATTTGTGATAAATCTTCTTGCTGAAAAATAGCATACTTTTTCATAATCTTCGAAGTTAATAATATTTTCTAAATAAAATAGCTCTTTTAACTCACCAACACCAATATTTTTTATTTTTTGTTTTATTCCATCAAAACTAAAAAAAACATTTATATACGACAATGCTGCTTTTAACTCCTCATTTTTGAGATCTTTTGTATCTTTTATCGTGTTGTCAACCAAATAGATATCAAAATTTTCTGGAGCTACTCTAATTAACTGTTTTATACAAAAAAGATAATCCTGTTCTCTTTGTAGAAGATCTTTTTTTTTAAAAGTCAAATTATCCCTATTTGGGTGAAAAGAAGCTGAAGCAAAAATTAAATATTTTTTGTTCACGTAATTATTATAGTTTGAAAAAATAAGATAATATTACACGAATTAATGAATATAATTTTTTCGGAGAAATGAAGTATTTCATTTTAAAATTATTTGTTATATCTTTAAAACCAAGACGTTTCTTAAAAACTACGTGGTAATTTTTATTAAATATTTTGTAAGTTTCTTGATAATATTTTGAAATTTCTAAGAAAAATCCGTTAAGGAGCCATGGTTTTTCTCTTCCAACATAATGAATAAAAAAACTTTCATTATCAATGGTATCTTTATCTATTTTATAGAATCTTTCAAATATTGGAAAATTATATTTCTTATCTAATTCTAGAAATTTACCATCAAAATAAGAATTTAATATATCTTGATCATGCTGCATTAAAGTATCTAAATTAATCATTGTATTTGAATGACTCAAAATTTTACTGAACGTAGTGTCTTTTTTCCATAGTTCATAATTTATAAAAAGAACTCCGGCGTTGAAATATTTACTTGATTTCATGTTCAAACTTTTAAGTAGAATAGCATTATTTTCATTTATAGATTTTGTATAGTTTGTTGCACCAAGATATTCATTTTCATCAATTAATTTATGAAAAATATTTTTTACTTCGATTGTTACATCATTCATTGTGATTACATCTGAATCTAAATACAAAAGTTTTTTTGTTTTCTGTGGCAAGTATTCGTTTAGAAATAGTCTATAGTATGTTGCTTCTGTTACATGATGGTTTTCAATTGCAGGAAACAAAAATTCCTTATTTTTTTTAAACTTGTATACATTTATGGACTCTAGATTCTGAAATTTATAAAGTGGAGATATTGCGTCTCTTAATTTTTCAGGATTGTTTGTCAATAAGTTTAAACGAATTGAATCTGAATAGTTATTTAAAAATGAATAAGCAGAGGTTACAGTTTGATGAATATAATTTTCATCGAAGCAGTAAACTAAATCAAGCTTATCATTATCTTTCAATATAACTCCAATTTATTTCTGTATATGGTTCGTGATCAATACTTTTAAACCATGGCTTTGGATAAATTACAACCTTATTTTCATATTTGCTTAAAAAAGCTCCAAAAAAAGATAAGCTACTATTTGAAATAATGTAATTTTCATAATTTCTCATTCTTGAAAGTGTTGTCAATGGATTTTCACTTAGATCATTAAAAACATTTTGTGCAGATTTAAATAATTCAAGATTTTTAATTGTTTCTCCATCTGTAAAAATGTCATATTTAAAATTACCGATTCTAGCTTCTAGTTTTTTTATAGCATTTTCAAAATAATTTAAAGAAAGCTCTTCCCCCCATTCAATGTAATCACCCTTTCTTATATGAATCATTGTTTTGTTTTCCTTATCTGAAGGACTGTTAAAAAACTCGTTTTGTTTTTTTAAAGCATCTAATAGCACTTCTTTTTTTTGATTTAAATATTTTTTGTTTTGCCAGTATCCATCAAAGTAATTGAACTTATAAAATTTATCCTCGTCAAAATAGTTTCCATAATTAAATTTAATTAAAAGATTAAATTTTGAATGATATAGCTTATTTAACTTAGTTTGTTCTTTTAAAAAAGTATGTCTTCTCATCCTTTTTTTATCTTGCTTATTCATTGTTGTTAAGCCAAAATTCTTAATATCTAAATGAAGCTCACGTGGAGTAGTCCCGTCTGAAAAGTCATTTACGTGAAACCATTCTAAGTTTACTTTTACTTTGTATCCTTGGTCCTCTAAATATTTAGCAAACGCTATTTGATGCAATTGATTACCAAGTCCTCCAAGAATATTGACGATTGCTAATTTTTGAAAATACATATTTTTCTTCTAATTAACATTCTAAATATAAATAATATTTCATAGAATGCTTAATTTATAAATATAATAAAATTTCAAATAAAAAATATTTGATAGTTATTCTATTAAAAGATGAATAAATTTAGAAATATCGCTAAAGATGTTATTTTTATATCTAAGTTAACAAAAGTTACAAAAAAGAAATTACGTCTCATTCTTTCTGTTTTGCTATCAAATATCACAGTTTTTGCTGATATATTAATCATCTTAGTTTTTGCGAATCTTCTTTCAAACAATAACAATGCTGACTCTAATTATTATGTATTCATTTCTTTAGTCGTAGAAAATCTTTATCTTCTTCCAGTATTAGTAATTTTAAGAACACTTATAGTTTTAATCGAAAAAGTTAATATACAATCGTTGCAATTACAGGTTCAAAAAAATTTACAATTACATATTTTGAATGAAATCTATAAAAAAGGAAATTATTCACTCGCTGATGCAACATTTTATGTAAACACTTTAAGTGGTCATTTGTCATATTTTTACGGAGCACTAGCAGGCATGGCAAATAGTCTTATTCAAATTATTGTTTATTCATCCTTTCTAATTTTCACAGATTTTCAGACAATTTTTATTTTTGCAATAGGTGGAATAGTTTTATTTTTTCCTACAAGATTTTTACTAAAATTAACTAGAAAATATATGCATGAATCATATATTTTTGCACAACAAACTGGAAGAGATATACAAAGAGTAATACAAAATTTATTTCTTATAAAGATATTAAAAACCTCCAAGGAAGAACTTAATTTGTATGAAAAAACAATTACTAATTATCAAAATGCTCAGTTTAGGAATTTAGCTTATGGAACTTTGAACTCTCTTTTTCCAAATTTTATAACAATTTTTACAATATCTATACTTGTTTCGTTTTTTAAATTTGCACAATTCCTTACACTTGAATTTTTAGGTATTACTCTTCGTCTCGTACAAACTATAGGTAATGCAAATGGGACCTTAAATATGTTGGTAAATTCATCTGTTCATATTGAAAAATTTATAGAATTTGATGAAAACAAACTTGAGATAGATTCAAGTTATTACAAAATTAATTCAAATAATGATTTAGCAATTGATATTCGAAATCTTGATTTCAAGTATTTTAATTCAAATGAAAATATTTTTGATAATTTAAATATCAAGATTAATAAAGGAAAACATACTGTAATCACAGGACCAAACGGCTCTGGAAAATCAACTTTACTTGGTCTTATTTCGCAAATCTATTATCCCCAAAATGGTGAAATAAATATTTTTACAGAAAATATAGGCTACGTAGGTGTAACTCCTCTAATTATTGATAGTTCTCTAAAAGAAAATTTAATTTATGGAAATACCAAAAAAGAAATTAAAGACTTAGAACTCATTAATATGCTTGAACAATTTAAGTTGTTTGATGATGAAATATATGATTTGGAAATGAGAATTAGCAACAGAACCTTATCTTCTGGACAAATGCAAAAAATATCATTTATTAGATCCTTACTTTCAGATACTCAGTTGTTGTTGCTTGATGAGTCTACTTCCAATTTAGATTCTGAAACTAGAAATTTAATCTTTAATATTTTAAAGAATAAGAATATGACGATAATCAATTCAACACACAATCATGACGAATTCGAATATGATCACCATTTAAAAATTGAATACTTTGAGGAAAAAAGGTTATTTAAATCTTTAAAGTAGATGATTATAAATATTAAATTCTTTTTCTGCTAATTTTTCAATACTGTGGTTTTCTTGAACATATTTAATTGCATTAGTTGATATTGATGAAGTGTCAGTATTTTTAATTTTTTTATAAATTTTATATGGATTTGAATTTTTTGGATCATAGAGGAATCCATTTTCTTCATTTTTAATAATTGTATTTACTCCCAATACGTTTGGCGCAATTACAACACAACCTGCTGCCATTGCTTCTAATATTGCTTTTGGATTACCTTCAAACATTGTACTTGTGCAGAAATATTTATACTGTGTTAGAGTTTCTCTTAATTTTATATTTTCGATATTTCCATGAAAATTAACACTTAAAGTTTTTTCTTTTGAAAAAGAAATTAAGTTTTCTTTTTCACTTCCATCTCCATATATGTCTAAAACAATATTTTCATTTCCAAAAGCAGCTATGAGATGCTTAAAGTTTTTCTGCTTTTCCAGGCGCCCAACGCTTACAATCTTGTCTTCAATTCTTTTCTTATTGCTTGTAAATTTAGTTTCTACCCAATTAGGAACCACTGTTATCTTTTCAGTATGTTTTCTGAATGTTTCTTTTAGAAATATTTTATCTGCTTCACTGGTAACAATATAATTATCTGAATATTTTAGTCCCGTGTATGTGAGTAATTTATACAATTTTATTTTAAATTTTGATTTATTTTCTTTTTGTTTAAAAGTTATTAAATCATATCCTGTTCGAACAATTAAAGGCGTCTTGTAAACAATCTTTACTACAATAGGTATCCATGCCCCCCAAAGCTGATTTGTTTTTAAAACATTATTTTGAAAACTAATTTTATTTTTTAATCTAATTGGATATAAAACAGATTTAAATACTTCAAATAAAGTATTTTTACTTTTCTTGAAATACTTGTAAATTGGAACTACTTTAATATTTTCATTATCTAAAATTTCTTCATCATACTGGTTACCAAAAGTAACGAATGTAATATCTAGATTAAAATTTTCAATTAAATACTCGTAAAGCCTTATTTCCCTATCAAGTAAACCTGTATCTTTCCAATCTTTTAATGAAATTCCATAGGTAAAGAAAATAATTACCTTCATTGGTTAATATTAACTATGTTGCAGAGATTACTTAATTATTTTTTTATACAATGAAACGACTCTTAATAGTACATAATAACTATCAAAACATTGGTGGAGAAGATATTGCGGTTAAAAACGAGTTGGAATTTTTAAAAAAATATTTTACAGTTGAAACGATTTTCTTTGAAAACCAAATAAATAACTATTTGTATGAATTTAAATCCCTATTGTTTTCAAATAATAATAAAAGCAATAAGACACTTTTAAGAAAAATAAAAGCCTTTAAACCTGACATCGTTTATGTACATAACACTTGGTTTACTGCTTCACTGGGAATTTTTGATACTCTTAAAAAAGAAAACATAAATACAATATTAAAAATACATAATTTTAGATATTTTTGTACGAGTTCAATAAAAAGCAAAAAACATTTAAATGGTAATGAATTTTGTTTAGCATGTGGATACAAACCTTACAGAAAAAAGTACTTTAACAAATATTTTAGGGAGTCTTTAATAAAGTCTTTTTTTGTCCTTATTTATGGAGCAAAATATATAAAAGTACTTAAAAATTCAAATTTAAAAATATTTGTACTTACCGATTTTCATAAAAAATTTATAAAAAAAATGTTTAATCTACATTCTAAAATATTTGTTTTTCCAAACTCAATTAAATTTCATAATTTTGAAACTCAGTATAAAGAACCTTTTATTTTTTATGCTGGAAGGATTTCCAAAGAAAAAGGAATGTTAAATTTGATTGATGCATTTTTAAAAGCAGATTTACCTGACATTAAATTAAAAATTGCTGGAGATGGACCACTTTTGAATGACTTAAAATTAATGTACAATCACAATTCATCTATTGAATTTTTGGGACTAAAAACTAACGATGAAGTTTTAGATTTAATAAATAAATCATTAGCCGTAGTTTCAGCTACTAGACTTTATGAGGGCCAGCCAACATTATTATGTGAGGCCTCTTCATTAGGAGTTCCATCAATTTTTCCAAAAACAGGTGGTATTAGTGAATTCTTTCCAGAAGATTACCAGTTGTCATTTGATCAATTTAAATATGATGATTTAGTTAATAAAATAAAACTTATTGAAAACGAAGAACTAATCAAGAAAGTTGGAGCTGAAAATAAAGAATTTATAAAAAATTTTCTTAATGAAGAAAAATTATTTAAGACATTAAATGAGATAATAAATGACTAAATCCCAAGAAAAGATTTCAGTTTTAATGAGTACGTATAATTCTTCAACTACAGTCAGAAACTCAGTTGAAAGTATTTTAAATCAGACATATAAAAATTTTGAAATTCTAATTTCTGATGATAATTCAACAGACGACACTTACAACATTCTTCAAGAATATGAAGAAAATAATAAGTCTATTAAATTATTTAGAAACACAAAAAATTTGGGTTTGACAAAATCTTTAAATTTTTTAATTTCTAAATCATCTGGACAGTTAATTGCACGTCAAGATGATGACGATATAAGTTTTGAAAATAGGCTTGAAATTCAGACATACAATATACATAAATATAATCTTGATTTTTGCACAACTAGAGCCATCACTAACCCACAAGGCAGGATTAGACCTAACTTATCTTTTTATATACCAAAAAAGCTATTGATTAATTATAAAAATCCATTTATTCATGGTTCATTACTTATAAAAAAAAGTATTTTAGAAAACGTAGGAAATTACAATGAAAAATTTTACTACGCCCAAGACTATAAATTAATCTTTGATTTATTGAAAAAAAATGCAAGATTTAAAATTATTAGAGATGTTCTTTATGAATTAAATACAAAAAATAATATTTCTGAATTAAAAAAAACAGAACAAAAGTACTATTCAGACTGTGTAAGAAAAAGTATCCAGCCAAAAGAAATTAATGAAGATTTACATAAATAGCGCAAAAGAAGACTGGGTTGTAGATAGATTTATAAAAGAGTGGAACCAATATAACTATAAACAATCAAATAATCTATATTTTAGTAAAAAAATTATTTGGATAATTGCACCATGGACCTGGAAAAAAATTCCAAGAAACAAACTCGAAAAAAATAAAGTATTTTGCACAATCCATCATATTGATGAAAAAAAGTTTGATGAAAAAGCACTTCAAGAGTTTTTAGATAGAGATAAATATGTTGACCTATATCATGTAATTTCAGAGAAGACATTTTTACAGATAAAGGGAATTACAAAAAAACCAATTGTAACTATTCCTTTTTGGATTAATCAAAATATATGGTTTGAAATAAACAATAAAACTGAAATTTATAAAGACTTAAATTTAAATCCTAATAATTTTTATGTTGGTTCCTTTCAACGAGATACAGAAGGACATGATTTAGTATCTCCAAAATTATCTAAAGGTCCGGATCAGTTTATAGATATTGTGAAATCTTTAAATAAGAAAAAGAGCAATTTGGAAGTAATTTTATCCGGTAAGAGAAGGAATTATGTTGTGAAAGAATTGGAAGATGTAAACATACGCTATAAATATTTTGAGATGGCATCTTTCAAAAAACTCAATAAACTTTACAATATTTTAGATCTTTACGTGGTCTCCTCTAGATATGAGGGAGGGCCTCAGTCAATTTTAGAATGTGCAATTACAAAAACGCCAATTATTTCCACGGATGTTGGTATAGCTTCAGAGATATTATCACAAAAATCAATATTCAACATGACTAATTTTGAATCTGCAACAGTTGATACTGAATTTGCCTTTAACAAAGTTCAAAAGTTTAAAATACCAAATGGATTTAATGAGTTTAATACTGCACTTGGAAAATTAAATGAAAATTAGTATTGGAACAAACATTAAAGAAGGACCTTGGGGTGGTGGAAACTTATTTGCTATAAACTTGAAAGAATATTTAATTTCTAAAGGACACACAGTTGTAAATGACCTTAATGATCCTCAATTGGATATAATTTTGATTACAGAACCCAGAAAAACATCAGAGTCATCTGCATTCACCCATATAGATGTTCAGAACTATTTGAAATATACAAATTCAGAAACATTAGTTGCTCACAGAATAAATGAGTGCGATGAAAGAAAAGGAACAAATTTTGTAAATAAATATTTAATTGAGGCGAATAAAATTTCAGACTACACCATATTTGTAAGTGAATGGTTAAAAAATTTATATGAAACTCAGGGCATCAACAAAAAAAATAATAAAGTAATTTTGGCTGGAGCTAACAAAAAAATATTTAATTCAACAGATGTAGCTAAATGGGATAAAAAAAACAAATTAAAAATCGTAACACATCATTGGGGTGCCAACTGGAATAAAGGTTTTGCAATTTACAAAAAAATTGATGAGTTATTGAAAGATGAGCACTGGAAGAACAAAATAGACTTTACATACATAGGAAACTTACCAAATAAATTTAAGTTTTTTAATAGCAAGCATATAATGCCAATTTCAGGAGAAGATCTTTCCAAAGAATTGAAAAAAAATCATATCTATCTAACAGGCTCTTTAAATGAACCTTCTGGAAATCATCATATTGAAGGAGCACAGTGCGGCCTTCCAGTAATGTATATTGATAGCGGCGGTGTAAAAGAGTACTGTAAAGATTTTGGAATTGAATATAAGGAAAATAACCTTGAAGAGAAAATTGAATTTATTTTGAAAAACTATGATACTTATTCAACAAAAATGAAAATTTATCCTTTTAATTCTGATCAGATGTGTTTTGAATTTTTAAATTTATTCGAGGAGATGTTGATAAATAAAAAATCTATTTTGGAATCAAGAGAATCTTTTGATTACGGATTGTATGAAAAAAAAGTCTACGAATTAAAAAAATATATAAAGTCTTTAATCAACCAGAATTAAAAATTATTTTTTTAATTTTCTTATAAAACAATTCAGAATTGTATTCTTCAGAGATTAATTTTTTAGAGTTCTTTGTTACTTCTCTAGTTAAGCTTTCGTTACTAATTACATTTCTTATTTTTTTAGTCCACATATTTATTTTATTTTCTTTGACAAAAAAAATATTTACATTATCAATAAAAACATCTTTATCCCAGAATCCTATTGTATCAGTAATTATTACCGGGACATTCATAGACATAGATTGCAAAGCTACACTTTGACCTGAAGGCTGATAAGAATTCTTTATTGGGATAATAGACAACAACGCTTCATTATAGATTTCCTTAATTTCATCATCCGTTAAGAGTTTTTGATTCCATTGACCTTTCAAGAGTTTTATATTATCACTCTTGATAATATTTTCATCAATATTTGAAGTTACAAACAAAAATTCATATTCCGGCATTGAAGAGGCAACTTCAAGTGCAAAATCATACTCCCTTCTACCATCGTTGCCAATAAATACAACTTTGTTTCTTTTTACACCATCCTTTCTTTGCCAAAAGTTTTCATCAATAGAAAATGGAATAAAATGAAATTTTTTTTTGTATTTTTCAAAAGAAATATTTGCCTGGTTAAATTCACCTTTGCTTAAAAAAATAAATTCATCAACTAATTTAAAAAAAACATTCAATAAAAACCTTTGAAAAATATGAGAATACAAATTCGATGTTTCTTTAGCCAATAGTCCCATTACAAAAACAACAGATTTATTTAATTTGAAAATTTTAAATACTAGCAAAAATGGTATTAACGATAGCCCTATTCGGTCATTTGTAATTATTAATCGTTTTGAATTTTTTAAAACTCTAAAATTATTTAATGTGCAGATATTTTCAATAAAAAATGATAGCTTTGTAATTTTTCTTAGAACTTTAGAAATCAAGTATAAAATATTATTGATTAAACCACCTCTCTTTGTTCCTTGGAAATCTAATAAGTTAATATTCTCAATTTCATTTTTCATTTGAAAATATCCATAAAAAAATTCTTTAGCAAAGTTCTCTTTTGAATCAATAAGGTTTGATCTACCTGCTCCAAATAAATAGGTAGCCTCTGTTTTTTTTGGCTTCATCAATGTTATGATAATACTTCACTTGTTTACTTCTTATAATTTATTAGACTTTCAATAAGGTTTTCATGCAAAATATAAAAAATAAATACTTATTTGATAAATTATTTAACAATTTAGTCTTTTTTCTCATTTTGATGACAATGATCTTTACAAGATCTTTAATGGGAATTAAAATTTTTGGTTTTAGACTTGGTGAGCTTATTGTTGGTTTTGGATTGGTTCTATTAATCCTTTTTGTAATATTGAATGTAATTAAAAAATTTAAACTAAATTTTTTTCCATACGAATATTTTTATCTGGTCCTTTTTTCATTCACATTTTCATTATTAATAAATAATGGAAATATTTTATCTCTATATACTTTTAAATCATCATCATTTCTTTGGATGATAGGTTATGTATTTTTTGCCTTTTATTTCTTTGATAGATTTAAATTCAGTAAATATCATATTTTCTGCATCGGTATCGCTCCAGTAATTATTTATGTTTTTAATTCAGGAAACTACCCAAACTTTATAATGTATTTTTTCCAACAATATGGAGACAAGTTTCAATTCATTAAAGGCTCAGATGTATTGATGGCCTTTATATTTTCTGTTTTTATTTTGAAGGATAAAATTCAAAATCAGAATTATTTTTTAATTTATGTAAATGTAGTTGGCGCCGCTTTACTACCATTATTTCTTACATTAAGCAGGGCATCTTTCTTTTCATCATTTATTTTTATTTTATTTTTTAACTTATCTATGAGAAATACTATTAAGTCAAATCTTAAAAATTTTTCTGTATTGGTTTTAGCATTTATTGGAATTTTTATTCTTTCATCTATTCGATTAGCTAGCCTTCCTGAATTTATGATGAATTCATCGGAGCCACAAGTTGTTGAGGTTATTCAAGAATCTGTCTCTGAGGTTGTAGAAAGAAAGAATACAAATCAGTTTCTAGGCTTTTATTTTTGTGAAGGAAGACTTTGCTCCAAGGACAACACACTTGATTGGAGATTAGATATTTGGTTTGATTTAGTAAGTGACCAAATAGATAAAAATAAATTACTTCAAGGATTTGGATTCAATGAAATTTTTGAAGTAATGAAAGATCCTAACGCCCCTGGAAGATTAGGAAGAGATGGGTTGAACGAACATGTTCACAATCACTTATTTACTTTAATTGGGAGAATGGGAATTATAGGGGTATTCACTTATTTTCTTTTTTTATATAAGTTACTGAACAAAATGAGAATAAATATTTTTATTTATCTACTTCCACTTTTTCTAGTTTCTTCATTCGACACAACTATGGAAAGTATTCAATTTCCCCTATTGTTTTACTTCCTTGTTAGTTACTTTTATTCAAAAAATAGAGTTTAATTGTTATTTAAATACCATTCATAAGTACTTTTTATACCATTTTTAAGACTAATCTTGCTTTTCCAACCAAGTTTATTTATCAAAGTTGAATCTAATAATTTTCTTGGATTTCCATCAGGCATATCTAAGTTGGTTAGTATTTTTCCTTCATATTTAATTATTTTTTTTATAAGTTGAGCAAGATCAATTATGGATATTTCCTCTCCTGTCCCAACATTAATTAAATCATTTTCTATTTTTTTATTTATAAGAAAGTCTATACAATCAGCTAAATCATTTACATGCATAAACTCTCTTAAAGGTTTACCACTTCCCCAGATTTTAAAATCTTTTTGATTATCTAACTTTGCTTTATGCATTCTGAACATCAAACCAGGAATTACATGACTATTTTTCTCACTAAAATTATCATTTGGCCCATAAAGATTTGTAGGCATCAAATTTATTATTTTATTACCATACTCATTTGATATTTCTCTACCAAGTTCTATTCCTGTTATCTTTGCAATTGCATATGGCGAATTAGTTGGTTCCAGTTTTCCCTCTAAAAAAGACTCTTCCTTAATTGGATTTTCCGCATTGAGTGGATATATACAACTACTCCCAAGATTAATAACACTTATATTTCTAAACTCTTTGACTACATCAAATAGATTTAAATTAATTTTTAAGTTATCAATTAAGAATTCAGATCTATATGTGTTGTTTGCATATATTCCACCAACTTTTGCTGCACAATTTATTACATAATCAGGTTTAAAATTGTCTACAGTTTTAAAAATTTCATCTTTACTTTCTAGATCTGTATCATCTCTAGTCGAACCATATATCTGTTTAACTTTTTCAGAGTTGTTTAATTTTGTTACGAGGGCTTTCCCCACTAACCCCTTAGAACCAAAAACTAAAACTTTATTTTTTTTCATTTTTCAACTTAAATTTAACAGACTTAGAATCAATTCGATTGCATTAATAAATTAATGTTATTTTTAAAATTTATAAATTTAATATTAATAAACTTTTTTTTGCTATTTAAACTTAAACAAATAAGAAATTATAAATTTATATGAATGAACATTGGCTTGCAAATCTAAAAACAAATTTACCTGTTTTTTTATCAAAATTAAAAAAAGATAAATACTCATATTTTCCTGTTTTGGATGGGAATACTTTAGCGGGAACAAAATTAGAATTAGGATTAAGTTGCTATGCTTTAAAAATTTTTATTATTACAAACTCATGGAAAGATATAGATAAAAAAAGTCAGGAAAGCTGGATAAACTATATAAACTCATTTCAACAACAAACAAAAGTTTTTCCTAAAAATTCTTTTATTGATAATAATTACCTTGAATTTATTACTAAACCATCACTGAAACAAAGAATAAAAGAGCTAACAAAAAAGATTTTAAACAAATTTACTCATAAAGAATACGTATTGATGAATGATAAATTAAACGACTTTATTAAAGCAGAGACCAAGCAAGCAATATCAACACTTAATGAAATCAATCAAGAAAATGTACTTATTTATGATCAATTTCCAAAATCAAAAGATGAAATAAATGATTATTTAAATAGTCTTGACTGGACAAAACCCTGGAATGCTGGAGCTCAGTTTTCAGCTTTATGTGTATTTGTTTCAACTCAAATATCATCTAAAAAAGAAAGAGTTGAATTATCTTCAGTATTGGAAGAGTTTATTTTATCAATTGTTGATCAAGAGACTGGTGTATTTTACAAAGGGGACAAACCAAAAGATAATGAAATAATTAACGGTGCAATGAAAGTAATAACTGGACTTGACTGGATTAATGCAAAGATTCCTTTTCCCGATAAACTGTTAAATACTTTTTTAAAGATTGAACCTCTTGATGATGGTTGCGATCTTGTTGATATAGTTTACGTAATTTACATGTGTTCAAGGTCAACAGATTATAAAAATAATGAAGTAAAAAATTATTTTGAGAATATTTTATCAAAAATTGAAAAACACTATTTTCACGATTTAGGCGGATTTTCTTATTTTATTAATCGTTCCCAGACACATTACTATGGTGTAAATATTTCTAAAGGTTTCAATGAGCCTGATATTCATGGAACCTTATTGTTGGTTTGGGCAATTAGTATAATATCTCAGGTTTTAGATTTACCTACAAGCAACTGGAAGGTTTTAAAGCCCTAGTTTTGATCTTATCTTGTTAAGTATGGTTCTGACTTTTTTGAATTGTGACTTTGCAAATTTTAAATAAATTCTTTTTATTCTGAAATAATAAGTTGTTGATATTTTTTCATTTATGATTTCAAAATCTTTATTTTCATCAATTTTTAACTTAATTTGTCTCTTCCAATAATTTTTAGTCAAAACGTCAAAATCATAATTATCGAGATTAAAGTTGTTTATAAAATTTTCAAGTAATTCATAAGTTATATCTTCATATTTATCAACAAATAATATTGGTAATTGTTTTTCATAATTATAAGTTATGTGTTTTTTTGTAATTGGTATTGACCCAGAGTAAAGAGTTTCCCAAAACCTATGGGTATCTACTCCATTTCCCCATGGACACAAAACAAAGGTTGACTTAATTAGATTATCAAGATAGGTTTGTTTATCTAGATCAGGTTGATCAATTATCACCCATTCTTTTTTTGAAAAATAGTTGTAAATATTTTTTCTTTCACTTTCGTTAGTGTTTTTTTGAAAATTCAAATACAAAGACACTTTCTTTTTTTCATAGTTTGTTTTATCAAAAGATTTAAAATCACAAACATTTAAATTCTTCTTGGAAAAATCACTGGCAATCCCAACTGGAATTGGAATTAAGTCTTCGTGTTCATAACCAACATTTACCGAAAACCATTTTTTAATACAGTCCGGCTTATTTAAAAAATCATTTTTTTGGATTAATTTATCAGTTTGATGAGTAACTAATGTAATGTTTTCTAAGTTTGAGCTTCTCTTTAAGTGAAAAAAAAGATTATTTAACTGTTCAGTATTTGAAAAAATTACGTCATTATTATGAATCTTAAATTTTATTTTTTTAGTTGTAATATAAGAAAAATTTGGATTTCTTGACATTTCAATCATCTCTTCATTTTCTTGAATTATTTTTTCTTCAAGCCCTTTTCTGTTTGAATAAATAACATCTGCTATTGATGCAAAGTAATTACTCGTTAAATATAAATCTTCAATCATTTTGAAAAAAATTTTGTAGAAATAAGAAAATACAACATTATTCTTATCATAAGGTAACTATTATTTAAGTTACATTTAAAAAAAGTTGGAAATAGTTGAATTTAAATATATTTTACGATCCTAGCTACTGGCTCAATGATAGAAGACTATTTTCTAAACCTATTTCTCAATCATCAATATTCAATAAATACTATAAGAAGAAATATAACAAAAATATTCCCTTGAATAATGATGTTATAAAATCTGGTCCACAGAAACTGGTGAATAATATTTTAGAAGGGCTTAGCGGTAGAGAGAATATAATTTACAATCGTGAAGTTTATGAGAATAATTATTTTGTTACTTATATGAAAAAAGACAAAGAAAATTTAATAAATATACTTAACAAAGATAAAAAAGTAATTGTCGGACCTTTATACACTATTGAAAATTATAAAGAGTTAGCAAGTCTATCAAAAGAATATGATAATTTAAAAATTGTAGTTGCGTCTATTCCTGCAAAGAAAACAATGCTAGAAATATCAAATTTTGAAATTGATGAGTCTAAGCTTTTAGTTTTACCTGTTGGTGTTGAATTTGAAAGAAATATTCTGAAAAATAAAGAAAACAAATTAAATGATAATCATAAATGCTTGATTTATTTTAAAGGAAGAAGTAAAAACGACTTAAATATTTTAGTTGAAAAATTAAAAAGTGAACAAACTCAATATCAGATATTTAAATATGGTGAATATAGTAACTCAACTTTAATTGAATATGGCAAGACTGCTAAATTTGGAATTATATTAGGAAGGACCGAAAGTCAGGGTATTGCAATAAATAAACTTATGTCAATGAATATTCCGCTATTTGTAATTGATTCTACTTCTAATCATTATGAAGGTATTGATTACGAGGGAACTACAGTTCCGTACTGGAGTGAGGAATGCGGAGTGAGAATTACACATATTGCTGATTTTCAAAAAGCATATGATAAATTCAAAGAAAATTTAGAAGAAAATAATTTTTCTCCTTATAAATTTGCATATAAAGAACTCACTTACGAAGTTATGAATCAAAATTTAAAAAATATATTTAAAAATACTTTTTCTTAAATTCTCTTGGATACTCTAAGTAATTAAAATTTGTATTATTTTTAAGTCCAAACGCACTGTGTCCGAACTGACTTTTGTCAAGATCATTTAATTTATTAACTATAAATTTTGGATGATTATCAATTTTTTTTCTAAAAAGATGTTTTTTATATCTTATTTTTATCATGTTAAACCAAGCATCAAATGCAATATTTGGTTCACTGCCACCTCTATCACCATAATTATTAAAACTTTTCTTCCATGCTCTTGCAAACCTAGCTCTATCATCTCCAATTATTTTTTTTGTTCTAAACATAGAGTCATATTGCCAAATTGGAACCTTTATTTGAGGAACATTTTTATAGGTAAGCAATTCTCCATTCAACGTTGCTAACATTCTGTCTGTACCGCCATCTAATCTAATGTCCGGAAATTTCTTTTTATTTAACAGCAAACACAACTTTGTTTTAACTTGATATCTATCTAACGTAAAAAATTGATATTGAGGAAGAACAATTGCTGGATATTCAGAATATTTTTTTAAGTAATATTTTATTTTTTCAAAATCATTTTCATGAATAAAGTAATCTAAATCCATTCTCATTACCCAATCAGTTGAACACTGATCAAATCCTCCTTGATAAATTTTATTAAAAACACTCCAGTCAAATTCAATCGGCCAATCCTTACCAACAACTAAAACATCATCAGCTAATGCCTCATAACAATTTAAAGACTCTTTCCATGGATCATTTCTTGACTCTGGATCTGTCATAGTAGTAAAAATAGAAAAGGAACTCATGGGAATATTTTAGTTAAACTAAATGTTAAGAAAGAGAAATTCTAAAACCATCAAATATGATAAATTTAAGAAAATACAGAGTAAGATTTTTTACATTAATAAATAAATTAATTATTTTTAAAAATTTTTCAATTAGTTATTTCTTTTCAAGATTTGGTAATAATTTACAACAAATTGCTATAGGTATACTTTATGCAAATAAAAATAAAGCGAACTTTTATTTAAAAGATTTTGAGTATATTGATAATTTTTCAATCATTAATAGTAGATTTTCTAATCTCTTTGCCTTTTTTAAAAAACATTATAGATTTTTTTACTTTTCAGCCAATCAAGATTTTCCTAAAAACGCATTAAGTAGTGATTATATTTATAAAAATATAGAGAAAGTTTTTAAATCTCAAATTTCAACAAGACTAAAATTTCTTGGCGACATAAACATTGATGAAAACACTTTAGTAATTCACATTAGAAGTGGTGACATATTTGACTTGCCAATAAATAGTTATCATCAAAATCCATTAAATTTTTATATAGAAATTATTAAAGATTTTAACGAAGTCTTGCTAGTAACTTCAATTGAAAAGAATAACCCTGTTTGTGATGAACTTCTAAAATTTAAAAAAGTTTCACTCCAAACTTCAACTATTGAAAATGATTTTAATACACTTTGCAATGCAACAAATCTTTGTACTTCTGGAGTTGGAACTTTTCCAGTTGCGGCTGCTTTGATTTCAGAAAAATTAAAAAATTTTTACTATACAAATTTGTATTCGATAGATCATTTAAATCCAGAAATGATAATTAATCCCGAAGTAAAACATCATAAATTCGAAATATTAGATGAATACAGGAAACAATATAACGAAACATTAGATTTTAGAAGTTTAATTTTGGATAAAACAGTTATAGTTAAAAAAGCTCAGTCCCTATAAATACCATTCATCGTACTTTTTCATTAACTTTATCTTTTCATGACCTCTTACATAATTAAAGTGAATAATTCTTGGATCAATATCTCCAAAGTTATCATAGAACTTGGGACCATTTGGAAATTCATTTAGCGGTAGAACATTATAATTAAATTTACTTTTATTTCTATTTATATGAGTTTGGTCATTAGTTTTGTATTTATTCAATTGTTTCACAGATATACTTTCTGGATTAAAAAATTTCTTCATTTTTTTGTTAGATTTGATAAACATAAAACCTGCGCACAAATTAATTTCATTTGGCTTAGAGGGTCTTTTATCATTTTGAAAGACAATATCTTTGTATTTAAAGTTAAAAGTTAGCTGTTTCATAAAGTCTTTTTTAATTACAATATCCCCATCAATATATAAAACATTTTCAAACTCCAAAAGGCTTTGGTATATAATTTCAAATTTTTTAAACATTAGATCTCCAAAATTTGGAGAATTTTGAATAAGAAGACTATTTTTTTCAAGGCCTTCAACCTCATTTTCAGAAAAATTAATATTATTCGTATAACTTCCAAAATCATAATTTAATGATTCTTCATCTAAACAAAAAATGTTTATTGAATAATTTACATTATTTTGCGTATTTGAATTGCAAAGATTTTGTGTAATATCGATATACCCCGAGCTTGTAAATGTAATTATAGCTGTGTCTTGATGTGCTGAGTTTAATGAAATCATCTGCATACATTAATAGTAGTTTCAATAAATTAATTATTTTTTTGAATAAATTTTTTTAATTTAAAAATAATTTTCTTGAGAATAGATGGTTTTTGATAAGAATATATTTTTTCACCAAAAAAAATTGTTGAACCTATATGCTTTTGATAATTTGAATAAAATTTTACCTTTTCCCAGTTACTGTAATTGCTCTGCTGTACGGCTAAAAATGGATAATTGTATTGACTTTCAATATTGTTTCTGAACCAAACTTCATTATCAATTTCAATAGATCCATAAATCTTACTAATCAAGCTAAAAATGCTCTGGTCATTTCTATTTTCTACAAAACCCTCAATTTGATTTTCATCAAATTTGTTAGTTATTAACTGATTGTCAAATTCAATTAAACTATTAAACATCTCTAATTGTTCAAGTAGTGATTCCGTTTTTTTCATAAGCATATGTCCGGCGAGAAATTGATTTGAGTTTCCAAAACTTGAATTCCTTTCTAGTTCAAAAAAATTAAAAATTTCTTTAGTTGTCCAAAACTTTTCTAAATGTTCTAATTTAAATCTCAGTGTTGAATGGTTTGAAGATTGTAACATATCGATATACTCTAAGTATCTTTTTTGCCCATTTACATTCAAGGATGAACCTGAATCAGAATATACTACAATATCATTCATATCTAAATTGTCGATCGTTTGTTTAATTATTTGATACTTCCAGATCCAAAAACCACCACCCTTTTTTTGATCGAGTATATTCTTGTGACGATTAACAAAAGACAAACTAAGATCTTTTGGAGCATAGGGAATGCAATAATCAAAAAAATTACTATTCTCTGCAAGATTAATGATATGTTTTTTTTGTAGTCTAAATTTTTTTGTTCCATAAGTTATAAAAATTTTTTTTGATTTCATTATCTCAATTCTGACTTGTAAACATTATTTTTTGATCCTTGAATAAAAATATTATCTTTCGACCAGTATATTTTCATTTCTTTCTTAAAAAATTGAAACGCAAGCTCCCAGTCAATTACTAAATTAATAGGAATCAAATCCTCAAGGATTTTGCTTATACTTTCCTTTTTGATAATGTATGCTTCTAGACAATTTGTTGCTGGATGGTTCATTTTGAATATTTTTTTAAAAGGCAAAAACCTTCTATAGCCAATTTTTTCATTTTTAAACTTTTCTCCAATTCCTTGACCTATAAATAAGACATCCCAATTTGATTTCTTTTCAATGAGATAATTTATGTTTTCTATAAAATTTTGTTTTGTAGGTATTACATCATCTTCTAAAATTAAAGAAAATTCATAATTATTCATCTCAATCTGTTTTAATGCTTCTAAGTGTTTAATTGAACATGATAATTCCGATAAAGTGAGTTCTTTAAACTCGTTTGCATTTTTACCCCACAAAGAAACTTTTTTATTATGTTTGTTTTCATCTTTTTCATAGTAAGCATTGATTGTTTCCTTATTAAGCATTTCTCGGTCAAACGACTCTATAAATTCATAAGGTATATCTAAAGAAGATAATATATTATCTAAGTATTTTTTTCTTTCATATAATTTTGTATAGTGAATTACATAAATTTTTAAATTGCTATTCATGATTCAATAATATTCGTTAAGAACTTAAGAACATTATCTGGTTTAACAAAGTCTGGTATTTTGTTGTCTGTGAAAACAGGTTCGTTTAAGTACTTTTGAATTTCTTTTTTGTTATTTGAAATATTAATAATTTTTTTTATCAGGTCATCATCATTTTCAAAATCGTCACAAAAAATAAATGCTTTTTTATTAAAGTCTACTTTAACTTGGTCAGATCCCCAATAAATTGGAATAGTATTTGAATAAAATGAATGTAAGATTTTTTCCGTTACATACCCATTCGAAATCTCATTTTCAAATGCAATATTAAACTTAAATAATTTCATAATATTTAATTTTTTCTTTTGATCTCCTCTTCCAGAAACTTTCATGTAAGAGTTAGAATAAAGATTTCCCAAACTATGAACTCTTCTTTTTTCATTTAATAGTGGGACAAAGTCAATTCTTTTCCCCATTGGTTTTGTTGCAATAAAAGAACAAAAAAAAGGATTTCTTAGCAAGTTTGTAGATCTTTTTAAAGTTAGTTTTTCTAATGGGATTAAAAAAGAAGGGTCACGAGATTTATCTTTATTTGAATTAAACCAGTCAATATAAATTACCCATAATGGCAATCTGTAGTTCCTATTATTATTTTCTTCAAAAGATAAAGAAAAATCAGTCTTCTCATAGTCAGGCTTTATATTTTCCCCCGTAAAAAAAATTTTTTTTACATTTTTATTTTTAAAATCTTTATATTCAGATTTTCCTAAATAATTTACAGAATGAAATAATATTTCAGGATTATTTTTTGTAACTTCAACGTCGTATTCTGTTTTTAATAAATGGTAAAAATAGTTATCCTCAAGTTTGAAATTTAACCAAAAATCGGCAAAGTATATTTTTAATTTTTTATTTTTCAATATTATAAGTATTTTAGTTAATAAAAACTATATACT
>MDSV01147136.1_pt1 | contig 30856 bp, 26 predicted proteins | sample 810851 | NCBI WGS metagenome assembly MDSV01 (sample SAMN05326640, study PRJNA326480) | marine metagenome | isolation source: seawater | place: Atlantic Ocean: North East | collected 2012 | reverse complement strand
TTAGGAATTGACTTACCTGAAGAAAAAAGCGGATTTATACCTAATGTTAAATTTTATGATCAATGGTATGGGGAAAAACGTTGGGCTTTTAGTACTATTTACTCAAACAGCATCGGTGAGGGAGAAATTGGAGTATCTCCTATACAAATGGCAAATTTAGCGGCTATTATAGCTAATAAAGGATTTTATTATACCCCACACCTAATTAAAAAGATAGAGGATAAAGAATTAAAGAAAAAATTTCAGACAAAACATTTCACTAACATTTCAGAAGATAATTTTAACATTATTATCAACGCGATGAATGAAGTGGTTAATAATGGAACCGGTAGAAATGCTAGAATTGACAGTATTGAAGTTTGCGGTAAAACTGGCACTGTGGAGAATAAAAATTTTAACGATCATTCCGTTTTTATATCTTTTGCTCCTAGGAATGAACCTAAAATAGCTATAGCAGTTTATGTTGAATATGGAACATGGGGAAGTAAATGGGCTGCTCCAATTGCTGGGTTAATGATGGAAAAATATATCAAGGGGAGGCTTTCAGAAAAATCAACAAATAAAGTGAGAAGAATTCAAGAAGCAATAATTTTAGATAAAAATACAAAATTCTAAATGAAAAATAGAAATTCATCAATTTGGAAAAATATTGACAAGCCACTTATTCTATTATATTTTGTTTTATCTGTGATGGGTTATCTGATTATGTATTCAAGTAGTTTCAAAGGGGGTGAATTACCACATTTCTTTTTCAATACTATTTATGGAAAACAATTAATATGGATAATATTAACAATTTTAATGGGTTTATTCGCATTAATTATAGACGGAAATTTTATTAAAAATAGTTCCTACTATTTATATGGATTTGTTCTAATATTGTTAATAGTTGTATTATTTATGCCGCCAATAAAAGGTGCTAGATCATGGTTTTACTTAAGCGGTATTTCCTTTCAACCTTCCGAGTTTATAAAATTAGGTTTGAGTTTAGCAATAGCTAAATTGCTAAGTGACGTTGGCTCTAAATTCAAAGATTTCAAAACCAAGTTGAAAGCTTTTCTTCTAATAATGATCCCGTCTATTTTAATTGCTTTTCAACCAGATCCAGGAACTATGCTTGTTTTTAGTTGTTTTATTTTTGTTTTGTATAGAGAAGGTCTTTCAGGGAACTTTTTATTGATAGCTCTTTTTACAATTTTAATTGCTATCGTAGGTATTTTTTTAAAAGCTTCTAATTCTATTTTTTATATTGGTCAATTTCCATTGTCAGGCAATTTATTTTTTGGTTTTTTATTAATAATAGGTTTTGTATTTTCTTTTCTAATTATCAGATATTTTGTACTCCCAAGATATAGAAAGCAAAAAATTAGAAGCCTAATATTTATAAGCATATTAGGTTTATCCATTTCAGGAGGAATCAATGTAGTTTACGACTCCATTTTTAAAGAAAGGCACAGGACCCGTTTTCAAATCATGTTTGGGATAAAAGAAGATAGAAAGGGGGCAGGGTATAATATATATCAGGCTCTGTCGGCAATTGGTTCTGGAGAAGGTTTTGGAAAAGGATTTTTAAAAGGAACATTGAGTAATGACAAGTACAAACATGTTCCTGAGCAAAATACGGACTTTATATTTTGTGTATTAGCTGAAGAATGGGGTTTTATTGGATCACTATTTTTTATTATCCTTTATTTAGCTACACTTATTAGAATCATTACTATTTCAGAGCGCCAGCGAAGTAAGTTTACTAGAATTTATGGGTATTGTATTTCTAGTATTCTATTTTTTCACTTTATGATAAATATTGCGATGGTAATTGGATTAGCTCCAGTTATAGGTATTCCTCTTCCTTTTTTTAGTAAAGGGGGATCTGCAATTTTATCTTTTGGTCTTATGATTTTCTTATTATTGAGATTAGATGCCGAAAGAAAAGTTGTTTTGAGATAAAAATATTAGATAAAAATTAAATCATGATTTGTATTAAGGCAAAAATCCCTAGAGAACTAACTTACATTGATGATGAACTAAAAGCAATATATCACAGTAAAGATTCTATATGTATATGGGTTTTTAAATCAAGGGAGTCTAGAAATGAATTTATGGATAATACGATGAATATGTCAAAAGCTGAAAGGGAAGAATATTTTATCAATAATTATTCAAATTAATTATTTTCCTAGTAGCCAGCTAGAAGATTGTATTTTATCACCTAATCCATCAATTAAATGAACATTTAGTTTTTCGCATATAGGCTTCTCAGGAATAGTATCATTATTTTGATCTCCTCCATTTGCAAAAGCCAATTCGTATTCATTTCCATATTCATTTACAATTTTTTCAATTGTAGCACATACAGTTCTGTCTTTATCAACTGAAAGTATGGCTTTATCTACAGCTTTAATATTGCTGACAATAATCATTCTTTCCTCTTCGTCTTGGAAAGCCTTACTTCGTTTAAGTTCTCTTTGTATATCTGAATTCACAATAACGAATAGCTCGTCAGAATTTTCTTTAGCTTTATTGAAGTATTCTAAATGCCCTTTGTGAATCGGATTAAAATATCCACTTACAATGATTGCTTTTTTTTTCATGTAAGATATTTTTCTCTTTGTGAAAAATGTTTTTTCAAACTAATTAACTTTGTTTTGTAATTTTTTAAATTATAGCTCCACTCAGGGCAGTCACAATCTTTCTTTTTTTTTAATATCTTACAACTACTTAAAAGAAGTATTAAAACAAATAAAACTGAATATTTTAAAGTAAAATATTTATCCATCAACTTATTAAATCAATAAAATTAATGATTGCATTTATGTATTCACAATTATTATTGTTTATTTTGGTTATTATAAATTCTTTATGATTAATAATTTCGGGAAATACATTATAATGTTATATAACATTTTTCAAAAACCCGAAAAAATAGCAGCATATTTTAAAAGATTGTTGGATGAAATAATTCAACTAGGAATTAAATCTTTATTCATCGTTTCTATAATGTCTGCTTTTATGGGAGCAGTTTTAGTTATTCAGACAGCTACTGCTATAGAATCTGCCTGGATTCCAGACTATACTGTAGGATTTACAGTAAAACAATCGATGCTACTAGAATTTTGTCCAACTATTATATCTTTAATTTTAGCCGGTAAAGTAGGATCCAATATTGCTTCAGAACTGGGTACAATGAAATTGTCTGAGCAAGTAGATGCTTTAGAAGTTATGGGTGTAAATTCAGTAGGCTATCTAATAGGGCCTAAAATATTAGGTTCTTTATTAATTTTTCCAATAGTAATTATATACAGTATGTTTTTTGGTTTCCTTGGTGGAGGGTTAGTTTGTTATTTTACAGAAATTATTCCGGTCAATCAATATATTTTAGGAATAAGATCTTTTTCTGAAGACAATTTTGTATTTATTAGATACGCATTAACCAAAACAATTGTATTTGCGTTTCTTATAACCAGTATTTCAAGTTACTTTGGCTATTATGTAAATATTAAGGGAGGAGCTTTAGAAGTAGGAAAAGCTAGTACCAATGCGGTAGTCTATAGCAGTATTTTTATTCTTTTTGCTAACTATATTTTAACTCAACTTATGTTAATATGATAAGAGTTAATAACATATCTAAATCATTTAATGGAAACAAAGTTTTAAAAGATATTTCATTTAAATTTCAAAAGGGGAAAACCAATTTAATTATTGGTAAAAGTGGTTCGGGAAAATCTGTTTTAACTAAATGTATAGTTGGTTTAATTGAACCTGATAATGGAGATGTTTTTTATGATGAAAGAAGTTTTCTAAATCTAAAACCCAAAGAAAAAAAAGAGGTAAGAAAAGAAATTGGGATGTTATTTCAAGCAAGTGCTCTCTTTGATTCTTTAAATGTTGAAGAAAATGTTGCATTTCCCTTAAGAATGTTTACCAACTTTTCAAATGAAGAAATTCTTGAAAGGGTTAATTTTTGTCTTAATAGGGTTAATATTTTGAATAAAAATAATTTATTTCCATCTGAACTTAGTGGTGGTATGCAAAAAAGGGTTGCTATAGCTCGTGCTATTTCTTTACAACCAAAATATTTATTTTGTGACGAACCTAATTCTGGATTAGACCCAGTTACTGCCATTGTCATAGATGATTTAATAAAAGAGATTACAAATGAATATAATATGACCACTATTGTCATCACTCATGACATGAATTCTGTACTTGAAATTGGAGACAATATTTTATTTATTGACAATGGAGAAAAGATGTGGGAGGGTAACAAAAAAGAAATACTTGACGTAAAAGTAAAAGAATTACATGATTTTGTTTACGTATCCAAATTCCTTCAAAAAATTAAAAAATAGTACAAAAAAAAGGCCCCATAGAGGCCTTTAATTGTTATTTAAGTTCATAGTTTTATTTACTAATCACTATATTGAGTTTAGCAGATCTTCCATCTTCTAAGTTCAAATCAAATAGGTAATTTCCGTTAGATATATCGGTTACATCTACTGAAATTAAGTTATTTGCATTAACAGTTTTAGTAGCAATTAATTTACCAGTGACATCTAGTATTTTAATTGTTCCTTTACCATTGTATCCATTTAAAGGGATAGATACCACATTAGTTGCTGGGTTTGGATAGGCATCTATATTTGAAAGTTGCTTATCTTCCACATTTAAATTAGTGGTCAGTTCAACTGAAATTCCTGCAGTTACATCACTACCAAATCCAGTAATGTACCATGACCCATTATTTTCAACTACACTTACAGGTTGTTTATAGACATTCGTTATATTTTGGTTATAATCTAGGTTATCGTCGAATCCAATATAAATATCAACATCGTAAGTATTTACACAGAACAAGTATCTCTGGTTATCTAACAAGTCAACTGGATCTGTAAAAGGCACGTATATTTCTTGGTACGCTGAATCATTTGGATAAGTATATTCCCCTGTTCCAATAGTATTTATACTAGTTATATTTGCATTGGGATCGTCTAGGTCAGTAAATACGTCTCCCCATTCATGAAGATAAGTAGTGAAATATCTATTTGAAAGATCACAACCACTACAAACTGCAGCAAAACTTAAACCCATAGCAGCCATTCTACTGGCATTTGGATCGACGAAAGGAGCACATACACTAACACTACCAGTTGCATTACTAGGTCTGTAAAAGGGACTTAATACCATGTTTTCATTGGAGTCCAATGGCACATTAGAATACTTAGTATTGCTAATATGAAAGTCTTGTGATACTGAATTATCACTTTGAAATTCATCGCCTGTAGTGTCTACTGAATAAGTAATGTTATACATATCAGTACTATATGATGCTTGGCTAAATGTTGGTAATGAAAAATAAGCACTGTCGCCAGCTAAAATTGGCGTAGAGGCCGTAGATTGATCATACAAAGTGGTACCTCCTGAGGTAGTAATTTTAGCATTTAAAATTGCATTACCATCAAGATTACCTTTATTAACCACCCAACTTCCAACTTGAACTTCGTATTCGGAATTGTCCTGAGCATAAGCGGCAGGTGTAGAAGCAGCTTCTGGTCTGATAACGTCTGCAGCAGTGATTGATAAATTGTTATCAAAGTTTCTAGCGCCAATAAAAGCAACAACTGGACCATTCGCCATTTCAGCAGTAATAATTGCTCCAGTTGCATCTTCAACAAAAATTGCAGGTATAGTACATACTGCACCACTATCTCCAGGTGCCATATTAACCAATCCTGGTTCTCTATTGATAATAATAGCAGCTATTGCACCAGCATTTTGGGCGTTTTGTATTTTAACACCAAATTGGCATGTATTTCTCCAAATTACGGCAATTTTACCAGTTAAATCATTGGTTAAAGGGAAACAACCTTCTTGAGAAATAGGATTTCCTTGAGGATTTGTTCCTGTAGTTCCGTCTTCTACAAACATTAAAGTATCCATAACAGCATTAGCGGTATCTGTTAAATCGGGACTTCCCCAACCGGCTACATCATTAGTTGATGAAAATCCATATGCCCCAGCAATGGAAGCAGGAGCTTCAACAGTAAACTCAATAGTTCCTTGGCTAAAAGTGCTAATACATGTAAATAATAAAATAAATGTACTTAGTAATAGTTTTTTCATATTGTGTATTTTATTTGTTAATTTTTAGTTAAATATACGAATTTTATTAATGAAATAAAATTTTTGTAATCTTAAAAGAATAAAAAAAGGGGAGTAAACTCCCCCTTCAAATTAGTGTTTAAAATACTTATTTAATTGTTATTTTCTTAGAGAAAATACCCTGAGTATTTTTAACATCAATTAAGTAAGTCCCTTTGGCAAAATTTTCAGTATTCACATTAATTTTTAAGTTAAAATTATCAGCATGAACAACCTTTCCTGCCATATCTTTGATTACTAATTCACTAGATTCACTTGTTGTAGTAGAGATATTAACAAAATTTGATGCCGGATTAGGATAAATTTGGATGGTATTTAAGTTTTCTGAAATACCAGTATAATCTATAGAATTGTCTCCTAGATTTAGTCTAATTGCAAATGAGTTAGAATTGGTATATGCTTGATCTAATGGATACCAAATAGCACTTGACCAAGCTGGTTGAACAACCGTAGCATCATCAATAATACCTATATCGAAAGTACCTCCTCCACTATAAAGTTCTAAACATGCATAGTAGTTTCCTGCCACTACAGGCAAACTTTCAAAAATATTACCATTTTGAAAACCAACTGGAATCTCAATATATCCATTTGCAACATCGTTAGGAGTAACTATATATAAATCAGATGTAAAAATAGCAGCTCCAAAATTACCATTCATATAACCTGTAGAATCAATTATATATAAAATAACTTCTGCATCAGCTACTGTGCTTGAAGTAAGATATGCCCTTACAGAATTAATAGTATCGTTATTTAAAAAAGGATACATTGTAGCACATATTAAACCATCTGAAGCATCAGTAGGCCAGGTGTAACTTCCGTATCCTCCTAATGTTTGAGTACCAGCAGGGTGATTATCAATTCCGTCTAAAGAATAGACATCAGTAGTAATTTCAAAATTCCTCTCCTGAACATTGTCTACAAAATTAGGACCGCCTACTTGGTCAGAGTCTGAGGTTACAGTATAAGTCCCCTGGTAAACACCAGTTCCTAACATTGATAAGTCAGTAAGAGTTTCAACATAACTTGATGAGTCTGCGTAAAGTGTATCTGACATCGAAGCAGTAGCAGTAAAAGTTCCAAAATCAGCTAATAATGTAACGTTTGATTGCCCATTTACTCCATCATTAGAAACTTCAACTCCAACTACCCAGTCTTGATCCATTTGTGTTAATGGAGTTCTTCCATACTCTGCAAAATTTGTTGATTCTCCATAAATCCAAGCTGCATTATTTTGTACATTGTTTAAATCTTTTCTTGAAATTTTTACATCATCAACTGCCCAATACCAAGCCCAGAAGTCATTATCTTCATAATAAAATTGTATCAAAACTTGGGATTGACCTCCAACGTCAGCGGAAACATCAATGCTCGTAATTTCTGGATTTCCAGAATTCTGATCATTTGGATAACCCGAATTGTTGGTAATTTCATATTGAACCCAACTTGCACCGTTGTCACCAGATACTCTTACCCCTCTAGTATCTTGCCACCATCTGTAATTATGTGAGAAAGAAAGTACTACACTATTTTCACCTGTTAAATCAATAGGCGTAGCTATAGTAGCTGTTACAAAAATGGGTGTTCCATCCCCATCGCCGCCACCCGTGGCATCTGAATCAATAAATAGAAAACCATTTGAAGTTGATGCTGCTGCAAATGGAGATAATACACTTACAGGTATAAGGTTGCCATCAGTCTCAAATCTCCAATTAGCAGTATTTCCAGTATTTGGATCAATTGCAACCGTTCCTGGAGAAGTACAAGTAGATGTAGAACTAATTGAAGTTCCATTTGCATAGTCATAACCTCCTACAATATTATAAGTAGAATAAGTACAGCTATTATCTGTAATCCAGTCGCTTGGAGTATCAAATTGATTTTCCCAAAGAACAACCCCTTTAGGTTGAGCGGCTAGATTTGGCTTAATTTTTTCTAAAATAACTTCGTGCTTTTTCGCAAGCTGATTAGAAGAAGATTGCGCACTAAAAGCAAAGCTAGTTAATACACATAAAATTGATAAGTAAATTTTTTTCATTATTATTTTCATTTGTGTTTATTAAAACAATAATAAGAAAAAATAATTATAAGAAAAAAACGTGTTAAAGATTCTGTATTTATGTTAAACAAATTCTGTAAAAAATTTACTTGTTAATGGTTATTTTTCTGACAAATTTATTTTGTTGATTGGTAACTTTTAGAAAATATACTCCTTCTTTAAAAGAACTAAGATCTAAATTTAAGGAATTAAAAAATTGACCGGTTAATAATACTTTTCCAGTAAAATCAATTAAAACATAATCACTAAAATGATTATTGTCAATAAATACATTGATTGAATTTTTGGCTGGATTAGGATATAATTTCAGTTTAGTAAAATTATTTTCTTCAATATTAACATTAGCACCTAAGTTCATTCTAATTGCAAAAGCGTTTCCATTTGTATATGCCTGATCTCCAGGAAACCAAATTGCGCTCGACCACGCTGGTTGTGCTACGGTATTATCATCTAGAATTCTTATGTCGTAAGTATTTCCGCCACTGTATAGCTCAATAGCTGCATAATAACTTCCAGGAGGTAGGGTTAAATTTTCCCACGATGAGCTGTTTGTTGATGGATCCCAACCAGTTAGGTTAGCAACAGGTATTTCAATGTAGCCATTACTAATGTCTTGTGGGGTCACTGTGTAAAGTTCAGAAATAAAATATGAATTACTAAATAATCCATTAGTAAAACTTAAAGAGTCTAAAATATACAATATTACTTCACTTTGAGCAACAGAAGAACTTTGTAAATAGGCTCTTACAGAATTAATAACTTCCTGTTGTTTAAATGGATATAAGGTAGCGCATACCAATCCATCTGCGGCACTTGTCCATGAATTACTTCCTAATGAACCGATTGATTCATAATCAGAAGGATGATTACCTATTCCGTCCAATGAGTATATATCATTTGTAATTTCAAAATTTCTTAAATATGTATTATCATCAAAATTTCCAGATCCTAGTGTGTCTCCAAATGAAGTTACAGTAATTATTCCAGTATAATTTCCCACAGATAACGATACAGAATTTAAACTTTCTACTATTTTAGTAGAATCGCTTTCAATTAAATTTATTGATGCAGATGTAGTAAAATTTGTAGGTCCTGTAAAATCACCGTTAACAATAACATTATTTTGAGCCATGGATCCATAATTATAAACTGATGCACCAACATAGTAATTTTGTTCAGTATGTGCAATTGGAGTTCTACCATATTCAGCGCCTGAGCTGTTTTCACCGTAGATCCAAGAAGAAAGGTTTTGAACATCATTCTCAGGAGGAACAGTTATTTTTAAGTCATCAATTAACCACCCATATCCTGAACCATAAGAATTATCATCACTATCACTTATCCACCTAAACCTTATTTTGACATTTGATTGTCCTCCAACATAAGAAGAAATATTTACACCAACTAATTCTTGAATAGCTGGATCATTTGTAGCAACTTGATCATTGATTTGAATTTGGGTCCATGTAGTTCCAAAATCTGTAGACAATTCTACATAAGTTTTATCGTAATTAAATGCTCTATATCTTTGTTCAAATTCTAAAGTAACACTAGGATAGTTTGACAGATCAATGGTGTCATTTAGTTCTATAGTTGCATCTTGAAAATCAACCGATCCTGCAATTAAGTGCTGTATTCCATCAAAAACAGCAAATCCATCACTAGCGCTTGAGGATGCCATAGATCCCACATATTGATCAACATATTGTGGAGTGGTACTTACAATTTGCCATTGACCTTGTAAATTTGCTGCACTAATAGTCCAATCATTTACATCATCAAAAGTATTATAAATAATAGTATCACCAGAAGACTTATTTAATGTAGATTGATAACTTGATAGGGGTTTGTTATTATGTATGTCAAAGTTGCTTTTTAAAACTTGTCCAAAAGTTTGACTATAAAGTATAAAAGTGAAAAAAAAAATTTTAATTAGAGTTTTCATAATATTTCATTTAAATTGGAAACAGTTGCTATGTTTTTTTCATAATTTTCCAAGGGAAGGCAATTACAGACTAAATTTCTATCCCCATAGGCATTATCAACTCTTCCAATTGGGGGCCAAAATTTATTATTTACTTGATTGATATTTGGATATACTGCCTTTTGTCTAGAATAAGGGTGATTCCAATTTTCATTAATTGCTTCGTAGGCTGTATGAGGAGCATTTTTTAATACATTGTTATCTATATCATAAAGACCTTCCTTTATTTCGTTAATTTCTTTTCTGATATTAATCATAGCCTCTGCAAATCTATTTAATTCGTTTAAAGATTCACTTTCAGTAGGTTCAATCATTAAAGTACCTGCTACTGGAAAACTAACTGTAGGAGCATGAAATCCATAATCCATCAATCTTTTTGCTATATCTTCCACTTCTACAGAGGATTCTTTTTTAAATAATCTACAATCTAGAATCATTTCGTGTGCAACTTTTCCAGTTGGTCCACAATAAAGTACGTTATAATAATTTTTCAATTTAGCTTTCAAATAATTTGCATTTAAAATAGCCATTTCAGTAGATTTTTTTAAACCTTCAGCACCTAAAAGTTTTATGTAACCATAAGAAATAATTAAAATTAATGCACTTCCCCAAGGGGCACCATTAATTGCTTTAATTCCCTTTTCTCCCCCTGTTTTAATAATTGGATTACTTGGTAAAAACGGGGATAAATGTTTTGCTACTCCAATAGGACCCATTCCAGGACCTCCACCACCATGAGGTATCGCAAAAGTTTTATGAAGGTTTAAATGGCAAACATCAGCACCTATAAGACCTGGAGATGTTAGACCTACTTGAGCGTTCATATTGGCTCCATCCATATATACTTGTCCTCCTGATTGATGAATAATAGATGTAATTTCCTTGATATTTTCTTCAAAAACTCCGTGAGTAGAAGGGTAAGTAACCATTAACGCTGCAAGATTGTCAGCATGGGTTTTTACTTTATTTTTAAGGTCATTTAAATCTATATTTCCTAGTTCATCACATTTGATTAAAACAACTTCCATACCTGCCATTACTGCACTAGCAGGATTAGTTCCATGAGCACTAGTTGGAATTAGACAAATTTTTCGATGACCTTCATTATTAGAAATGTGATATGCTCTAATAACCATTAATCCACTGTATTCTCCTTGAGCACCACTGTTTGGTTGAAGGGAAACTTTATCAAACCCAGTTATTTCGCTAAGATCTTCGGCTAATTCATTAAAAATTTGTTGATATCCTTCCGTTTGGTCAACTGGTGTAAATGGATGCAGATTGGCAAATTTTGGCCAGGTAATAGGTTCCATTTCAGTTGCAGCATTTAGCTTCATAGTACAGGATCCCAAGGATATCATTGCATGAACTAAAGAGAGGTCTTTATTTTCTAATTTTTTAATATATCTCATCATTTCAGTTTCAGAATGATAAGAATTGAAAATGTTCTGTTTTAATATTGCTGAACTTCTTTTAAGGAATGTACTTTTTGATTCAATGGTTTTAAATTCTAAATCTTTATGAGGATTATTAAATTTAATAAGAGCGTTAATTAAATATTTTAAGTCAGATATGGAAGTTGTTTCGTCAATAGATATGGTAGCATGATCATTTATGTAACCAATATTTATTTCTTTATTTTCAAGATAACTTTTAAGCTCCTTCAAAGAATTGACTTTAAAGCATATAGTATCAAATTGGTTTAAATTTGAAACTTCAAAGCCGTTTTCAATTAACGCTTGTTTTAAACTTAGCGTTTTAATTTCTATAGTTTCAGCAATTTCTTTCAAACCTTTAGGTCCGTGGTAAACTACATACATACTGGCCATAACTGCAAGAAGAGCTTGAGCAGTACAGATATTGGAAGTTGCTTTTCCTCTTTTGATATGCTGTTCTCTCGTTTGAAGTGCCATTCTTAATGCTGGGTTTCCATGTACATCTAAAGAGACTCCAATAATTCTTCCTGGAATGTATCTCTTGTGGGATTCTTTACATGCAAAAAAGGCGGCATGAGGTCCTCCGTAGCCCATAGGGACTCCAAATCTTTGTGTAGATCCAACAACTACATCAGCGCCCCAACTACCGGGGCTTTTTAATAAAACCAGACTCATTATGTCAGCTACAACTGAAATCTGAATTTCTAAAGTTTTAGCTTTAGAAGTGAATTCACTGTAGTCATAAATTTCTCCGTAAGCATCAGGGTATTGAACAATACCTCCAAAAAACTGATCGGTTAATTCTATTTTTTCAGGATCGCCTGTTATGATTTCAATTTCTAAAGGTTCAGCTCTAGCAATTAATACTTCTTTAGTTTGTAAAAACAGACCATCACTAAGAAAAAACTTATTTACATTAGATTTTACCTGAGATCTTGTCCTCATATGATAAAACATTAGCATAGATTCAGCAGCTGCTGTAGATTCATCTAAAAGTGAAGCATTTGCTAATTCCATACCAGTTAAATCGGTCACAAAGGTTTGAAAATTCAAAAGAGCTTCCAGTCTGCCTTGCGCTATTTCCGCTTGATAAGGTGTGTATGCTGTATACCAACCTGGGTTACACAAAATATTTCTTTTGATAACATTTGGAGTTACAGTACCATAATAACCTTGACCTATATAGTTATGAAAGCTTTTGTTCTTATCAGCAATCTTACTCAAAGCCAACAAATAATCTTGTTCGTTAACTGCTTTATTAATCTTTAAGTCTTCGTTCTTTAATATGGAATCGGGAATAGTTTCCTTAATTAGTTCATTTACAGTACCTACTCCAATTGCTTTTAGCATGTGCTCTACATCTTGCTGGTTTACACCAATATGTCTTCTTTCAAATGAATTTTGTTTCATTTTAAATTAAAATTTTGACAAATATATATATACAACTCTTTAATTTCATATTGTTGTTGAATTGTTTAAATTTATTTTTATGAACACTAACTCAACATTTTTCCTATGTCTTTATATTCTATTTGCGGTAAATATGAGCAGTCAAGAAACAAAAGAAGAATACCAAAATGTAATATTACATTTACTGTCAGGAGATACTGTAATTTACAAACTTTCGGAAAATAAAAAATCTCATGTGACAGGATTTCAAAAAAAATCAAAAAAAGACCTTTGGAAATTTAAAATATATTCTGAAAACGATATTGCTTTTTATACTACTTCAACTGGAGAAAAAACTTGGATGTACGAAACAAATCCTAAAAAAGGGCAATTTTTAAAGCCTTTTGAATTGGAACAATATATTTTAGGGAAAGGAGATGCTAAATTTAATTACAGACCCAATAAACATTTCATTGGTGGTATTCTCTTTGGATTAGCAGTTAGCGGTGCAGATACCTATCAAAAAAATGAAGGAATATTGAGTAGGTCAAATAGTATATTATCGATTTCAACTCCTTTATTAAGTTCAATGTTGTTGATGACCAAAAAAAGTAGAATCAAAAATCTTACAAATATAGATGAACAACAAAATTTAGAATATCATTACTCAAATGGATATAATTCATCCAAAAAAGCAAAAAATCATATAGCTTCTTTTACGGGTAGTTTATTGGGTGTAATTGTTATTTTTTTATTGAATAATAATTAAATATTTTGAATGTTTAAAAAGTTAATTGACTTTATAGTATTTGGAAATATTTGGATAAGTTTAGGAGCAGTAGGGGTAAGTATTTTCACATTTATTTTATGTGACATTAATATTGACATCTACTATTTAAATTTGGTTTTTTTTGCTACTTTATTTAGTTACAATTTACAAAACTTAAGCCAAAGAATCATCCATAATGAAAGGTCGAAACAAATGGCTTGGATTCAATTCAATTACAGTGCCTTAAAAGTGATTATTTTTGTTTCTTTATTTAGTACGGCTGTTTTTGCTTATAGGTCTTTGACATGGATTGCAGTATCACTTTCTTTACCATTTTTATTTTTGGTTATTTTTTATAGATTTTCTTTATTTAAACAAATGAAATTGAGAACCATTCCTGGAATTAAAATATTTATTATAGTTATATGCTGGTCTTGGACCTGTAGTTTATTACCGCAATTATTATTTGCTAAACAAATAAATTGGCTAGTAGTTTTATTTGTATTAATGTATGTATTCGTTATTACCATACCATTCGATATTAGAGACATGAGTTTCGACCAACAAATTCATACTATCCCTCAAATGATTGGTCTTAAAAAGTCATTCATTTTATTAATGTCAATTTTGCTTGTCTTACTATCATACTTTATTTTTCGACAACATTATAAATTAGCGTTATTTTTGTTAGTAACCATCTTAGTTTTGCTCCCTTCTATCAAAAAAAATAATAATGAATATTATTACTTAATATTAATCGATGGATTATTAATTCTTATGCCAATCTTTGTCTTATGAAGGACTCTAAAGTATTACTTATATACACTGGTGGAACAATAGGAATGAAGGAAAATCCTCTAAAAAACACCCTTGAACCTTTTGATTTTAAGCATATCACCAAAGAATTACCGGAACTTAATAAGATGGATTGTAAAATTGATGCTGTTTCATTTGAAGACCCAATTGACTCTTCTGATATTGATTGTGAAATATGGGAAGAAATTGGGGATATTATATATAGCAATTACGATGAATATGATGGTTTTGTTGTATTACATGGTACAGACACCATGTCTTATACTGCATGCGCATTGAGTTTTATGTTTGAGAACTTAAAAAAGCCCATCATTTTAACAGGCTCTCAATTACCAATTGGGATGGTTAGAACCGACGGTAAAGAAAATTTAATAACATCCATTGAAATAGCCTCAGCAAAGAAAAACAAGGAGTCTATTATTCAGGAGGTTGCTATATATTTTGAATTTCACTTACACAGAGGAAATAGAACCTCAAAGGTAAGTTCTGAACATTTTGACGCTTTTATGTCCTATAATTATCCCAATTTAGCTGAAATAGGAGTTGAAATAAAATACAATTATCATAATTTACTTAGGAAAGATTGTAATCAACTTATTTATAAGAAAGGATTTAGTCCTGAGGTTTTAGTTGTGTTTTTTTATCCAGGAATTCAATTTAAAAAAGTAATTCAATCTATTCAAAAAAGCAACTTAAAAGTGGTCATCCTTTTCACGTTTGGATCTGGAAATTTACCTAAAAATAAAGACTTCATCTCATTTATTAATGACCCAAAAAATAACTTAATTTTTTTAAATGTTAGTCAATGTGCTGCTGGATATGTTGAACAAAATAATTACTCAAATGGTGCAAATTTGAAAAATGCTGGAGTTATAGGAGTTAGAGATTTAACAATTGAAGCAGCTATCGTAAAATCTATGTTTTTATTAAATAAATATCCAAATGATTTTCAAAAATTTTTAGAATTTTTTAATAAAGATCTAGCGGGGGAATTTACATAATAAAAGGTTTTCAATAAGATAAAATGTTTTTGTTGTAAAAAAGCTATATTTTTTTGTAATTTGGCCACCGCAAAAAAATTAATTAAAGTCAATACACAATAAATATGAAAAAAGCATTTTTTATTTTAGGATTTTTGGGACTAGTTGTCATAAATTCTGCTCAAACTGACTCAGCTGATATTATTGTTGCTGATTCAACAGAAGAAATTTCAGACTCAACTACGATGGAAGAAATTCCAGAAGATAATGTTGTAGAAGAACAAAACGAGTTAATAGAGGAGAATACCATCCAGGAAACGGAAGAAGAAGAAACATCTGTTTCTCAATCTTTAAAACTTAAGTTTATTGAAGGTGGTCCGTTATTTATGTCTTTTGTACTCATTGCCCTAATTTTAGGCTTAGCTCTTTCTATTGAAAGAATTATTTATTTGAATCTAGCTACTACTAATACCAAAAAATTATTAGAAGATATTGAAACAGCTTTATCTAACGGAGGTGAAGAACAAGCAAAAGAAGTTTGTAGAAATACTAGAGGTCCAGTTGCAAGTATTTTTCTTCAGGGGCTAGAAAGAAGTTCTGAGGGAATAGAAATGGTAGAAAAATCAGTTATTGCTTATGGAGGTGTCCAAATGGGATTATTAGAAAGGGGTTTGTCATGGATAGGATTATTTATTGCTCTTGCTCCTATGTTAGGTTTTATGGGAACAGTTATTGGTATGATACAGGCATTTGATATCATTGAACTTAAGGGAGAAGCAAAACCAGACGAATTAGCCGGTGGTATTAAGGTAGCATTAATTACTACAGTATCAGGTTTAATAGTAGCTATTATTCTTCAAATTTTTTACAATTATATTGTTTCTAAAATTGATTCTCTAGTAAATCAAATGGAAGATGCTTCAATCTCCTTAATTGATGTTTTAGTGAAACATAATCTTGGTAAATAATTATTTATAATATTTTAAGAATGGATAATAACACTCAAAATCTTATAACCAAAATTTTAACCTATTCAATAGTATTTTTTGGAATATTATTCACTATTTGGGTAATGAGAGATGATAACCCGTCAGAAATGAGCTATGAACAACAAAAGCAATGGGCTATAATTGAAGCAAAAGAACAGGGTTTAGCAACTGAAATGACAGCTACAAAATTAAATGCTCATCTTTCTGAGAGAACTATAGAAATTTCTAAAGAAAAAGAAGAAACGCTTTGGTCAGATGTTTCTACTTTGATTAATTTTTCGATGTTAATTATTTATTTAGCAATTGGGTTGGTAATAGCTGCATTCGTATATTTAGCTTACATTGATTCTAAAAAAGCAATAAAAGCTTTAGTTGGGCTTGGAATATTCTCTTTATTTATACTCACAGTATATCTTTTTTCTTTTAATGTAAGTGACCAAGAGTTAAATGACTATAATAGAAAATTATTAAATATTAAAGTTGTAAAGTCCGATATAGTAATGGCAAAAATGGCCATTACATCAACAATTATTTTAATAGCTATTGCTTGTGTAGGTTGGATTGGAAGCCCTTTCTTTAAATATATCAAAAAATAATGGCTAAAAGAGAAATTGAAGAGATCAATGCTGGTTCAATGGCAGATATTGCTTTCCTGCTTCTAATATTTTTTCTAATAACTACTACTATGAATCTGCCTCAGGTACACGAGGAAAGGTTACCACAAAAATCAGACGTGGAGTTTTTGCTTAATGAAAGAAATGTTCTTCAAATTATGGCCAACAAAAACGATAAAATAGGTATAGAAGGAGAATTTGCAGAAATATCAGATATTCAAGGAGCCGTTAAAAAATTTTATCAGCATAAAAATGGAACAGCAAATCAACCAGAATATATTGAAGTTACCAGAAAAATTTGTGAAGATACTCTAGAATCTTTAGAAAACGCATTGGATGTTTATCCAGATGCTCCTCTTTTTAAAATAGAACAAGATGCTTGGAAAAGAAGGTTAGATGCATGCATTGCATTTGGAGATGGTTTTCAAACTTTACCAAATAATGCCACTGTATCAATTCAATTAGATAATTCTACTAAATATGTAACTTATATGAATGTCTTAGACCAAATTATGCAAGGTTTAAATTCATTAAGAGATAGTTTATGCAAAGATAAATTCGGTATTTCTTTTGAAAAATTAAATGATAAGGTAGAGAGTGATAAACAGAAAATTTCTGCTATAAGGCAGGTTTATCCAAAGAAAATTATGAAAGAAAAAAACAGATCAGTTCAATAACAGTAAATTATGTCTAAATTTTCAAAGGGTAAAAAGAAAAAAGATCCAGCAATTTCAACAGCTGCACTTCCAGATATTGTCTTTATGCTTTTGTTTTTTTTCATGGTAACTACTGTTTTCAAAGAAAAAGAATCTAAAAAGTTAGAAATTGATAAAGTAGCTATTAAGGAAACTATTGATTTAGAGAAAAATATAAAGGCTTCTTATTTTTGGATAGGAAGAGTTCCTGGAAAAATAGATGATTTTAGAGTTCAATTAGATGACGATCTTGTTAATGATTATTCTGAAATAAGAGAATATCTAGTAAAACTTAGAAAAAACCCTGAATATTCACAGGTTTGGGATTCCCGTTTTTTTAATGTTTTTAAAGTAGATAAAAAAACGGAAATGCGTATCGTTCGTAAGGTTCATGACGAACTCAAAGAAGCAGAAGCATTTAAAGTAGTATATTCAGTCAATAGGGAGAAGTAGATTTTTTTACCCAAAAAACTTTTCTAGATATTACATATAAGGATACTACGATTCCTAATGGAACGATAATATAATTCCCTAATAAGTCTAACTCTCTTTCACTTAAATACTCACTTTCAATTCCTTGCATGCAAAATAAAGAGAATGAATTAAAGCCAAAATGAAGTAAAATAGTTAGTAATAAATTTTCACTGTATTCATAAATATACCCTAACAAAATACTTGCAAAAATTATAGACAGTAGGTTTTCTATTTGAAAATGAAGTAAGCCAAAGACAAAAGAAGTAATAATAATTCCAGCGCTTCTATTTTTAAATAGTCCAATGCATATTTTTTGTAAAATTCCTCTAAAGAATAATTCTTCACCAATGGCAGGAATAATAGCAAGTAATAAAATGTTGAAAATAAAACTAGAAATACCGTTAGAAATAAACCCCTGCTGAAGTTTTGTATTAAATTCTTGCTGATTAATTAAAAAATCTTGGACAGATTGTGGCAAAAAATCATATTCAATAATTGAAGAAATTAAAAGTAGTAACTGAGCAATACCAAGTAAAATAAAAAAATACAAAAGAATTTTTAAACCATCTTTTTTTATTTGAATGGAATAGTTTACTGAAATTGAATTTATTATTAATAAAAATAATGTAGATGGAATGAGAAAAGTTCCCAATTGATCAAAAAATGCTAACGCTTTATGGGCATAAATGAATTTAAATTCATGACTTTGTAAATCATTATAAATTTCTAAAGAATTTAAATCCCAAATTTTTTGAATAAATCCTATTGCGATCATATTAAATAGAATTTTTACAATTAGGGTAACTCCTATTAGTAGAAAAAACAAACTAACATTACTTTTGACAGATAGTGAAATATTCTTTTTCATTAACGAAATATAGTAATTAGTTCTTAATAGCTAACTTTGTAAATAGTTAATGGTTAAAATAGAGAATATATCCTTAGGCGAATTTCCATTATTACTAGCTCCAATGGAAGACGTTAGTGATCCTCCATTTAGAGCTTTATGTAAAAAATATGGAGCAGATATGATGTACACCGAATTTATTTCATCAGAAGGGCTAATAAGAGATGCTGCAAAAAGTATTCAAAAACTAGATGTTTTTGAATATGAAAGACCTATAGGCATACAAATTTTTGGATCTGAAATTTCTTCCATGAGGAAAGCTACTGAAGTCTGTGAAAAAGCCAATCCCGATTTGATAGATATTAATTATGGATGTCCAGTTAAAAAAGTAGCTTGTAAAGGAGCTGGAGCTGGTATTCTACAGGATATTCCCAAAATGGTTGAAATGACTAGAGAAATTGTAAAATCTACTTCGCTTCCCGTTACTGTCAAAACAAGATTAGGGTGGGATGAAAGTTCTAAATATATTGTAGAAGTAGCTGAAAGACTACAAGATGTAGGAATTAAAGCAATTTCTATTCATGGGAGAACAAGAGCTCAAATGTACAAAGGTAGTGCAGACTGGTCATTGATCGCAGATATTAAAAACAATCCTAGAATGAATATTCCCGTCTTTGGAAATGGCGATATAGATTCTCCAGAAAAGGCATTAAAATATAAAAATAAATATGGAGTTGATGGAATTATGATTGGAAGGGCAAGTATAGGTAATCCTTGGTTTTTCAATCAAGTAAAGCATTATTTGAAAACGGGAACAATCCTTTCTCTACCAACATTAGAGGAAAGAGTAAAAGTAGTAAAAGAACATTTAGATTTCAGTATCAAATGGAAGGGAGATAGATTAGGAATTGTAGAGATGAGAAGACATTATGCAAATTATTTTAAAGGAATCCCCAATTTTAAACCCATAAGAACAGAACTAGTTACTTTAGAGTCCTCTAAAGAACTTTTTTATGTTTTAAATAGTATAACTAATCAATTTGAACTAGAACCGGTATGAAAATATACACTAAAACTGGAGATCAGGGAGAAACATCACTTTTTGGAGGAGAAAGAGTGAAAAAAACACATTCAAGTATTCAGGCTTACGGAACTGTTGATGAATTAAATTCTTGGATAGGACTCATAAAAGACAATATGAATTCTAATGAGGGTCCTTTTTTAACGAATATTCAAAAACACCTTTTTACAATAGGCTCCTATTTAGCAACAGGAGATAATTCCAAGATGATGACTCATCTCCCTCCTCTTTCTGCTGACCCAACTACTAAATTAGAAAAGGCCATTGACGAAATTCAACAAAATCTTCCAGAAATGAAAAATTTCATTTTACCTGGTGGAAGCACACTTTCGTCTTATTGTCATGTGGCTAGATGTGTCTGTAGAAGAGCAGAAAGACTTACGATAGAATCTTCAGAAATAACAGACATTAGTCCAATTATTATTAAATATTTAAACAGATTATCAGATTACCTATTTGTAGTTTCAAGAAAAGTACTTTTTGATGCTAAAATAGCTGAACAACCATGGATTCCAAATAAGAAAAAAAGTAAATAAATTGTTAATTTTTTTGAATTTTCTTTGCAGATTCATTAAAAAAATTACTTTTGCCAATTCTTATAATTATTATTATGTATTGGACTTTAGAACTAGCATCCTACTTGGAAGACGCTCCTTGGCCTGCTGCCAAAGATGAGTTAATAGATTTTGCTATGCGGACAGCTGCTCCCCTAGAGGTGGTTGAAAACCTACAGGCAATAGAAGATGAAGGGGAGATATATGATAGAATTGAAGAAATCTGGCCCGATTACCCAACAAAAGAAGATTTCTTTTTTAACGAAGACGAATATTAATATTCAAGTACCCCTTTTATTATGTTTTTTTAAGTTGACCATAGGTTGTAATTCCAACTATTCACCTATTTTAGCTATCCCAAAATTACTCAAATGTTTGACGGATTATTGAAAAAATTATTTGGAGATAAAAACCAAAAAGATCTAAATGAACTTCTTCCTGTAGTTGATTTTACTAATGAAGCATTTCATAAGTTGAAGAATATAAGCGATGATGAACTAAGAGGAAAAACTCATGAGTTTAGGGAAATAATTAATAATTCTTATTTAGATCTTAGAAATGAAGTTAAAGAACTTAAAGAAAAGGCAAAATCATACGCGCTAGAGATTTCTGAAAAAGAAACTATTTATGAACAAATAGAATCTATTGAGAAAGAAGAAAATGAAATAATAGAATCTACTCTTTTAGAAATAATGCCTGAAGCTTTTGCTGTTGTAAAAGAAACTTCTAGAAGATTGGCAGAAAATGGACAACTTAAAGTAAAAGCAAATGATAACGATATAGAGCTAGCAAAAAAACTAGACGCTGTTTCTATTGATGGTGATTTTGCAATATGGTCTAAAAAATGGAACGCTGCTGGAACGGAAGTGGACTGGTCTATGGTTCATTACGACGTTCAACTTATGGGAGGTGCAGCCTTGCATAAAGGAAAAATTGCTGAAATGATGACTGGTGAAGGAAAAACTTTAGTTGCAACTTTGCCTGTTTATTTAAACGCATTAGTTGGAAAGGGAGTTCATTTAATTACAGTGAATGATTATTTAGCTAAAAGAGATGCACAATGGATGGGTCCCATTTATCAATTCCACGGACTTTCGGTTGATTGTATAGACTTATATCAGCCACATTCTCCAGAAAGAATAAAAGCTTACAATGCAGATATTACATTTGGAACTAATAATGAATTTGGATTTGATTATTTAAGAGACAATATGGTTTCTGAAGTAGATGGATTAGTTCAAAGAAAGCATCATTATGCTATTATTGATGAAGTAGATTCAGTATTAATTGACGATGCCAGAACTCCATTAATTATTTCTGGTCCTGTTCCAAAAGGAGACCAACAGGAATATGTAAGCTTAAAACCTAAAGTAGAGAAATTAGTTAATTTTCAAAAGAAATTAATTAATTCGCTATTAAATGAGGCTAAATCTAAAATTGCTAAGTCAGAACAAGAAGGAATTGATAAAAAAGAACAAAAGAAACTTTATGAAGAGGGATCACTTTCACTATTTAGATCCTTTAGAGGCTTACCAAAAAATAAATCCTTAATTAAATATTTAAGTGAGCCTGGGATAAAAATTCACTTACAAAAAACAGAAAATTTTTATTTACAAGATAACGCAAAGGAAATGCCAAATGCAGACGAGCCACTATATTTTGTGATTGATGAAAAAAATAATACTATTGACCTTACTGAAAAAGGAATTGATTTAATTTCTGGAGAAAATGATCCAGAATTTTACATATTACCAGACCTAGGTGCAAAAGTTGCTGAAATTGAGCAGAAAACTTCTGACACTAAAAAAAGAGCAGAACTTAAAGATCAGATGATGTCTGACTATACCATAAAAGCCGAAAGAATTCATTCTATGAATCAGTTACTTAAGGCTTACTCTTTATTTGAAAAGGATGTGGAGTATGTAGTAATGGATAATAAAGTTAAGATTGTAGATGAGCAGACCGGAAGAATTATGGATGGAAGAAGATACTCAGATGGCCTTCATCAAGCAATAGAAGCTAAAGAAAACGTAAAAGTTGAAGCTGCTTCTCAAACTTATGCAACAATAACTCTTCAAAATTATTTTAGAATGTACCATAAGTTGGCTGGTATGACTGGGACCGCAGAAACTGAGGGTAAAGAATTATGGGATATTTATAAGTTAGATGTGGTAGTCGTTAAAACTAATAAACCTATTATTAGAAATGATCAGAACGATTTAGTCTATAAAACTGCTAGAGAAAAATATCAAGCTATAATCAATGAAGTAGAGAATATTCGCTCCAAAGGAAGACCAATTTTGGTAGGTACAACATCGGTAGAAGTTTCTGAATTGCTTTCCAGAATGCTTAAAATGAAAAAGCTACCACATCAAGTATTAAATGCTAAACTTCATCAAAAAGAAGCTGAGGTGGTGACTGAAGCTGGAAAACCAGGAACGGTAACTATAGCAACAAATATGGCAGGTAGAGGAACTGATATTAAATTAGGAGATGGGGTTAAAGATTCTGGAGGGTTGGCCATAATAGGAACAGAAAGACATGATTCTAGAAGAGTAGACAGACAATTAAGAGGAAGAGCAGGAAGGCAAGGTGATCCAGGGTCTTCTCAATTTTTTGTTTCATTAGAAGACAATTTAATGAGACTTTTTGGATCCGAAAGAATTGCTAAGATGATGGATAGAATGGGCCATCAAGAAGGAGAAGTTATTCAACACTCAATGATTACTAAGTCTATTGAAAGAGCTCAGAAAAAAGTAGAAGAAAATAATTTTGGTATTCGTAAAAGACTCTTAGAATTTGATGATGTGATGAATAGTCAGAGGACTGCAATCTATAATAGACGAAAAAATGCATTATTTGGAGATAAATTAGATCTTGACTTAGATAATATGATTTTTGATATTGCAAATTCTATAGTTTTGAATGGTCAACAGAACTCAGATTTTGAAGATTGTAAATATCAAGTTATTTCTAACTTTGGAATAGAGATTCCTTTTTCTGAAAAAGAACTGATAGAAAAAGATGTTTCTGCTCTTGCAGAAAAGCTTTATAATACAGCTAAGGAGAAATATCAAAGAAAAATTGACTCTATTAAAGCTCAGTCTTACCCAGTTATAAAGAGTATTTATGAAAATCAGTCGGATAATATTGAAAACATAGTTATTCCATTTACTGATGGAAGAAAGGTATTAAAAGTAGTTGCTAAACTTGAAAAAGTATATAAAAGTGAAGGCTCTGAAGCATTAAAAGCTCTTGAAAGGAATATTACATTAGCTTTTATAGATAATGAATGGAAAGAACATCTTAGAGAAATGGATTTTTTGAAACAAAGCGTTTATCATGCTCAATATGAACAAAAAGATCCCCTTTTAATATACAAGTTAGAAGGCTATGAATTGTTTCAGTCAATGATGGATAAAATGAATAGAGATATCATTTCATTTTTAATGAAATGTCAGCTTCATGATCCTAACGAAAACACGGTTTCTTCTGCCCCCTCCCAAAGACCTAACCAAGATTTAAGTCAGCTCAAAGCAGGTAGAGAAGATATCAGTCGGGGCACAAAAATGAATAGTGAAATGGCTCAGCAAAATTTATCACAACCAGTAAAAAATTCACCTGTTACCGTGGCTAAAAAGCCTGGGAGAAATGAAAAAGTTAAAATTTTAAATCTCCAAAATGGAGATACTAAAGAAATGAAATTTAAACAGGCTGAACCTTTAATCAAATCTGGGGTTTGGCAGATGGTTGAAATTGGATAATAATTTCATTCATTACTATTATTTTAGTACTACATTTATTTACTAATTAAATTTGAATTGAAATTTAGGAATAAATTAAGTTTAATAATTTCGCTATTTTTTCAAGTAGTATTCATTAATGCTACCAATTTCTATGTGAGTAGTTCCCTTGGAAACGATCTAAATTCTGGATTAACCATTCAAAATCCTATTCAATCCATTCAACAATTAAACACCCTTACATTTTCACCAGGAGATTCCATTTTTTTTAAATCTGAAGATACACTAACAGGAATGTTTTGGCTAAAAGGATCTGGAAATATTAACAATCCTATTGTTGTAGATACGTATGGAGGAAATAATAAAGCTATTATCAATGGGAACGGATATCAATCATGTATTCTAATAATGAACGATGAGTTTATAAGTATCAATAATTTAAGTTTTTACAATGAAAATTCTCATCTTGATTCACTAGGTAATGTTAAATTACTTCCTGGTTTTGGAGGCGCTTTAAATACATGGGGCTCTGGTAAAAATGTACGCTTTGGTATAAAAATAGTAGCCACTACTAGATCTTTACAAGGGTTTTCATTAAATAATTTAGAGTTACACCATATTTTCCCATCACCTACTGCGACTCAAAATATTCATAAAGGATATGGAATTAAAATAGAGACGCAGTCTGATACTACATCACTATTATTAAATACCATTTCCAATATCATTATTGAAAATTGTGATCTTTCCTTCACTGGACATTATGGGATTTGGATTAAATCAATTGGGCTCAATAACATTGATAGTGTAAAAAATTCAGATGTTCTTATAAAAAATTGCAATTTTATAAATACAGGTGGATCCGGATTTGTTCCTAATAAGTCCAAAAATGTTTTAGTAGAAAATTGTCATTTCAACCATACGGGTTCTAGTTTAGATTCCAGAATGTGGAAAAGAGGAAGCGGTATGTGGACTTTTGATTGTAAAGATGTAGTTATTCAAAATAATTTCTTCAAGAATGCTCATGGTCCACAGGACTCTTATGGATCACATATTGATTACGGCAATGAAAATGTAGTTATTCAATACAATTATAGTTTTAACAATGAAGGTGGTTTTGTTGAAATACTGGGGGATAATAAAAATTGTGGGTACAGATATAATATCAGTGTAAATGACGGATACAGGGAAGATCCCAATAATGTCTCATGGAATAAAAAGGGAAAAATATTTTGGATATCCAACTATTGTGGTTCTGGACCAAGATGTCCCAATACTGAAACTTTTATTTATAACAATACTATTTTTGTAAATGACACCCTTAATCCTGAGATTTATTTTTGGCCAAATATTGGAGACGTTCACCTTTATAACAATGTAATTTACGTAGGATCTAACGGATTAAATATTCCTACATTGATTCAAAATAACTTAAATACATTAAATATTAGCCATAATTTATTTTACGATTCTTCGAGGATAAGTTTTGACAGTGATTTACTTAATAATGCTATTTTTTCTGACCCCAGTCTTGTTAATCCATTGTCTTCAGGGACTGATAATCCTAATATGTATCAGATTCAAAGTAACAGTCTTGCTATTGGAGCAGGAATTTTAATTTCAGGAAGTAGTGATCCTACAAATTATTTAAATAATAATGGTGGTCAGGATTATTTTGGAAATCCAGTTTCTTATTCTTATAATCCTAATTTAGGAGCTTTTAATGGTCCTATTTTAAATAATTTAGAATTTTCTAAAAACAAAAAAGTTTCTGCAAACCCTTCTTTAACAGAAGATTATTTAACATTAAAAATAAAAAATTATTTTGGAGAAATAGAAACCTTTATATATTCTCTAAACGGCACAAAATTAGATAGAAAAAGTGGACCAATAATTTCATTAATTACTTTTAAAAAAGGAATTTATATTTTAGAAGTTCATTACAATAATGAAGTCGAAAAACTAAAAGTATTAAAATTGTAAGTTATAATTCCCATATTATTGGCATACCAAAATATACCATTACAAGAACTAAAATTATAGAAAATAAATTAATTAAAATACCAGCTTTTACCATGTCAGATATCTTCAATAATTTTGAACCAAAAACGACTGCATTTGGAGGTGTAGCAACTGGTAACATAAATGCACAAGATGCCGCAAGAGTGGTTCCAACAAGAAGAATATAAGGACTAATATTAATTATATCAGCAATAGGAATCATTATAGGTAACAACATAGCAGTAGTAGCCATATTAGAGGTCATTTCAGTTAAAAAATTTACTCCTGCAACAATTATAAAAACAACTATTAGAACACTAGAAAAGCTAATAAAGGATAATTGTCCTCCTATCCAGTTATCTAAACCCGTAGCTTGAAAAGCCTTTGCTATAGAAAGACCGCCACCAAAAAGAAGCAAAATACCCCATGGAATAGTAATAGCGTCTTTCCATTTCATTATAGGGGTATTCTTTTTAGATGAAGGTAAAATAAATAGAATAATTGCACTGCAGATAGCAATCATACTATCATCAAAATTAGGAATTAGAATATTTATGGTGCTATTTCTAAAAATCCAACATAAAATTGTCAAACTAAATAGGATTAAAATCTTTTTTTCTTCATTACTAATCTTTCCCATACCAGACAATAAATTTTTAATCTCATTTTTACCACCTGGGAATCCGGTTTTATTTAGTTTAAAGGCATACTTGGTAAGAAAAATCCAGATAAAAAACATAAGTGTTATAGAAACCGGAAGTCCAACTTTCATCCATTGAAAAAAGGAAATTTCAATATTGAATTGATCTTGAATAAAACCAGCAAAAATTAAATTGGGAGGGGTCCCTATTAATGTGGCGATTCCACCAGCTGAGGCACTATATGCTACTCCAAGCATTAAAGCTTTACCAAAAACTTTATTTTCATTTTCTTTAGTTTTTGGATGATCATTTAATTGGCTTATCACTGAAAGGGCTATTGGAAGCATCATTACTGTAGTAGCAGTATTAGAGATCCACATAGATAAAAATCCAGTTGCTAGCATAAAGCCTAAAATTATTTTATCTGTACTACCCCCAATGTTTAAAATAATATTTAGGGCGATCCTTTTGTGTAAATTCCATTTTTGAATGGCATTGGCTAATATAAATCCCCCAATAAATAAGAAAATATATTTATGTCCATAATTGGCCCCAGTTTCTTGAATATTCAATATATTATTAGAAGGAAATAAAATAATAGGTAATAAAGCTGTAATAGCAATTGGAATAACTTCACTAATCCACCAAATGGCCATCCAAATGATAATTCCTAAAAGATGAAATCCTTCATTTGACATTTCTAATGGAGGATCTAATATTAAAAATATTATATAAATAATTGGACCTAAAAATTTATAAATACTGGTAAAATACATTTAATTTGAAAAAAATTTTTGCTTAATTTTCTTAATTATCACTCTTCCCATTTCTTCTTTAGATTCGTGAGTCCAGCCTGCAATATGAGGGGTAAAAATGACATTTTCAAATTTAATTAGTTCTTCAAACAATTTATTTTTTGATTTGTCAATACTAAAGTCTTTATTTTCTAGCTCTAATACGTCCAAGCAAGCTCCTTTAATTTTTTTAGTCTTTAAAGAATGAATCAAATCTTTGATAACCACTGACTGTCCTCTTGCAGTATTGATCAAAATAAAAGGATTTTTAAATTTTTCTATGAAACTTGTGTTAACCATTCCAATAGTCTCATTTGTTAATGGAGTATGTAAACTAACAAAATTAGATTTTTCAAAAATTTCTTTTAAAGTCACTTCTTTAACAAATGGTGTTTCAAAGCCAGATTTATATTTATCATATGCAATAATATCTATATTAAAGCTGGAAAGTCTTTTTGCAAAAGCCTTTCCCATATAACCATATCCAATAAGCCCAATGGTTTTACCTTTAAGTTCTGAACCTCTATTTTCTTCTCTCTTCCAAAGGCCATTTTTCACTTCAGTATTCGCCTTTGGAATTCGATGGATTAAACTCAATAACATGCCTGTAGTGTGTTCTGCTAAAGCATCACAATTGCCTTCTGGACTTCTAAAAACTTCTATATTATTTCTTTTACAATACTCTAAATCTATATTTTCAAGACCAGAACCAGGTCTTGCTATAAATTTCAAATTTTTAGCGAGTTTTAAGATATTTTGATTTAAGGGAAATTTTGATCTAATTACCAAACCATTTAAATGAGGAGCATTTTTTTTTAAATCATCTATAGACCATTTTTTTGCATTTATAACTTCCCATTTCCAATCAGAAAATGACTGTTGAATTAATGGATGAAAATCATCTAAAAGAGCCACTTTCATAATCTAGAAATAAAGGGTCATTCCGATTAAGAAATAAATTAAAAGACCAATTATATCATTGGTGGTTGTTATAAAAGGACCTGTAGCCAATGCAGGATCTATTTTGTATTTATTTAAAATTAACGGGACAAAAGTCCCAAAGAGACCAGCGTAAGTAAAAACAGCCACTAATGAAACTCCTATTGTAAGAGCTAAGTCAAAATCACTTCTTGTTATCCAACAAAAAAGTAATGCAATGACTGAACATATTAAACCATTAAATAATGCTACTATTAATTCTTTTAAAAGCCGTTTGAAAATAGATTCATAGTTGAGTGTATTGTTGGCCAATGATTGAACAATTATAGCGGATGATTGAACACCAACATTTCCCCCCATGGCTAGAATTAATGGTATAAATGAAGCCATTACCGCATTCTCTTTTAAATGCTCTTCAAAAAACCCAATAACATAAGCTCCCAAAATTCCACCTAACATTCCTATTAATAACCAAGGTAATCTTGCTCTGCTTATTACAAATAAAGAATCTGATGATTCTACTTTCTCAGAAATACCACTCGCTAATTGGTAATCTTTTTCAGCTTCTTCTTTTATCACATCTAAAGCATCGTCAATAGTTATTCTTCCTAATAATTTATTTTTATTATCTACAACAGGGATGACAACTAAGTCATATTTCTCCATCTTTAAAGCTACTGATTCAGCTGGTTCAGTATCTAATACAGAAATAGAATCTTTTTTGAAAATATCTTTAATTAGGGTATCATCTTTAGCATAAAGAAATCTTTTTAATGATAGAATACCTTTAAATTTTTTGGCAGAATCTACAACATATATTGTATATACTTGGTCCACATTTTCTACTTGTTCCCTAAGTTTTTGCAACGCATTTTTAACAGTCCAATTCCAATTTGCAGAAACAAAATCTAAATCCATTATTCCACCAGCACTATTTTCATCATAATTCATCAACATGGAAATGTCAGATGATTGATTATTATCTTTTAAAACATTTAAAACCTCTTCTTGTAATTCTTCTGGTAAATCTTGAATTACATCTGTTGCATCATCAGAATCCATTTTTTTAATTGAATCTGCTATTTCTTTTGAAGAGAATGAGGTGAGGAATTGTTCTCTGGTGACTTCTTCAATTTCAACCAGAACTTCTGCAGCTAAGGTTTCATCTAAGAGTCGGAATAATAATTGAGCTTGATGGAGATCAATTATTTCTAAAACTTCTGCAATATCAGCTGGATGCAAAGGATGAATAGCTTTCACTATGAATTCACTATCCTCTCTTTCAAGAGCATGGATTATTTGATTTATAAATTCTTTAGTTAACTCAAATTGCATTACTATTGGGATTGAGAATAATCTTTGCTAAAATATGAATTATTATCTGTAATCCCTTTACTTAATCTTGGATTCTAAAATCTGAGTTATTTCAATGAAATTATTTACCGAAAGCTCTTCAGGTCTTTTAGTGAATAGATAATGATCAATTCTTAAATCTCCAACTATAGACTTTAGAGAATTTCTTGCCATTTTTCTTCTTTGATTGAAGATGGCTTTCACCACTCTATAAAACAATTTTTCATCACAATTTAGCTGATCTATATTATTTCTTTGAATTTTAATTACTCCAGACTTTACTTTTGGCGGTGGGTTAAAAGCATTTTCATCCACTGTAAATAAGTATTCTACATTATAAAAGGCCTGAATTAAAACTGAAAGTATCCCATATTTTTTAGTTCCATGGCTGGAGCATATTCTTTCAGCTACTTCTTTTTGAAACATACCGACCATTTGATCAATAGTATTTCTATACTCAAAAATTTTAAACATTATTTGTGACGAAATATTATATGGAAAGTTCCCAGTAACTGAAAAATTGGTTTCAAATATTG
>MDSV01141965.1_pt1 | contig 30868 bp, 31 predicted proteins | sample 810851 | NCBI WGS metagenome assembly MDSV01 (sample SAMN05326640, study PRJNA326480) | marine metagenome | isolation source: seawater | place: Atlantic Ocean: North East | collected 2012 | reverse complement strand
TTCCACTTTCAAAATCGTTATCATAAATCAGCTCATCTCTTGAAATTTCTGGATAAGAACATGAATTTATTATCATTAAAATTATAATCAGGGAGATATTTTTAATCATTTTTTTTGTAAAATTTAAAAGTTAAGTTTAATCCATCTTTCAAATTTGTAACAGGTTCCCAATTTAGTATTTTTTTAGCTAGGTCGATACTTGGCTTTCTTTTTTTTGGATCGTTCTCTGGAAGTTCTTTAAAAATTATATCATTTTTATATCCATTAATTTTATTAATTAAGTTGATAAGTTCAAGAATTGTATATTCATTAGGATTGCCAATATTAATTGGTTTATTATATGTGCTTTTAAGAAGTTTGTATATCCCAACTATTGTATCTTCAACATAGCAAAATGATCGAGTCTGACATCCATCTCCAAATATGGTAAAGCTTTTCTTTTCAATTGATTGATTGATAAAAGCAGGTATAGCTCTACCATCATTTTTTCTCATTCGAGGACCATAAGTATTGAAAATTCTAGCTATTCTAATATCAACATTATATTTTTTGTGGTATGCCATTGTGATAGCTTCTAGATATCTTTTAGCTTCATCATATACACCTCTTGGACCAATAGGGTTTACATTCCCAAAATAGGATTCTTTTTGAGGATGTTCAATTGGATCTCCATAAACCTCAGATGTAGAGGCAACGAGGACAGTTGAATTATTTTTTTTTGCAAATTTTAAAACATTTTCAGTACCAATTGATCCTATCCTTAAAGTTTTGATTGGATAATTTAAGTAGTCCATTGGACTAGCTGGTGAGGCAAAATGTAAAATGTAATTAAACTTTTCTTTAATTTCAATTTTGTTACATATATCATGTACTATAAACTTAAATTTTGGATTATTTTCATGATGAATAATATTCGTCTTAACCCCAGTTAGTAAACTATCAATTCCATATACTTTATAATTTTTTTTAATAAAAAAATCACATAAATGTGACCCTAGAAAACCTGCAGCTCCAGTAATTAAAATTGATTTTGACATTCAGTATAAATTTAGCATATTAAAATTAATTATTTTAAGTACTTTTGTAACTTGAATTATGTTAGAAAGTATTATAACATCGAAAACAAGAAGGAATTTATTAGTAAAATTTTTTGTAAATATTGCTAATAAGGGTTATTTGAATTCTCTGGCTAATGAGTTTGGTGAGTCAACTAATTCAGTCAGAAAAGAGTTAAACAACCTTACATCAGCTGGATATTTAGTAAAAAAAGCTATTAGTAACAAAATAATTTATTCTGCTAATAGTAAGCATCCCTTATTTAATGTTTTGCAGTCAATTGTAAGAAAACATTTAGGAATTGAGGAAATTTTAAATAATATTTTAAATAAAATCGGTTCTATTGATAAAATTATTTTATTAGGAGATTATGCTAAAGGAGTTGATAGTGGAGTAATTGATGTTTTAATTGTTGGTAAAAATATTAATAAGAATTTTTTAAAACATATTAAACCCAAAATTGAAAAAGAAATTAAAAGGAAGATAAATTTTTTAATTTCTTCATCATTAAAATCAGTCGATGGGTTGATTATTTTTCAATAAAATTTGAAAAAAAATATTATTTACGACTTTTTATTATTTGTGATAATAACAGCGAAGCTATGGATATAAGTATTTTAAAAATCGGAATAATTGGTCAAGGTTTTGTAGGAAATGCTATTTTTCAAAAATTTAAATCCTTTTTTGAAGTTTACACTTACGATTTAAAAAAAGATCTTTGTAATTCATCCTTTGATTATATTTCAAAAAATTGTGACTTAGTTTTCATATGTCTTCCAACTCCTATGAATGCTGATGGCTCTTGTAATTTTAGTTTTGTAGAAGGAAGTATTTCAAAATTATCGAAATCCAAAAACAGAATAATAGTTATAAAATCAACAGTTATACCTGGAACCACTGAGAAATTAAATAAAAAATATAAAAATGGTGATATAATTTTTAATCCAGAATTTTTAACTGAAAGAAATGCTGTAAATGACTTTAATAATCAAAATAGAATAATTTTAGGTGGTCCAAGACCATCATCATCCATATTAAAACAAGTTTACTCAAGAGTTTTTCCTAAAGCTCATATTATTAAGACTGGGTCTACTCACGCTGAGTTTATCAAATATTTTACTAACTGTTTTTTAGCAACAAAAGTTATTTTTTCAAATGAAATGTTTTTTATATGTAAATCTTTAGGCTTAGATTATGATAAAGTTGTTGAATACTCAACATTGGATGAAAGATTGGGAAAATCACATTGGTCTGTTCCAGGTCCTGATGGTGATTTTGGATTTGGAGGTCATTGCTTTCCTAAAGATCTGTCAGCATTATTAAATCTTAGTGAAAGTTTAAATTCTACTAACCTTTTATTAAAGTCAGTTAAAATTTCAAATGATAAGTTAAGAAATAATAGAGATTGGGAAAAAATGATAGGTCGAGCTGTAATTAAATCAAAAAATAAAAATTAAAATAAAAAGAAATGAGCTGCTATATATTTACATCAGAATCTGTAAGTGAAGGACATCCTGATAAACTTGCTGACCAAATCAGTGATGCGATTATTGATAATTATTTAGCTTTTGATGAAAATTCAAAAGTTGCATGTGAAACATTAGTTACTACGAACCTAGCTATTATTGCGGGTGAGATAAAGTCAAAATCAAAAATAGATGAGGAGAGAATTGTTAGAGATGTAATCAATAAAGTAGGGTATAATAATCCAGATTATTTATTTGACCATAAATCTTGCAAAGTTAAGTCATATCTTCATGAGCAATCTCCTGATATTAACCAAGGTGTTGATAAATTAAATAAAGAAGAACAAGGAGCTGGTGATCAAGGTATTATGTTTGGATATGCATGTAATGAGACAGACAGTTACATGCCATTAGCTTTAGATCTATCCCATAAAATTTTGATAGAGTTAGCTGATTTAAGAAGAGAATCTAATGAGATTAAATACTTAAGACCAGATTCAAAGTCTCAAGTAACATTAGAATATTCAGATAAAAATGAGCCAACTAAAATTAAGTCCATAGTTATATCTACCCAACATGATGATTTTGATTCTGAAAAGAATATGTTAAAAAAAATAAAAGAAGATGTTATAAATATTTTAATTCCAAGGATTTTAAATAAATATCCTAGATATTCAGATCTTTTTAATAACCATATTGAATATCATATAAACCCAACAGGTAAATTTGTTATTGGTGGACCTCATGGTGATACAGGATTGACGGGTAGGAAAATTATTGTTGATACATATGGTGGAAAAGGCGCACACGGTGGCGGTGCATTTTCAGGAAAAGATCCAAGTAAGGTTGATAGAAGTGCTGCTTATGCAGCTAGACACATAGCAAAAAATATTGTAGCTGCAGGTATTTCTAACGAATGTTTAGTTCAGGTTGCATATGCAATAGGAGTTGCAAAACCTATGGGATTATATATTAATACCAATGGTACATCTAATGTAAAATTTTCTGACTCTGAAATAGCAAATAAAATTGAAAGTATATTTGATATGAGGCCATTTTTTATCGAAAAAAGACTTAAACTAAGACAACCAATATATTTAGAAACTGCATCATACGGTCATATGGGTAGGTTGCCAGTAATCGTAACGAAAAAATTCAGAGATAAATCGGGAAAAAATATTGAAAAACAAGTTGAATTATTTACTTGGGAAAAGTTAGACTTTGTAGATAAATTAAAACAAGAATTTAAATTATAAAATTGAAATATGAATAATAAGTATATTCCATATAAAGTTAAAGATATTTCTTTGGCTGAGTGGGGAAGAAAAGAAATAAAATTAGCCGAAGCTGAAATGCCTGGCTTAATGTCATTGAGAAAAGAATATAGAGATAAAAAACCTTTAACTGGTGCTAGGATTGCAGGATGTCTTCACATGACTATCCAAACTGCAGTTTTAATCGAAACTCTGATTGATTTGGGTGCTGAAGTGACTTGGAGCTCTTGTAATATTTTTTCAACCCAAGATCACGCTGCTGCAGCAATTGCAGCTGAAGGAATTCCAGTTTATGCTTGGAAAGGCATGAATGAAGAAGAATTTAATTGGTGTATTGAACAAACATTATTCTTTGGTGAGGAAAAAGCACCATTAAATATGATACTTGATGACGGCGGAGACTTAACTAATATGGTTCTTGATGAATACCCTGAATTAGTAAAAAATATAAAAGGCTTGTCTGAAGAGACAACAACAGGTGTTCACAGGCTGTATGAAAGAGTTAAAGATGGTACCCTACCTATGCCTGCAATTAATGTTAATGACTCTGTTACTAAATCAAAGTTTGATAATAAATATGGTTGTCAAGAAAGCGCAGTTGATGCAGTGCGAAGGGCTACAGATGTTATGATGGCTGGTAAGCGTGTGGTAGTGGCTGGCTATGGAGATGTTGGAAAAGGTACTGTATCATCATTCAGTGGCGCTGGTGCTATTGTTACAGTGGTCGAGATTGACCCAATTTGCGCTCTTCAAGCCAGTATGGATGGATATGAAGTTAAAAAGATGAGTTCTGTTATTGGTAATGCAGATATTGTAGTTACTGCAACTGGAAACAAGGATATACTAAGAAAGGAACACTTTTTATTAATGAAGGATAAATGTATTGTTTGTAATATTGGGCATTTTGATAATGAAATTGATATGAGTTGGTTGAATAAAAATTATGGAAATACAAAAGTTGAAATTAAACCTCAAGTAGATTTATATAATTTAAATGGGAAAGAAGTTATTATTTTAGCGGAGGGTAGGTTGGTTAATTTAGGTTGTGCTACTGGTCATCCAAGTTTTGTCATGAGTAATTCTTTCACTAACCAAACGCTTGCACAAATTGAGATTTGGAATAACTACAAGTCATATGAAAATAAAGTTTATATGTTACCAAAACACTTAGATGAGAAAGTTGCAAAGCTTCATCTTGAAAAGTTAGGTGTTGAACTTGAGGAACTTAGTAAAGATCAAGCAGATTATATAGGTGTTAATGTTGATGGACCTTACAAGCCAGAATATTACAGATATTAAAAATTATTTTAGTGAAAATTTTAGTAACAGGCTCTGCAGGTTTTATTGGATTTCATTTAGTTAATATGCTAATTGAAAGAGGAGATGAAGTTGTTGGTCTAGATCAGATAAATGACTATTATGATATTAATCTTAAAAAAAGCAGATTAGAACTAAATGGCATAAATTTTTTAAAAATTTCATACAATCAAATTATTAAATCATCAATACAAATTAACTACAGATTTATTAAGCTTGATCTAGAAGATAAGACTTCTCTTGAATCACTTTTTAAAAAAGAAAAATTTGATTCAGTATGTAATTTAGCAGCTCAAGCAGGTGTTAGATACTCATTGATAAATCCAGAATCATACATTAACAGCAATATTGTAGGTTTTGTTAATATTTTGGAATGTTGTAGAAATTTTAATGTAAATAAATTGGTATACGCCTCTAGTTCTTCTGTTTATGGCTTAAATGATAACTATCCATTTAAGACTAGCGATATAACAGATACACCTATTTCTCTATATGCGGCATCAAAAAAGTCTAATGAATTAATGGCCCATACATATTCTCATTTGTTTAACATCAAAACGGTTGGATTAAGATTTTTTACCGTTTATGGCCCTTGGGGACGTCCTGATATGGCTTTGTTTTTATTTGTTAAAGCAGCAATTGAAGAGAAAGAGATTAATGTATTTAATTATGGAAAAATGCTTCGTGATTTTACATATATCGATGATATTATTAATGGTGTTATTAAAGTAATTGATAGCATGAATGACAAATCAAAATCAAGATATAGAATATATAATATAGGAAATAATAATCCTGTCAAATTAATGGATTTTATAGAATCAATCGAAAAAAAATTAGATATAGTTATAAAAAAGAATTTTCTTCCTATTCAGCCTGGAGATGTTACTAAGACATATGCTGATGTTTCTGGACTTTATAATGATTTGAGTTATAAACCAAAAACCTCTATTAACAACGGAGTTAGTAATTTTATAGATTGGTATATCGATTATTATAAAAAATAAATAATTCTGAAAAATAAAATTGGTATAATAGGGCTAGGATATGTTGGATTGCCATTGGCAATTGAATTTTCTAAACATTTTAAAACCATCGGCTATGATTTAAATGTTAAAAGAGTTGAAGAATTAAATCGTGGAATGGATTCAACACTAGAAATAAATAATATTGACTTAATTAACCGATTAAAAACTAATTTAATTGTTACTGACAAAATTAATGAATTAAAAAGTTGCAACTACTACATAGTTACGGTTCCAACACCAGTTGATGAAAATAAAAATCCAGATTTTGGTCCATTAAAAAATGCATCTAAAATTGTTTCAAAAATCTTAAAAAGGGGTGATACTGTTATTGTTGAGTGTACTGTATATCCTGGCGCCACAGAAGAAATATGCGTGCCCATTATTGAAAGAAATTCAAATTTAACTTACAATAAAGATTTTTTTATGGGTTACAGCCCTGAAAGAATTAATCCTGGTGACAAGGAAAGAACTTTATCAAAAATTGTAAAAATAACATCTGGATCTAATCCTGAAGTTGCTAAAAAAATAGATAATTTATATAAGAAAATTATTAAAGCCGGCACATTTCGTGCAAGCAGTATAAAGGTTGCTGAGGCTGCAAAGGTTATTGAAAATAGTCAACGAGATATAAATATTGCTTTTGTAAATGAGCTTTCCAAAATTTTTAATTTAATTGGAATTGATACTAATGAGGTACTTGATGCTGCATGTACCAAGTGGAATTTTTTAAATTTTAGACCTGGTCTAGTAGGAGGTCATTGTATTGGAGTAGATCCATACTATTTAGCAAAAAAATCTTTAAGTTTAGGTTACAATCCTGAAATAATTTTATCAGGTAGAAGATTAAATGATAGTATGTCTAAATTTGTTGCTCATCAATTAATCGAATTAATGAAATCAAAAAAAATAACTGTTAAAAATTCAAATATTTTGATTTTAGGATATACTTTCAAAGAAAATTGTCCAGACCACAGAAACACCAAAGTTCTTGATATTTATTTAGAACTAAAAAAATATAATACTAATTTAAGTGTAGTTGATCCTTGGGTTGATTCAGATTCTCTTGTAGATAATATTAGTTTTGAAATTTATAAAAATATTCCTAATAAAAAATTTGACGCAGTATTACTGGCAGTATGTCATAACGATTTTAAAAATCTTGATTTAAACCCTTATTTAAATAGTAAGAAGGTTGTTTATGATTTGAAAGGTTTTTTAAATAAAGATATTGTAGATTTAAGATTATAATTATAGTATGAAAAAACATCCTGAATTTCAAATTGCAGGCAGAAAAGTTGGTTATGAATATGATCCCCTAGTCATTGCTGAGCTAGGCATTAACCACGGAGGATCCTTAAATGAGGCAAAAAAAATTGTAGATGCTGCTAGTGAGATTGGAGTTGAAATAATTAAACATCAGACACATATTCCATCTGATGAAATGAGTAGCGAAGCAAAGTCAGTTATCCCTGGACACACCAAAGAATCAATATTTGAAATTATGGAATCATGTGCGTTGTCTGAAAAAGATGAAATGGAACTTAAAAATTATGTTGAATCAAAAAATATGATATTTATTTCTTCTCCTTTCTCGAGAGCTGCTGCGTTACGATTAAATAAAATGGATGTACCAGCTTATAAAATAGGTTCAGGAGAATGCAATAATTATCCTTTACTTGAATTAATTTCATCTTTTGGAAAGCCAATTATTTTATCAACTGGAATGAATACAATAGAAAGTATTAAAAAAGCAGTTAAAATTTTTGAAAAAAGTAATGTTCCTTATGCTTTATTACATTGTACAAATGTTTATCCCACACCACCAGAAATTGTTAGATTAGATGCTTTAAATGAACTAAAATTAGCTTTTCCTAACGCAGTAATTGGTCTTTCTGATCATACAATAACAAATTTTCCATGCATAGCTTCGGTTGCGTTGGGAGCCTCAATTTTAGAAAGACATTTTACCGACACAATGGAAAGAGAAGGACCAGATATTATTTGCTCAATGAACCCAAATGCTTGTGTTGAATTGATTAAAGCATCAAAAATTATCAAAAAAGCAAGAGGAGGTAGAAAAGGCCCAGTTAAAGAAGAAAAACCAACTATTGATTTTGCATATGCATCTGTTGTTTCAATTAAAGAGATAAAGGCTGGGGAAAAGTTTAGTTATGATAACATATGGGTTAAAAGGCCTGGTACAGGTGAAATTTTAGCTGAGGATTATGAGAAAGTTATAGGAAAAACTGCCTTAGTCGATATATCAAATGATATACAAATTAAGACAGAATTTATTAAATAGTATGAGAAAAATTTTTTTAATAACAGAAAGAAGAGCAGACTACTCTAGATTTAAGCCAATTTTAGAATTAATACAGCAAGATATTGAATTGGATTATGATTTAGTAGTAACTGGGATGCATCTCAAAGAAGAACACGGTAGCACTATTAATGAAATTATAAAAGATGGATTCAAAATTTTTTCAAAATTTGAAATGTTTATGGAAGTTGAGGATTCTGGAGCAGCAATGGTTAGATCTTTTGGCGAATGTGTTAAAAAGGTGACTTTTGAATTAGATAAATCTAATCCAGATATTATTTTATCAGGTTTTGATATTGCAGCTAATTTTGCTGTAACTATTGCTGGCGCTCATATGAATATTCCAGTTGCACATATTCAGGGAGGTGAAGTTACAGGAACAATTGATGAATCAATTAGACATGCGATGAGCAAATTTGCCCACTATCACTTTGCTGCTAATCAAGATGCAAAAGATAGATTAATTAAATTAGGTGAAATTCCGCAGCATATTTTTAATGTCGGATGTCCATCAATCGACGCTATTTTAAAAGTTAGTGACAATCCAGATATATTAAAAAAATATGATCTAGGTGATAATTTTTATATTGTTTTACAACATCCAGTAACAACAGAAATTGAACAATCTTCAAATCAGATTTTAAAAACAATTGATGCAGTAATTGAATCACAGATTGAGGCAATTATAGTTTTGCCAAATAACGATGCTGGTTTTTCAAAAATTATGGAAAACATTAAAAACTCAAAATTAAAGTTTGTTGAAACTCTATCAATTGATGATTACGTAAACCTATTAAAAAGATCATCTGGATTAATTGGAAATTCAAGCAGTGGGATACATGAAACGGCAACTTTTAATATACCAACTATAAATATTGGCACAAGACAACAGGGTAGGTTAAGATCAAATAATGTTATTGATGTTAATTATGATAAAGATGAGATTATCAATGCTATTAATCAAAGTAAAGTCATGAAAGGTAAAGATTTTAATAAAATTTATGGTTTTGGAGATTCGTCTGAAAAAATAGTTAAACTTTTAAAGACCTTAGATATAAGTGATAAGATTATTCAAAAACAAATAACATATTAATAATGAAAAAAATTTTTATAACTGGTGGAACAGGAACAGTTGGCAAAGCATTCATATCTAAGTATTACAAGGACTATAAATTTTATTCATTTGCAAGAAATGAAAAATCTCAGGTAGGCTTAAAAAGACTATTTCCAAAAATTGAAATTTTAATTGGAGGAATTGAAAATTCTAATCTTTTAAAAAATGAGATTAATAAAGTTAATCCAGATATAATTATTCATGCAGCTGCATTGAAACATGTGGACACTGCTGAAAAACAACCATCCCAGGCAGTTCTTACTAATATAATTGGTACATATAATTTAATTGAATCTGCCATAAGTAATAATGTAGAATTAGTTGTAGGAATTAGTACTGATAAAGCTTGTAATGCTGATAATATATATGGTCAAACAAAATATATTATGGAGAGATTATTTCTTGAAGCTAACTCTAATAATACAAGGTTTGTTTGTTGTAGGTTTGGAAATGTAGCATGGAGTAATGGCTCAGTAATCCCCTTCTGGTTAACCAGAAAAGCTAATTCTGAGGAACTTTTATTAACTGATAAGGATATGTCGAGATTAATGTTTTCCCAAGAAGACTCTGCTATCTTGATAAAAAAATGTATTGATGATTCTAAAAAAGAAGGAGGTTTTATATTATCAAAAAGAATGAAAACTGTAAATATGTTTGATCTTGCAAAATTGATTTCAGAAGATATTAAAATTATAGGTTTAAGACCTGGAGAAAAACTGTATGAGGATTTAATTTCAGAAAAAGAGTTACCATATACCTATTTAGATGGAGATTATATATTTCTTAAAAAAGAAAAAAATATTAATAAAACTACTAGACTCAAATCAAAATTGTCGAGTATTTCTGCTGAAAAAATGACTAAAAGTGAAATGTTAGAACTAATCAAAAATGTTGATGAAATTATTTCATCAAAATTAATTGATCAGAAAAATTATTAAAATTGAAAAACTTAGATTCGGTATTAGCTGTAATACCCGCCAAAAAAAGATCAACAAGACTTCCAAATAAAAATTTAAAGTTATTTAATAATTATCCATTAATCTATTTTTCAATTCAGTTTGCATTAAAATCTAAGCTTAAAAACATATTAGTTTCCTCCGATTGTGATAATATACTTTCTTATTCAAAATCATTTGGTGTGGATGTTATAAAAAGGCCTGATGATTTGTCAACAGATTTATCTTCAACTGTTTCAGTTTTAAAACATTCTTTAGAAACTTATAGAAATAAAAATAAAATTGATACTGTTGTAACTTTGCAGCCTACTAGTCCTTTAAGAAGTCATGATTTATTTGATAAATGTTTCAAGAAATTTATAAATAGTAATTTTGATTCATTGATATCCGTTGGGATAAATAGAAAAAAATTAGGACATATAGATGAAAAAGATCTTTTTTTACCCTTTAATTATGAATTAGGATCTAGAAGTCAAGATCTGAAAAAAAGTTTTTATGAAAATGGATTAATTTATTTTTCTAAAGCAGAAAATATTAAAAAGAATGATATGTTAGGGAAAAAAATTGGTACACAAATAATTAAAGATGATTCTTCATTTGTTGATATTGATGACCTTGATGATTTTAAATTAGCATTATTACTTTTTAAGAAAAATTATAGTGAGTTTAAATATTTAATCGAAAATTAATTTTGGAAAAATGTAAAAAAACCATTTTAATTCCAATAGAAACACTCTCAAGAGAACTTGATTATAAAATTTATCTTTCAATGTGTTTGGTATCCAAGGGGTGCGATGTGATTTTAGGAAGAAAGCAATCGCTAAATAGATTATTTGACAGATTTTCTCATTTCACTTACATTGATAAAGGATATCATGAAGGTCAGTCAGAAAAAATTTATGACAAAATAAAATCTAAAAACGGTATTATTCTAAATCTTGATGAAGAAGGAGCAGTAGATTTTCCTGATAATAGTACTTTGAATAATAGATATTCAAAAGTGATGTTAAATTCTGTAGACAAAACTTTTTTTTGGGGAAAAAATCAAAAAGAAATTTTTAAAAATCGAGTTGAATCTCAATCCAAGTTAGTAGTTACAGGTCACCCCAGATTTCAATTACTCAAAGATAATTTTTTTGGTCTTTATGATGATGACGCTAAAAAAATCAAAAATAAATTTCAAGATTTTATACTTGTAAATACAAATTTTGGATTTGGAAATAATATCAAAGGGGACAATTTTGTGATTAGTAATTATGGTAATAGATTCAAAAACATTCAAAAAATTATAGACGAAGACAAATTAAAATTCAAAGCAATTATTACTTTAATAAATGAAGTCTCACTGCAATACAAAATAGTTTTAAGACCGCACCCTGAAGAATTAATACAAGCTTACAGAGAATTTTTTAATAATAATTCTAATGTTTTTATTATTAGAGAAAATTCATCTATACCCTGGATTAAGGCGTCAAAAGCATGTATTCATATTGATTGTACTACTGGAATTGAAGCTGCAATTTTAAACAAGAGAACTATATCTTATTTACCTAAATATTTAAAAATTAAAATGTTAACGCAGCTACCAGTTGAAGTTTCAGAGATTTTTTCAAGCTCGAGTGAAATTATTTATTCATTAAATAAAGGAAATAAGAAAAGCACTAACAAGAAAAAAATACTAAATGATTACTTTAGTATTAATCACAAGATTGATAATCTAGTTGAACATATAATATTAGCTAGTAATAAAAATGAGAATTTTTCCTATAAAACTAAAAAAAAGGTAAGTGATTATATATACAATTTGAAGTCCTTTATAAAATTCTACTTACCAAATAAAAACCCTATTGAAAAATCAAAACTAAAAAATTACAATAAAAAAACATTTAAGAACAGATTTGATTTTTTCAAGTTCAACATAAAATTTTTTAGCAGAATTAAAATGAAAAAAAAGGGGGATTTATTTTATATATATAATTTATAGTTTATGAGACTTTTTCATAAAATAAAATTTTACGTTGGAAATATTTTCAGGTTTATAGCTACTCCTTTTTTTGAATATTCAATTCATCCAAAAGATGCTTGTACAATTTTTGGGGCACGTTTTCATAACGGCTGGCATCATATTATTGAAACTCTAAAACAATATGATGAAAATCATAAAATAAATTATAAGGATACTGTAATGTATTCTTTTCTAACGAAGTTTATATTCAAAAGTTTTACAGATTTAATTAATGAACCAAATGAAAAAAAATTAGAGCCATTCATGTTTCCATGGGGTCCTGCTAATATTGATTTAGATATTAATAAAAAAAGTTTATTAAAGTCACGATTTTGTGGTCCATCAACAAATGAGTTTATTAAAAATGAATTTGATAGAACTATTAAATTATATGAGAAAATTAAAAATGAGGGTTACAGACCATACTTTTTTGGAAATTCATTTATAATCGGGACATGGTTAATTAGTGATGATAATAAATCTGTTTTTATGGTATTGGGTGGAAATCACAGAATGGCAATTCTCTCACACTTGGGATTAAAAAAAATCAAAGTTAGAACATCAAAAAAATTATTAAAAAAAATAAAAAAAGAAGAAATTAATTCTTGGCTTTTAGTTAAAAGTCAAATTTGTTCATTTAATCATGCAAAAAAAGTATTTAATATATTTTTTAAAGAAAATGGAAATCACCTTAAAAAAATAATCAAAACTTAAATTATGAATAGTATTAAAAAAGAAGTTGAAAGATTAGCTAAAATTCAAGCTTGGAATCATAATTTTAAATTACCAGGAAATATTGAAACAAATCCTGGAAAGCAAACCTCTCACGGAAAAAATCTGGTAAAGCTTGAAAGATTGAAGCCAGTTTTTAAAAAAATAGGCTTAGAAGGTAAAAATATACTTGATGTTGGCTGTAATGAAGGTTTTTTTTCACACTTTTTTGCATCAAATGGTTCTAATGTTCATGCCATTGATATTGATAAACATAGGATTGAAAAAGCAAAATTTATAAAAAAAACTATTGGACATGATTTAAATTTAAAATTTGAAAATATAGACATATATTCAGAAAAATTTATCAATATGAAAAAGTTTGACTTGTGTTTATGCTTAGGCTTTATTCATAGAATTCCTGACCCTTTTAATGCATTAAAAAATTTAGTTGAAAAAAGTGACATTATAGTTTTTGAATGGAAAGCTTTAAATTTTGGACCTCATGATGAGGCTTTTGCATATTTCTCTCCACATCCTGTGAATAAATTAGATTATTATGGAACTGAATATTGGAGATTGAGTTATTCAGCACTTGAAACAATTTTAAAAAGATTAGGGATGAAATATTTTTACAGAATAGATGATCCTAATCAAAATAGAGCAATATTGGTTGCGGGAAGTGTAAATAATCCAATTTTTGAGTTAAAAGATCAGATATTTTCTCGAGGAATAATTAGAATTTTACTTTCTCATACTAAAAGATTTATTATTACGTTGTGGAAAATATTAACAAAAAAAATTAATTCTTAGCATAAAAATTAAAATGAAATTTATTAGAAAAATCAAGTCAAAAGTTTTCATATTATTTAGATTCATAATTGAAAAAAGGAATTCTAATCGATTAAAAAGAAATAAATTTTTATGGAGTGAACTAGAAAGTTATCTGAAAAAAACTAAATCAACCGGTTGTAATATTAGTGATTATTGGGAGCTGTACAATCACGTTAGAAAATATAAACCAAAAGAAGTTTTAGAATGCGGCACAGGTGTTTCTACAATAGTTATAGCTACTGCTTTAATTGAAAATGAAAAAGAAGGATTTCCTGGAAGAATAACATCAATGGAATCTATCAATAAATATTTAAAAATGGCTAAGGATATTCTTCCAACTCATTTTAAAAAATATGTTGACTTTGTTTTAAGCGATGTAATTGAGGATAATTATTCAATATTTAGAGGAATGAGATATAAAAACATACCAAATCGAAATTATGATTTTGTATATGTTGATGGACCCTCATACTTTTGTCCAAAAGATGGGTCTGTTACATTTGATTATGATTTCATACATGTTTTAAAGAAATCAACCACAAAAGTCACTGCTATAATTGACAAACGTGTTTCAAGTTGTTATGTGTTCCAAAAAATCTTGGGCAATAAATTAGTTACATATAATGCTATAACTCATTTAGGTTTTGTTAAGCCATGTGATAAAAATGATTTATTAGATTTTGACAGAAAAACTCCCTCTTCCGTTTTTGAGAGTAGTTTTAAATTATTTTGCAACTCAGTTTTAAAATTTAAACTAAAGAAAAATTAAAATTGAAAAAATATTTTAATTTCTTATTAAGCTTTATTTCTTCAAAATTTGCAAGTCTTTTATTCATTTATATTCTATATAATTTTCATGATGATAGTACCTGGAAATCTTATTCTCTGTATCTAATTAATGTTTCTCTTTTTAGAAATATTACATTAAGTTTTACATCAAATTTAGGTCATGAGGGTTTATTAAGTAAAACAAATAAAAACTATGTAAAACTTTTTAGTTCCATTTTGTTTGTTGTTTTTAGTTTACAAACAATAGGTTTAATTATTTATTTTTTTGTTGGTGAAAATGATGTATTTATATATTCATATTTATTTGCTGTCATATCATCATTTCAAGGTATTGTTCAAAACTTTCAAAGATTTTCATTAAAATATAATGATTATAGTAAGAGTACACTGTTATTTTCATTTGGAAATCTTATTGTCGTTGGCGTATTCTTTTTTAATGATCTTAATACATATTTGGTTAGTTTAATATTAATTTCATTAATTCTTTTTCTAATTTATTTTAAACTATTTGTAAAAATCATAAGGTCATTTGAGATTTCTTTTTTTGTTGATAATATTAAAAAATTATCAATTTCTAGTATCAAATTATATTTAATCAATACATTTCCGGACAGCTTATTTTTAGTTTACGTTCCTTTATTTTTCTCTAGTTTATTTTCAGATGTAGATTATGCTGCACTAGTTTTTTTAATATCTCTATTTGGAATAAAAACATATCCCATAATTACCCTATCAATTCAAAAAAATATGGATTTAATTAAGAAATATCATTTTCAAAAAAATCATTTTTTGAATCAATTTTTAAATTTTGTAAATGTTGAATCAAAAGTAATATTATTGATTTCATTGTCTTTTCTTCTATTTGAGATTTTTTACATTACTTTTTTTGCAAAACCATTAATGATAATCATACCATTTTTTGGATTTATTTTATGGATATTACCTTTAGTTTTTCTTAGACATTTTGTAAACTCAATTATAGAGGTAAAAAAAGATTTGAAATATAAGATACCATCATTTATTTTTTCAGTTTTTTTATTGATAATTATGTATTTTTTTGATAAAGTTGATATTTTTAATATTGTAATTGTTTATTTTTTGAATTTAATACATCTAACCTTAAGACATATAAAATCTAAACTATTAACGTTTACAGACTTTTTTATTTTCTATAAAAATTATTTTATAATTGGTTTTTTATTTCACTTAAATTATTTAATAAATCTTTCAGATTTAATTATTCCAAGTCAAATTCATATTTATTTGTTTTTTTCAGTTCTCATTTTATTAATTACAATCTTTGTTTACAAAAAGTTAATTTTAAATCAGTTAACTAAAAAAAACTTTTTAAAACGAAATTTTTTGTGAAGATTTTTTTCCTATATTTTATCCATGTTTTAGGGTTGTTTTATTTCTTAGGTGCTCCTGAAAATCTTGTCAAAAGTTTTGTTCTTTTTTTAACTTTTTTTGTCTTGATAGTTAATATTAATAAAATTAAATTTTATAAATATCATATATATTTATTCTTATTTATAATATTCATTTTTCAAAGCTTTTCAAATTTTTCTGATGTTATAAGTTTTGGTTTCCCATTTATTATATTATTTACAGGATCTTTCCTATTTAATTTATATAAAAATTTTAAAGAAGATGATGTTAAATTTCATATTAAAAATCTTATATATGTATCTTTATTTGGTGTTTTTCTAAAGTTAATTTTACATGGTATTGATGAGGGATTTTTAATAGGTTTTTTATCCATGAATGCAGGTCAACTTGGTTTTTTGTTTCCTAGCTTGATGTTGATTTTTATTTTTGAACTTTTTAAGGATAATAAAACCAGGATTTTATTTTTTATTCTTTTATTTCTATTCGCTATAATCAATGAAAAAAGATCAATCATCTTTTTCTTTCCCATAATTTTAATTTATTATCAAGGTTTCAGAATTTTAAATCTAAATAAATTTATTCCTGCAATTGCATTATATTGTTTAGCACTTTTTTTAATTCCTTCATTAAATCCAGATAATAAAGCATTTGGAACTATTGATATTTTTTATCCATTTCAATATGCTTTAGAATATCTTACAGCTACTTATGATGGAGGTCTTCAAGGAAATAAGCTAGAAGCTATTACAAATACTGGATCTCAATATGGAAGATTTGCACTATTACAATCAATAATTGATTTCGCCTCAAATTATTTTACTCAATCAAATATTTTATTTGGTCATGGAATGGGAACTTTTACTTTAAGCGCTTCTGCTGAAACTTACTTTGATGATACAATGTTCAAGCTTTTAGGATTTAGAGGTACACTTTCAACTGCTTTAATTATTTTTTTAGACTCTGGTTTTATAGCTCTTACATTCTTTATATTATTTCTATTTAGATACTTAATTTTTTTATTTAGAGATATTAAATTAAATCATATGATATTGTTAATTGTATTTTATGATATATTTTTTTATTCCGATGCTTTTTTGAAAATATTACCAATTTCAATCTATTTTTTTACTTTATTTCCATTTGTCTTTTACAGAAAAATTAATAAAGATATTCAATGAAAAAAATACAACACAAATTGCTTCAATATACAAAAAGCCTAAACGAATATAGTCTTTTTGAAGGTTCTGGATTCTCAATCTATGGACAGCTTTTTCGGGAATATATTAAAATTTCAATAAACCCTAGAACAAAAATTGATTTAGAATTATCACAAAAAATAGAAAACTACCTAATTGATTATGAAAATAATAATGAATTTAATTATCTAATCAAATCTAAAAGCTTTTTACAATTACTTTCTTTTTTTCTTTCATATAGAAATTATTTTGAATTTTATAAATATTCAACTGATTTTACCTCTGAATTTTTAGAGCTTGATACAAAAAAATATTTAAATGAAATGGGTTGTGGATTAGGAAAGCCTGGAAGTGGAAATTTTGCTATGTTTTATGCAATAATCATTTTTAATGAAACAAGAGATAATCGTGATTTTAGAATTAATGATTGGTTTGATTATATGAATAAAAACATGAATTCTGATGGTTTTTGGGGGAAGAAACATATTGTTTATTCTTTGCAAAATGGATACCACCAATATGAAATATATAATTTCTTTAAAAGAACTGCACCAAAAAATTTAAATATTAAAAAAATATTAAAATCCCAAGATAGACAAGGTCATTTTGGTCCATTTTTGGGTGGGGGAGGTTGTTACGATTTTGATGCTGTAGATTTAATTTATAAAATTAATGATTCAAAATACAATAAAAACATAGACGAAGCACTATTGAAATTGTATAATAACTTATTAAATGAACAACAAAAAGATGGCGGATTTTGTGAATCACCATACATATCAAATTATAAAAAATCAATACTTCGAATCTTCACTTATACCATACTTAATTTTAATATCCCAAGGTTCAAGTTTTTTATTAGAACTTTATTGAGTTTTGGAAGTAATCTAATTTTAATTACACATTGGTCACCAAATCATAGGAAATATAATCAATCAGATACATGGAACTCCTGGTTTAGATTATTAACTTTATACAAAATAAAATCGAGATTAGAAAAATCAGAAGATAAATCAAAAATTTTTCCTTTCCCTGGAATTGCTTTTAAATAAGTATAAAATGAATTTACTTTACATTTCGCCATCTATAATACCTTCAAAATCAGCTAATTCTGTTCATGTAATGAGAATGTGTAATGCTTTTGCTAATAAAAGTCTTAAAGTAGAATTGCTTTGTAAAACAAATGCAAAACAAAATGACAACCTTATTTTTGATTTTTATGGAATTAAGTTTAAAAGTTTTAAAGTAAAGGCATTATATCAAAGAAATGAAAATAAGTTAAACTCCTTCTTATATGCAATTTGGACATTTTTTAAAACCTTTAAAACTTACAAAGTTAACATATACTCAAGGAGTCAGTTGTCATCTGTATTAATTCTCTTATTTAGTTTTAAAAGAATTTTTATTGAATTACATGCTCCACCTAGTGGTTTTTATAAACTAATTTTTAGATTTTTTTTAAAAAAAAATAGAATAAGTAAAATAATTGTCATTTCGAATGAGCTTAAAAAAATCATCAGTAATGACTTAGATATTATTAATGATAATATCTTATTGGTATGTCACGATGGTGCTGATGAAATAAAAAATATTAAATCAAATATTAATTTCAAGAAAAATAAAATTGACGTTGGATATGTTGGGCATCTTTACAAGGGAAGGGGGATTGAATTGATCTTAGAGTTGGCTAAAAGAAATATTAATGTAAAATTTCATTTAATTGGTGGAAATAATTATGACATCAATTTTTGGAAAAAAAAAAATAAGAGTAATAATATCATTTTTCATGGTCACATTCAACCTAAACTAGTCCCAAGTTATTTGAGAAAATTTGATATTTTGATTGCACCATACCAAAATAAAGTTTTAATATCAAATGGTCTAAATACAGTTAAATGGATGTCTCCATTAAAAATATTTGAGTATATGTCTGCTAAAAAACCTATTTTAACTAGTAATCTTACTGTGATTAAAGAGGTGCTGGAACATAAAAAAAATTCTTACTTATGTGATCCAAATGATTTTGAAGAGTGGAATGATGGATTAAATTTTTTGATAAATAATTTTGAATTTTCAAACATAATCTCAAAGCAAGCTTTTTTGGATTTTAAATCAAAATATACTTGGATGTCAAGATCAGATCTTATTTTAAAATATTTTGAATAAAGAAGAAATTAGCATTTTAGTATCAAGTTTTGATAACTCTGGACCTTCAAAAGGAGCAATAGCTATGGCTAATGGCTTATCAAAGTATTTTAATGAAGTGAAATTAATTTTCTTTAGTAAAGTTTCTCATGACAAATTAAAAATAAATCTACTAGACAATATCAACTTAATTTTTGTTGAAAAAAGAACAAATAATTTTGTTAAAAAAATTTTTATTTTACGAGATACTATAATGGACAACTCATTTGTTATTTCTTTTGGATTTATGGCAGACTTAGTTAATGTATTTTTTTTAAAAAATAAATTTTCAATTTCTAGTGTTAGAGGAAATTTAAGCTTGAATTATTATTATGATTTTAATTTTTTAGGAAAAATTTTAGCTTTTTTTCATTACAAAATTATAAAGCACTCAAACTATATTTTTTCAATGACATCAAGTATGTCAGAAAAAATAAAAAAAGTTACTGGAAGGGATTCAATTATTATTAGAAATTTTGTAGATGAAATAACTATCAAAAAATTCAAAGTCAAAAAAAATTCATATAATAAAAATTTGAAATTTATTTTTGTTGGTACACTTTCAGAAAGAAAAAACATAATGTTTCTTATTGAATCATTCAATGAGTTATTAATAAATAATCCAAATATTTCACTTTCGATATTAGGCACTGGACCCTTAAAAAGTAATATTGAAAATTTTATAAAAAATAAAAATTTAGAAAAAAAAATTAATTTTATTGGATACAAGAATAATCCTTATTATTTTATTAATCAGTCTGATATATTTGTACTACCATCTTTTTCTGAAGGTATATCACGTGCTGCTCTTGAAGCATTATTTTTTGATATTCCATGTGTTATGTTTAAGGTAGATGGTAATGATGAATTGATTAAAGATAATTTTAATGGTTTTTTATGTAATAATATTTCGAGTTTTAATGTTAATATGCAAAAAGTGATAAATAACCTTGATAAATTTAAAAATAATAAAATGTTACCTGTTGAATTTACTCAGGAAAATGTATGTAAAATCATTATAAAATTTATTAATGAAAAATAAACACGATAAATATTATCAATATTTAAAGAACAGAAGTGTTATAGGTTTTTTGTACAGAAAATTTATTTTATATCCAAAATTAAATAAAAGACTTCAAGGTAAAATTTTAGATGTAGGTTGTGGAATAGGTGATTTTTTAAGATACAACAAAAATGCTGTAGGTGTGGACGTAAACGAAAATGCAGTAAATGATCTTAAAAATCAAGGTTTAAATGTTTTTCATATGGATTATGATGTTTTGCCTTTTGATAATGGTAAATTTGATTCAATTGTTTTGGATAATGTTCTTGAACATATAAGTAACCCAAAACCTTTATTATTAGAAGCTCACAGAGTTTTGAAAAAAAATGGTTTACTTTTAATAGGTGTTCCAGGAATTTATGGATATACTAAAGATGATGATCACAAGTGTTTTTATGATGAAAAAAAATTAAATAAAGAACTGATAAAGTTTAACTTTATTTTAGAGGAATTTTTTAACACACCCTTAAAATCAAGTTTTTTAAACAAAAATCTATCTCCATATTGCCTATATGGTCTTTTTAAAAAGATATAATATTGACTTTTTTCTATTAAAATGATTAATATTAGTGTAGTATTATATAATACCTCAAAAAATGATATTAGGAGAATAATTAAAACTCTCCAAGGTTATAAACATTTAAATAAATTATATTTAATTGATAATAGCCCCTATGAAAACATTGAACTCAAAAAATTAAAAAAAAATAAGATAAGGTATATTTTTAATGCAAAAAATTTAGGTTATGGTAAAGCCCATAACATTGCTATTGAAGATTCAATTCTTAATAAAGTTGAATATCATTTAGTTTTAAATCCAGATGTTTATTTTTCAAATAAAATTTTAGATGAGATTAAAGATTTTATGGATAAAAATAATGATATAGGTCAGTTGCTTCCAAAGACTTTATATCCAAATAATGAAATTCAATATAATTATAGAATGTTACCAACTCCATTTATTTTATTTTCAAGAGCATTTCTACCTGAATTTTTTTATAAAACGATTAATGATAAATATGAATTAAAAAATTTTAATAATAATAAATTAGTATACGCTCCATCACTTTCAGGTTGTTTCATGTTTATGAGGGTCTCTGTCTTAAAAAAAATTGGAATTTTTGATGAAAGGTTTTTTATGTATTTAGAAGATGTTGATTTATCAAGAAGAATACACTTGAATTCTAAAACAGTTTACTATCCTTTTGTCAGTATTACACATAGACACGAAAAAGCTTCATATAATAATTTAAAAATGAAAATTATTCATATTATAAATGCAATAAAATATTTTAATAAATATGGTTGGTTTTTTGATAGTGAAAGAAAAAGAGTTAATAAGAACTTTATAAAATAATTAATATGAGATATTTGAATTTTTAAATGGATTATTTTCAATTCTTTTTAAATCAAAGTTTTTAAAAATTTGTTTTTAACAAAATCAATAAAAAATTAATAATTTAGCTAAGCAACAATTATATTCAATTTTATGCCAATTATCTCAAATTACATTCTTTATTTACGTAAAATTTTAACATATAAAATATTAAGAAAATTTGTTAGTAGAGTTACAGGAAATATGCAAATGCAGAAGAGAATATCTACTGTTAAAAAAATTAATAAATTTTTATATAACCCTTGGTTAAATCAACGAAAAAAAATATTCTCAAGTAATACTTTTAATTTAAAACCAATAGATTTTGAAGATGCTTTTATGATTGATAATTCGTTTAATTTTCCATTTATTGATGATGCTATAAAAGATTGTTTAGAAATTTCTGAATTACCAGTTGATAACATTAAAAAATCTTATTTAGTAAATCACTTAGACTGTAAAAATTTACATAATTATAGTGGTTTATTGAAGTTTTGCACATCCCCATTAATTGTAGGAACTGTAGCGAAATATCTTGGTGAATTTCCAGTAATATCAAGTATTGAAGTTTGGAATTCACCACCTAGTCATGAACATAAAGCTGGCTTAACCGGAAGTCAAAAATTTCATTTAGATAATGTTAGTGATAAACAGATGAAAGTTTTTTTAAACCTTATTGATATTGGTCCAGAAAATGGCCCTTTTTCTTTTATTTCTGAATCTAATTCTAAGAATGTATGTAAACAGATTTCTTATGGTGATGTTGTAAATGTTGATAGAATAGAAGATGAAGATGTATATAAAATCATTAAGCCTTCAGAATTAAAGCAAAATATTGGTAATGCTGGACTTGTAACTTTAGTTGATACTTGTAACTGTTTACATTATGGAAGTAGAAATACAAGTAAAGGTAGAAAATTGTTGATGGTACAATACACTTCAGTTGCTAGAGCTGATAATAGGCCTTTTGAATTTTTTCCTAAAAATATTTATAAAGGAAATGATTTTTTAGAATTATTATTTAATCCTTTCTGTTCACTAAATCATAATAAAACTTAGTTGACTCTTCTTTGTACAAGCTAGAAACATGATCAATAGCATCTCCGATATTTTGTTCATTTAAAACGAAATAATCTTTCTTAAATTGAATTTGATTTGTTTTGAAAAAATCAATAAGTTGAATGTAATATTCATTTTTTTCTAAGAGAATTGATGGGCCAAATAAAAAATAATAATCTATATTATTATCCTCGCAAAGTTTTTTAATACTCAAAATACTAGATTTATTATCACTTGAAATATTTTTAGTTAGTACTCTTTTTTTATTTTTAAAATCATAAATATTTTCACTTTGGCTCATATAATCTAGTTCATAATTAATTCTGGAATTATCAAATGGTTTTACCGTTAGGTAATATTTCAGCGATTTTATTTTTACAAAAATTCTTAAAAATAAATTTTCCTGTTCAAGGTTGATATTAAGCATATTGGAGTTGTCTCTTTCATAAACATCAAAAGTTTGCATTATATATACCTTCCTTAATTCAGGGTTAGATTTAATAATCTTTTCTAGCATTCTATAATTGTTAATTAAATTATAATCCCCAGTTAAAGCAAAATTATAGGTGTTTTTATAGAAAAATTTTGCTTGTATACCATTACCTAAAGAGCTATCTCCAATTAATGCAATATCAATATTTTTTGCTTTATCTAACTTTGTAATTTGATATTCAAGTAGTTTATTATTCATCGGGTTTTTGATTACTATATCAATAATAAATCCTACTAAAAAAAGTAATAATATAAATTGAACAATTTTTTTAATTAATTTTTTCATTAAAATTGGAAATAAATAAAGCTTTTACTTTCATCATTTAAAAAACTTAAAATAAATAAGGTTAAAATAACATAAAAGAAATATCTAATTATTTTATTTCTAAAAAAAATAGGACTTCTTTCATCTTTCTTTAATGAATAATCAATTAGTAAAAATGGTATTATAAATAATAATCCTCTTCTCTCTCCACTAGGAATTTCAATATTACTAAACATTATGTATAAATAGTTGAATGCATCTGAAACTGTTTCACTTCTAAAAAAAACCCAACCTAATGTTACTAATAAAAATGTAATTGAAACCTGAAAAATTTCCTTATAATTAGGAATTAGTCTATTCTCAGCAATTATTGAACTCATATATTTTCTATTAGTATTGAAAACAAAAGAAGGAATAAAAAGTATTGAATGAAAAAGCCCCCAAATAATAAATGTCCAATTAGCTCCATGCCAAAATCCACTGACTAAAAAAATTATGAAAATATTTCTAATTGATTTTATTTTATTTAGTCTGGAACCACCTAGCGGAATGTACAGATAATCTCTAAACCAAGTTGACAGTGAAATATGCCATCTTCTCCAAAATTCTCCTATATTTCTAGAGAAGTAAGGAAATTTAAAATTTGACATTAACTCAAATCCAAAAAGTTTAGCAGTTCCGATTGCAATATCTGAATATCCACTAAAATCACAATAAATTTGGAATGCAAAATAAATTGCTCCCAAAAGTAAAATCCCACCTCCTAATTCATTGTAATTTCCAAAAATACTATCAACCATTGGTGCAAGAGAATCAGCAATAACAACTTTTTTGAACATACCCCAAAGAATTAATCTTAATCCTTCAATAGTTTTCTCATAGTTAAATTTTCTAAATCCTAAAATTTGAGGTAATAAGTTAGTTGCTCTTTCAATGGGTCCTGCAACTAATTGAGGAAAAAATGAAACAAAAGATGCAACAGCTATAAAATCTTTACTAGGTTTTAATTTTTTTCTATAAATATCAATTGTATATGACATTGTTTGAAAAGTATAAAATGAAATTCCTACTGGAAGAATAATATTTAAGGTCCAAGTGCTTTTAATTGAATAGCCGATTGATTCAAATAAAATTAACCATGAATCAACAAAAAAATTATAATATTTAAAAAAACCTAAAATACTTATATTAAATATTATAGATGTTAATAGTAATAATTTTCTCCTACTATCTGATTTTTGTTTTACTATTTTTAAACCAATAAAATAATCAACTACAGTCGATAAAAAAATCAATGACAAGAATCTAAAATCCCACCAACCGTAAAAAATATATGAACTTATTAAAATTAATATATTTTGTTTTCTAGTATTTTTTTTAAAAACCCCCCAGTATAAAATAAATACAGTTGGTAAAAACAAAAAAAATTCTATGGAATTAAATAGCATTTAATTAAATTAAATTAGTAGAAATAATCAATATTGAAAAAATAGTATATAATCAATATTTTTTTAAGATATTATTTCTACTAATTAAAGTTTAATTTACGCTATATTGTGTAAATAAAATAATATTTTATGAAAGGAATTGTACTTGCTGGTGGTTCAGGGACAAGATTATATCCAATAACCAAAGGTGTTTCAAAACAACTACTTTGTATATATGACAAACCGATGATTTATTATCCAATATCGGTTCTAATGCTTGCTGGAATTAGAGAGATTTTAATTATTTCAACACCAAATGATTTACCTAACTTTAAAAATTTACTTGGAAATGGCAATGAACTTGGATTAAGATTTGAATATATTGAGCAGCCTTCGCCTGATGGATTGGCTCAGGCTTTTATTTTAGGTGAAAAATTTATTGACAAGGATGATGTTTGTTTAGTTTTGGGAGATAATATTTTTTATGGTCAAGGATTCACAAAAATTCTTCAAAATTCCGTTTTTCAGACTAAGCAAAATAAAAAAGCTACGATATTTAGTTATTATGTTCATGATCCTCACAACTTTGGAATAATTAATTTTAATAATAAAAATGAAATTTTGGATATTGAAGAAAAACCTAAAAGTCCTAAAAGTAATTACGCTGTTGTAGGTTTATATTTTTATCCAAATAAAGTAGTTGAAATTGCAAAAAATATTAAACCATCTAAAAGAGGAGAACTAGAGATTTCATCTGTAAATAAAGTATTTCTTAAAAATAATGAATTAGCTTCTGAAATGTTAGGAAGAGGGTTTACTTGGCTAGATACAGGAACTCATGAATCCTTGTTAGAAGCATCTAATTTTATTCATACCATTGAAAAACACTCTGGATCAAAGGTTGCATGCTTAGAAGAAATTGCATACAAAATGGGATATATTAATTCAAATAAATTATTACAGTTAATAGGACCATTAGAAAAAACTGGATATGGTAAATATTTAAAAAATAATGTTTTGTGAAAGTAACCGATACATTTATTAAAGATTTAAAAATTTTAGAACCAAAAGTCTTCACTGATGAAAGAGGTTATTTTTTTGAACCATTTAATAAGTATAATTTTCAAAAACATTTTGGTGAAATTAATTTTATTCAGGACAATGAATCTAAATCTACACGAGGTGTGCTAAGAGGCTTTCACTTTCAAAAACCACCATATGAACAATCTAAGCTAGTTAGATGTGTTAAAGGTAAAGTTTTGGACATTGCATTAGATCTTCGAAAAGAATCTAAAACTTTTGGCAAATACGAAAGTGTAGTTTTAAGTGAAACTAATAAGAAACAATTTTTCATTCCAAAAGGTTTTGCTCATGCATTTTTAGTTTTAAGTAATGAAGCTATTTTTTCTTATAAGGTTGATAATGTTTATGCACCAAAATTTGATAGTGGTGTTTTTTGGGATGATCCAGAATTAAATATTAATTGGGGAATAAATAAATCAGAAATTATTATATCTGAAAAAGACTTAAATCTAAAACTATTGAAAAATTTAGAATCACCTTTTTAAATAATTATGAAAGTATTAGTTACGGGTACAAATGGTCAACTTGGATCAGAATTGAGGTTGATTTCAAAAAATTTTCAAAATTTTGAATGGGTTTTTACAGACATTGAAGAATTAAATTTGGCAGACTTAATTAATCTAGATGAAAATATATCAAATATATTTCCTGATGTTATAATTAATTGCGCAGCTTACACAAATGTTGACAATGCTGAAAATGAAACAGAATTATCAAATATTTTAAATTATAAATCTGTAGATATTATATCAAAATGGTCATCTCGAAATAAAAAAAAGCTAATACATATTTCTACGGATTATGTCTTTAATGGAAATACTAACGTTCCCCTTACTGAAAATTTCCCTACAGATCCTGTTAACTATTATGGTTTAAGTAAATTAAGGGGAGAAGAAATATGTTTAAAAAATAATTCAAAAGCAATAATCATTAGAACCTCATGGGTCTATTCAAGATTTGGAATGAATTTCGTAAAAACAATTTTATCTTTAATGAATAAATTAGATTCAATTAATGTTGTGGATGATCAGATTGGTTCTCCTACATATGCAGCTGATTTAGCTGATGTAATTATGACTATAATTAACTCAAAAGAATGGATTTCAGGTATTTATCATTATTCTAATGAAGGTCAAATTTCATGGTACGAATTTGCTGTTAAAATAAAGGAAATTCAGGATATGAAGACAATAATTAAACCTGTAAAAACAAATTATTTCAAGACAATTGCCAAAAGACCCAAGTACTCATTATTAGATAAAAGTAAAATCAAAAATACATATAAAATAAGAGTACCTTTTTATGAGAAAAGTCTTAAGAAATGTTTATCAATTTTAAAAGATGAAAAATAATATTTTGATTACCGGAGGTGCAGGGTTTATTGGCTCTCACCTTGTGAGATTATTTGTGAAAAAGTATCCAAATTATAATATTATAAATGTTGATTTGTTAACATACTCGGGAAATTTAGAAAACCTAAAGGATATTGACAAATACAAAAATTATTCCTTTATAAAATGTGATATATGTGATCTCGATGCTATTAAAAATATCTTTAAAAAATATAATATAAATGCTGTAATTCATTTAGCCGCTGAATCTCACGTAGATAGATCAATAGATGATCCTTTGATTTTTGCAAAAACAAATGTAATAGGAACTTTAACATTACTTCAAGCAGCAAAAGAATATTGGAATGATGATTTAAAAAACAAGTTATTTTATCATGTATCAACAGATGAAGTTTATGGTTCACTTAGTGATAAAGGATTTTTTACTGAAACCACAAAATATGATCCCCACTCTCCATACTCTGCATCAAAAGCTTCTTCTGACCATTTTGTTAGAGCTTTTTACGATACATACAATTTACCTATTTTAATTTCAAACTGCTCTAATAATTATGGTTCATTCCAGTTTCCAGAGAAACTAATTCCGTTGTTTATAAATAATATTATAAATAATAAACCATTACCCGTTTATGGGAAGGGGGATAATGTTAGAGATTGGTTATTTGTAGAAGATCACGTACGTGCTATTGACATAATTTTTCATAGAGGTAAAATTGGAGATACATATAATATTGGAGGTTTTAATGAGTGGAAAAATATTGATTTAATTAAAATTATAATTAGAACAGTTGATAGTTCACTAGGAAGGAATGAAGGTGAATCTGATAAATTAATTACTCACGTTGCTGATAGAGCTGGTCATGATTTTCGTTATGCTATCGACTCATCAAAATTAAAAAATGAGCTGGGTTGGGAACCTTCTTTACAGTTTGAGGAGGGTATAAAAAAAACTGTTGATTGGTACTTAAATAATAAAGAATGGACTGATAGTATAACATCAGGGGATTACAAAGAATATTATAAAAAAATGTATGAATAATATTAAACTTTCTTAATTACATATTGAACAATCCCCCAAATTATTAGCTCATTATTTTCTTTTAACTCAATTGCTTTATATTTTTTATTTTCCGGTTGTAAATATATTTTTCCTCTCTCTTTGTTTATTCTTTTTACTGTAAATTCTCCATCAATAAAACAAATGGCTATTTTGCCATTTTCAGGATCTAATGACCTGTCAATTACTATTAAATCACCATCATCTAATCCAGCTTCAATCATTGAATCTCCGCTTACTCTCGCATAAAAAGTAGATTCTTCATTTTTTACTAGCTCTCTATCCAAGCTAATTCGAATTTCTTTAAAATCATCAGCTGGAGATGGAAATCCTGCTGAAATACCCTGTTCAATCAACCATTGACCTAATGAATCACCCTTTTTTGGTTTTAAAAATGTAAGCTTATTTCTTTTCATTTTACCTTGATAATTTCATCTACTTTACAAGTATAATTAGGGCTTAATTTTTCTTGTTTCATTTTCCATCTTTTTCTTAAATCTTGAGAAGCAAGTTTAATTTTACTTTGACCTTCTTTTTTCTGAATATAATCTATAGTTTTCATTAAATATTTATGTTTAGGATCTTCATTTTCAAATAAATTCAGTTGATGGTTATTTGATGAATCTAACCCCATTACTACAGTTCCTGCTTTTTTGTAGTTAATACCTTTTTTGAATATACTTTTTAGACCTTTAGTTGCATACTTACTAATTATCATATTTGAGTTTGTTGAAAAAGGAATCGTTATCAATATACCATTTCTATATTGTGGTTTGTTTTTTTGAAACTTATTACTTCTTAGAAATACATATATAGAATTACAATTACTATTTTGAGCTCTTAGTTTTTCAGCACAGCATATAGCAAAAGTTGATATTCGTTCTTTAATTTTTTCATAATCAGTAATTGTGCCTTCAAAACTTCTAGTTGTAGCAATTGCCTTTTTTGGAGATCTAACTTCTTCCAAGTTCAAAACAGACTCCCCTTCTAATTCCTTTTTTAATCGCAAACCTACTACACTCATATTTTTTCTTACCCAACCATCTTCAAGATTTATAAAATTGTACGCTGTATTTATTTTAATATTTTTTAATCTTTCTGCGTGTTTAAAACCTATTCCCCAAACATCTTTAATTTTCAACCATTTTAAACCTTTAATTCTTTTTTCTTCAGAGTTTAGTAAATAGACTCCTTTTGTCTGATTTGGAAATTTTTTTGAAATACGATTAGCAACTTTTGCAAGTGCTTTTGTAGGTGCAACTCCAATACTTATAGGTATTCCTGTCCATTTTTCTACAGTTTTTTTTATCTCTTCACAGTAAAATTGTAAGTCATAATTTTCAAATCCTTCAAACTTTAAAAATGCTTCATCTATACTATATATTTCGATATTTGGAGTGAATTTCGAAAGTATACTCATTACCCTACTGCTCATATCGCCATACAGTGGAAAATTTGAAGAAAAAACTTTAACATTATTTTTTTGAAACACCTTTTCATATTTAAAAGCTGGTGCCCCCATAGGTATGCCAAGAGCTTTTGCTTCATTGCTTCTTGATATTGCACAACCATCGTTATTTGATAAAACTACAACAGGTTGGTTGTTGAGCTTTGGATTGAAAACCCTTTCACATGACACATAAAAATTATTACAATCGATTAGAGCAAACATCTATTTAAAAATACATTGAAATAACACCTAATTCAAGATTTTTTTGTTAAAATTTAAATAACTTTAGAGCGTGGATTATTTACATAAAATTGAGAATGAAATTAAAGAGTTAGGTTTTGAAATAATTTCAAAAGATTTTGATAGACCTTGGGGCGGATTTTTAGTAATATCAGAAGAACAAGCTCAAGAATTTGCAGATAAATTTTTCGATGGTATTGATATTAAAAATATAAAAATAGGAGGAAAATTAAGTCCTAAAATTCTTATTGTGAAACCTGACTCAAAATTATCATGGCAATACCATCATAGAAGAGCTGAAATATGGAAACTTTTTAAGGGGAAAGTAGGTATATCAAGGAGTCATAATAACAACCAAAGCCCTAT
>MDSV01004989.1_pt1 | contig 30874 bp, 27 predicted proteins | sample 810851 | NCBI WGS metagenome assembly MDSV01 (sample SAMN05326640, study PRJNA326480) | marine metagenome | isolation source: seawater | place: Atlantic Ocean: North East | collected 2012 | reverse complement strand
GAAAACGCGCTCCGCCCGATCCAGTTCGCGCCCACGATGGCGAGCCCGTCATGCGGCGATGGCGTAAAGCATATGGCATAGCGTTCGGCGGGCATCGCGGGTCACATGAGGAAACGGTTTCTCGCCTCTGAGATAGCCGATTCCAATGACACTGATACGACGGGCTTACCGTTTGCGGCGCGGCCAGGTGCGGCAATCTACACCATGGACAATCCGGCAGCGCGGTCTATTCTGTTTATGCGCAATGCATCTGCATCACATCAAGATGTCGGCCGTCCCGGACCGCGCAGACGATCTGCGGTACAACCTTGCCGGCATCGGTTGAAATGACAGGCGCATGCCAACCGGGAAAGGAAGCGTCGTGCATTTCGGTTGCAAATATTCCCAATCAGAGAACGAACACCGCCGCCTCCGGTGCGCCTTGAAGCAAGTTCGAACAGGCGTTGGTCAGCGCCTCGAAAACGGTCGGTCCGTCAGTCCCGTGCTGATTGATCGGTCGACCCGAAGGCCGCCTCACCCGGCCACCCCCCTTTGCGGAAGTGCCTTTCCGCATTTTCTCAAGACAGGATTTTCCGATGGAAAAGACCATGAAAGCCGCCGTTGTCCGGCAATTCGGCAAGCCTTTGGTAATGGAAGAGGTCGCAGTCCCCTCGGTCGGGCCGGGCCAGATTCTCGTCAAGATGGCTGCAAGCGGCGTCTGCCACACCGACCTGCACGCGGCGGAGGGTGACTGGCCGATCAAACCCGAGCCGCCGTTCATTCCGGGCCATGAGGGCGTGGGACACGTCGTCGCCGTGGGGACCGGGGTAACCCATGTCAAGGAAGGCGATCGCGTCGGGGTTCCGTGGCTCTACACCGCCTGCGGCTGCTGCAAGCATTGCCTCGGCGGATGGGAGACGCTTTGCGAATCGCAGCAAAACACCGGCTATTCGGTCAATGGCAGTTTCGCCGAATATGTTCTGGCCGATCCGAACTATGTCGGGCACCTGCCTGACAATGTCAGCTTCACCGAGATTGCGCCGATCCTCTGTGCAGGCGTTACGGTCTACAAGGGCCTGAAGGTGACAGACACGAAACCCGGCGACTGGGTCGTGATCTCGGGCATTGGCGGGCTTGGACATCTGGCCGTGCAATATGCAAAGGCAATGGGCCTGAACGTGCTTGCCGTGGATATCGACGACGCGAAACTCGACCTGGCGAAACGGCTTGGCGCAAGTCTGGCGGTCAATGCCCGCAATGCCGATCCGGTGGCCTTCGTGAAAAAGGAAATCGGCGGCGCGGAAGGGGTTCTGGTCACCGCCGTCTCGCCCAAGGCCTTCGAACAGGCGCAGGGCATGGTCCAGCGCGGCGGGACCGTATCGCTCAATGGCCTGCCGCCCGGCGATTTCCCGCTTCCCATCTTCGACACCGTGCTGAACGGTATCACGGTGCGCGGATCGATCGTCGGAACCCGGCTTGACCTGCAGGAAGCGCTTGACTTCGCCGGCGCTGGAAAGGTCAAGGCGACGATCAAGACCGACAAGCTCGAGAACATCAACGAGATCTTCGCCAAGATGCATCACGGCGAAATCGAGGGCCGCATCGTCATCGACTACCAGTGATCGCAGAGCCCGGCATGTCAGAAGGCATGGAGCCATTTTGCGTTTCGAAGAAAGCGAGTGGCTCTATCGCTTTTCGCCGTGGGCACGTCGGCGGTAAATTGAAAGATCGTAGATAGCGGGCAGCGCCTCAACCGGCTGGCCTGCGGCAAGCCGCACCGCGTGATCCGCCAGCCGGTGGGCGATGCCGAAACTGGTCTTGAAGCCGCCGCCGAGCGCGATGACGCGCGGCGCGGCATCGATCGCGCCGATCATCGGTTCGCGGTGGATGCCGCGTGGACGCAGGCCCGCCCAGCGTTCGACCACCGGCGCGTCCCGCAGCAGCGGCACGGCTTTGCGCGCGGCCGCGATCAGAGCGTCGAGGCGATGGTCGGTCGCCGCCGCATCCTCGAACGCATCCTCCGTGGTCGAGCCGACGGCGACACGACCGCCTTCATGGGCGATCACGTAAAGCCCGTCATCGAACACGATCGGCCACGACGGGTCGCAGTTGGCGGCAAAGAGCGCCGCCTGCCCCTTGACCGGGCGACCGAGCGGCTTGCCGGCCGGCGCGAAGAGCGGCTGAAGCAGCGGAAAGGCGCCGATGCCAGCCGAAACGATGACGCGCCCGAAGCCGACCCGACCGCCATCGGCCAGATGGAGATTGTTCGCCGCCGCGTCGATTTCCGTCACCGTCGCCGTCAGGCGGCGCACATGCCGGGCGTTTTCGAGAAAGACCTGAAGCGCCGCGACCACGCCGCGCGGAAAAACATGGGCGGCGAAGTCTTCGTGAACATAGGCAAGCGCCGCGGGATCGACGGCCGGCCAGCCGTCAAGCGGCGGACGATCCACCACGGACCACGCGAAGCGCCACTCACCGCTGCGCCAGTTCACGGCGGCCGCCTCGGCACGTGAGAGCGCGGTCTCGACCTGGCGTTCGGCATAAAGCGGCATCACCCGACCGGCGCGGCGATAGCCGGTCGAAACCCCGGTCTCGGCCTCCAGCGCGCGGATATGGCTCTCGAGCTCTGCAAGCGCCTCGAACTGGAACTGCTTCTTCTCGTCCCACTGGTCCGGCATATAGGCCATCAGCGCACCAAGCAGGCCATTGCTCGCGGCCGGTCCGCCGCTGTCGATCAACAGGGTATCGATCCCCGCCTTTTCGGCGTGATAGGCCGCCCACAGCCCCATGATGCCGCCGCCGATGATGGCGAGGTCGGCGGATGGCATTTGACCTGAGGGGGCTGGCGCGTCATTCATTCCGGCGATGGACCACAAACGGCGAACGGATGCAACAGGCTCATAGATGGCGATAACATGGGATGACGGCAACCGGCCGTTTTCGGAGGCGTTTCAGGACCACTATTTCTCCAAAGCGGACGGGCGGGCCGAATGCGGCCATGTGTTCATCGACGCCAATCGGCTGGCCGAACGCTGGCAGGCGGGCGGGACCTTCCGCATTGGCGAACTCGGTTTCGGCACGGGGCTGAATTTCTGCGAAACCTTTCGACGCTGGAAGGCGCTCCGGCGGCCGGACGGACATCTTGCCTTCACCTCGTTCGAGCTGTTTCCGATGACGAAACCCGATATCGACCGCGCCCTGTCGCACTGGCCGGAGATCGATGCGGAGCGCGTGGCCCTGACCGCCGCGTGGCCGGAGCGCCCCGAAGGCGTCATCACCATCGACGCCGACCCACAGACCCGCCTCACCGTCATCTGCGCCGACGCTCTGAAGGCGTTGACCGCCCTGCCGGACCGATTCGATGCCTGGTATCTCGACGGCTTCGCCCCCTCCCGCAACCCCGATATGTGGTCGCAAGAGCTGATGCGCGCCGTCTTCGACCATACCGCGCCCGGCGGCACGTTCGGCACCTATGCCGCCGCCGGCTTCGTGCGCCGCAACCTTCAGGCGGCCGGCTTCACCGTCGAGCGCCGCCCAGGCTTTGCCGGAAAGCGCGAAATGCTGGCGGGTTTTCGCCCGGCCGGGCGGTAATGCCAAGGATCATGCTTGACTTTTGCCAGCCCGGGCATCATGTAGAGCCCAGCTTTCCACCTGTTCGCATGCCGCGTGAGCATGCCTGGCGCAGATGACCCGAGATGGTCGCGTCAAGTCCGGGTCAAGCGCATGATAAAGTCCGGCACTCCCAGTCGGCGCGCGGAAGGCATTTTCCACCGATAAGTTCCCACTTCACGCGGGGCGCTTGAAACCGAAACCACCGGCATTTGCGTTTGGTCGCAATGCGCGGAGGGCTTTCGGCATGCCTTGAAAGGCGCTTTTGAATTGACTGAATTTAATACACTTGGACTTTCCGCCCAGCTCGTCGCCCGTGTTGCCGCGGAGGGTTATGAAACCCCGACGCCGATCCAGGCGAAGGCCATACCGCTGGTGCTCGAAGGCCGCGACGTGATGGGCCTCGCCCAGACAGGCACCGGCAAAACGGCCGCTTTCGGCCTGCCGATCATCGACATGCTGCTCGCAAACGGCGGCAAGCCCGCGCCGAAGACCGTCAAGACGCTGATCCTCGCCCCGACGCGCGAACTGGTGAACCAGATCGCGGAAAACCTGCGCATCTTCGCCCGCAAGACGCCGCTCAAGGTCAACATCGTGGTCGGCGGCGCATCGATCAACCGCCAGCAGCAGCAGCTTGCAGGCGGCACCGACATTCTGGTGGCCACCCCCGGCCGGCTTCTCGACCTGCTGGACCGCAGGGCGCTCAACCTTTCGGCCGTGCGCTATCTGGTGCTGGACGAGGCCGACCAGATGCTGGACCTCGGCTTCATCCACGACCTGAAGAAGATTTCGTCGCTGGTTCCGGACGAGCGCCAGACCATGCTGTTTTCGGCCACCATGCCGAAATCGATCGCCGAGCTTTCCAAGCGCTTCCTGACCAATCCGGAACGCGTTGAAGTGACGCCGCCCGGCAAGACCGCCGACCGTGTCGAGCAGGCCGTGCACTTCGTCGCCGGCAAGAACGACAAGGTCGAGCTTCTCCGCCAGGAACTCACCAACAACCCGGATGGCCGCGCGATCGTGTTCCTGCGCACCAAGCACGGCGCCGAGAAGCTGATGAAGCATCTCGACAGCCGCGGCTTCGCCACCGCCTCGATCCATGGCAACAAGAGCCAGGGTCAGCGCGAGCGGGCGCTGAAAGCGTTCAAGACCGGCGAGATCAACGTTCTGGTCGCAACCGACGTCGCCGCCCGCGGCATCGATGTGCCCGGCGTCACCCATGTCTACAACTACGATCTGCCCGAAGTGGCCGACGCCTATGTCCACCGTATCGGCCGCACCGCGCGCGCCGGCAAGGAAGGCAAGGCGATCGCGTTCTGCACGCCCGAGGAATCGGCGCTGCTGCGCGATATCCAGAAGCTGACCGGCATCGAGATCACCGTGGCGAGCGGCGAACCCCATGCCATGGCCGAGCGCCCGGCGCGGGGCAACGGCCGTGGTCGCGGCGGCGCCGGCAACGGAAAACCCGCCCGCCGGGCCCGCCCTTCCGCCAATGGCGGCCAGCGCCAGGGCGAAGCCCGCAACGGCGGCCCGCGTGACGGCGCGCCCCGCGAGGGCGCCAACCGCAACCGCCCGGCCAAGAACCGCCGCCCGCGCAACCGCCAGGGCGACCGCCGCCAGAGCGCGTGAGAAAGAAGTTGCAACACTCGCCGCGCTGTCGGCGATAATCGCAACCTTCCCTCTCATGGGTCATGCTCGGACTTGATCCGAGCATCCAGGCCACACGGAGAACGTTGCCTGGACCCTCGGGTCAAGCCCGAGGGTGACTCGGAGATGGAAAACAGGGGCAAGCGCCCTCCTTCTACCGACCCGCCGCATCGCCGGCGGGTTTTGTTTTGTGCGGAAAGCGCCGGTGGCGGGCGGGCGTTGCACACTAAATCGGCGAAGTATTGTGGAACTGCCTGTTTTTCGGCGCGTTTCTGTGAAGGAGCACTTTAAAAATGGTTGTCGCACGGCAAGGCATGGTCCTTGCATTGCTGACGATGTTGTATTGATATGTAAGAATAACAATCGGGGGATGAACGCTTTGCCATTCGATGAAATGATGACCGCGGACAACCAGCCGCGCGCGCCCTACCAGGACTATTATGACTGGTACAGCCAGCAGAACCCCGCATCATTGATCGCAAAGTCCCGAGATGCCGAGAATATTTTTCGAAAGACCGGCATCACCTTTGCCGTATACGGTCATGCGGACAGCTCTGAAAAGCTGATCCCCTTCGACATCGTCCCGCGCATCATCGCCGGGCGCGAATGGCGCAAGCTGGCCGCCGGCATCGAGCAGCGGGTGATCGCGCTCAACGCCTTCCTGAAGGACATCTACCACAAGCAGGAAATCATCAAGGCCGGACGCCTGCCGCGCCGGCTGATCGAGGAGAACGACGCCTTCCTGCCGCAGATGATCGGCTTTGAGCCGCCCGGCGGGGTCTATACCCACATTGTCGGCACTGACATCGTGCGCACCGGCGAGGACCAGTTCTACGTGCTGGAGGACAACGCCCGCACGCCCTCCGGCGTCTCCTACATGCTGGAGAACCGGGAAACCATGATGCAGATGTTCCCCGAACTGTTCTACAAGAACCGGGTGCGACGGGTGGAGGACTATCCGCAGCTTCTGCGCCAGAGCCTTGCAACGCTTGCCCCGCCCGGCTTTACCGGCACCCGCCCGCGCGTGGCTGTTCTGACGCCCGGCATCTACAATTCCGCCTATTACGAACACTCCTTCCTCGCCGACATGATGGGCGTGGAACTGGTCGAGGGATCGGACCTGCGCGTCATCGACGGCAAGGTGCAGATGCGAACCACGCGCGGCTACCAGGCGATCGACGTGATCTACCGCCGCGTCGATGACGACTTCCTCGATCCGCTGACCTTCCGCCCGGATTCCGCGCTCGGCATTCCCGGCATCATGGACGTCTATCGCGCCGGCAACATCACCATCGCCAACGCGCCGGGCACGGGCATTGCCGATGACAAGGCGATCTATTCCTACATGCCGGAGATCGTCGAATTCTACACCGGCCAGAAACCGCTTCTGGAAAACGTGCCGACATGGCGCTGTTCGGAGCCGGAAAGCCTCGCTTATGTGCTCGACAACATCGCCGACCTCGTGGTCAAGGAGGTCCATGGTTCGGGCGGCTACGGCATGCTGGTCGGCCCGACGGCGAGCAAGAAGGAGCTTGAGGATTTCTCCGCCAAGCTGCGTGCCCGGCCGGGGAATTACATCGCCCAGCCGACGCTGTCGCTGTCGACCGTGCCGATCCTCGTCAAGAAGGGCATCGCGCCGCGCCATGTCGACCTTCGTCCCTATGTCCTCGTCTCCGATCGCGTCCGCATCATGCCCGGCGGGCTGACGCGCGTGGCGCTGAAGGAAGGCTCGCTGGTGGTCAATTCCAGCCAGGGCGGCGGAACCAAGGACACCTGGGTGCTGGAGGACTGATCATGCTCGGAAAAACCGCAAACGGCCTCTACTGGATGTTTCGCTATATCGAGCGCGCGGAAAACATGGCCCGCCTGATCGATGCCGGCCAGCGGGTGTCGCTGACCCGCTCCAAGGGCGCCGACGACTGGGACGGCATCCTGCAAAGCGCCGGCGTTCAGGAGGCCTATTTCGAGGTCTACGACAAGCTGACGGCCGATAACGCCATCGACTTTCTGCTGCGCGACCGCCGCAATCCCTCCAGCGTCGTCTCCTGCATCGATTCCGGCCGCCAGAACGCCCGCATGGTGCGCACCGCGCTGACCCGGGAAACCTGGGAAGCGACCAACGAGTGCTGGATCGACACCCGCGCCCTGCTGGGCGCCAAGATGAAGCCGGCCGACCTGCCCAAGGCGATCGACGTGATCAAGCACCGGACCGCGCTGATCCGCGGGGCCTTCCACGGCTCGATGCTGAGGAACGAGATCTATAACTTCGCCCATATCGGCACCTTCATCGAGCGCGCCGACAACACCAGCCGCATTCTGGACGTGAAATATTACGTGCTCTTGCCCTCGGTGCACCATGTCGGCACCTCGCTCGACAATCTGCAGTGGGAATCGATCCTGCGTTCGGTCTCCGCCCACCGCGCCTATGGCTGGGTGCATAACGGCGAGTACAAGCCGAGCCAGATCGCCGAGTTCCTGATCCTTGACGTCCAGCTTCCGCGCTCGCTTGCCTATTGCTACGAGAAGATCGTGCTCAACCTCGATTATCTGGCGGCGGATTACGGCGCCAGGGTGCAGGTGCACGAAACCGCGCATGCGATCCGCAACACGCTGAGAACGCAGAAGATCAAGACGATCATGGATAACGGCCTGCATGAATTCCTGGAGGATTTCGTCAGCCGCAACAATATCGTCAGCCAGCAAATCAGCGAGGGGTATCGCTTCTACGTCTGACGCAGAAGCGTGAAAAGGGACAGGAAACTATGCTTTTGAACATCAGCCATGTGACTGAGTACAGTTACGACGAGCCGGTTCAGTTCTCCCTGCAGCGGCTGCGGCTGACGCCGGTGAGCTCCGCGAGCCAGACCGTGAAGGACTGGACGGTGTCGATCGAGGGCGCCAAGAGCGAGGTCGCCTATATCGACCAGTACGAAAACCATGTGCGTCTCGTCTCGGTGGAAGGCGACCACAAGACCGTGCGGCTGACTGCGGCCGGCATTGTCGAAACACGTGACACCGACGGCATTTTCGGCCCCGCCTCGCCCGATATTCCGCTCTGGCTGTTCCTGCGGCCGACGCCGCTGACGATGGCGGAAGAGCCGATCAAGGCGCTCGTCGCGCGTCTGGAAGGCGATTCCGATCTCGCCCGGCTGCACGATCTGATGGCGATCCTGCACAAGTCGATGACCTTCAAGCCCGGCTCCACCTCGATTGCGACCACCGCCGCCGAGGCGCTGGAAAACAAGGAGGGCGTCTGCCAGGACTACGCCCATATCGTGATCGCCGCGGCGCGCGCCATGAAGGTGCCGGCGCGCTATGTCTCGGGCTATCTCTATATGGAGGAAGGCCCCAACCAGACGGCGAGCCACGCCTGGGCGGAATGCTATCTGGAGGGCCTCGGCTGGGTCGGCTTCGACGCCGCCAACAAGGTCTGCCCGGACGAACGCTATGTCCGCGTCGCCACCGGCCTCGACTATCGCGACGCCGCCCCCGTCTCCGGCATGACCATCGGCGGCGGCCGCGAAACGCTCGAGGTAAAGCTCAGCGTGGCCGGCCAGAGCCAGTCGCAGAGCCAGAGTTGAAATCGATGCCGCTTGCCCCCAACAATCTCTCCCCTTGAGGGAGAGAGTATTGGGAGCAAGCTGCTACGCCATATGCGATAGCCCTCCCTCAAGGGGGGAGATTGTGGGCTGATAGGTCTTGCCTCAGGGTTCAAACGCTACCCGGATAGTTCGGGCTTTCGCGCGTGATCGTCACGTCGTGGGCGTGGCTTTCGCGCAGGCCCGCGTTGGAGATCTGGACGAAGGTCGCCTTTTCCTGGAAGTCGGGGATGGTCTTGCCGCCGACATAGCCCATGGCGGCGCGCAGGCCGCCGCCGAGCTGGTGCAGCACCGCGCCAGCGGGGCCCTTGTAGGGCACCTGTCCCTCGATGCCTTCGGGCACCAGCTTCAGCGTGTCGCGCACCTCGGCCTGGAAATAGCGGTCGGCGGAGCCGCGCGCCATGGCGCCGACCGAGCCCATGCCGCGATAGGCCTTGAACGAGCGGCCCTGATAGAGGAACACCTCGCCCGGGCTCTCATCGGTACCGGCAAGCAGCGAGCCGACCATGACGGCGGACGCGCCGGCGGCGATGGCCTTGGCCATATCGCCCGAAAACTTGATGCCGCCATCGGCGATCACCGGAATGCCGGCCTCGCGGGCGGCCTCGGCAGCGGCCATGACGGCCGCCAACTGCGGCACGCCGACGCCGGCGACGATGCGGGTGGTGCAGATCGAGCCCGGTCCGATGCCGACCTTGACGGCATCCGCGCCGACATCGATCAGCGCCCTGGTGCCATCGGCGGTGGCGACATTGCCGGCCATGATGCGCACCGAGTTCGACAGCGTCTTCACCCGACCGACTGCATCCAGCACCTTCTGCGAATGGCCGTGGGCGGTGTCGATGACGATCAGGTCGACGCCGGCATCGACCAGCATTTCGGCGCGCTGATAGCCGTCATCGCCGACCGAGATCGCGGCGGCGGCGCGCAGCCGACCCTGCGCATCCTTGGAGGCATTGGGGTTGAGCTGCGACTTCTCCATGTCCTTGACGGTGATCAGGCCGACGCAATGGCCGCGATCGTCGACCACCAGCAGCTTTTCGATGCGGTGGTGGTGCAGCAGGCGCTTGGCCTCCTGCTGCTCGACCGTCTCGCGCACGGTGATCAGGTTTTCGCGCGTCATCAGTTCATAGATGCGCTGTTCGGGATTGGATGCGAAGCGGACATCGCGATTGGTGAGGATGCCGACAAGCCGGCCCGATGTGTGGCCGTCGCTGGTGCCCTGCTCGACCACCGGAATACCGGAAATCTTGTGGGTCTTCATCAGCGCCAGCGCTTCGGCGAGCGTGGCATCGGGACCGATCGTCACCGGGTTGACGACCATGCCGCTTTCGAACTTCTTGACCTGACGGACCTGCTCGGCCTGTTCGTGAGGCGAGAGGTTGCGGTGGATGACGCCGATGCCGCCGGCCTGCGCCATGGCGATGGCAAGCCGGGCCTCGGTCACGGTATCCATGGCGGAAGAGAGGATCGGCAGGTTGAGGTGGATGTCCTGGGCGATCGTGGTCGAAACATCGACCTCGCCCGGCATGACCTCGGAATGACCCGGCTGCAGCAGCACATCGTCGAAGGTGAGCGCCTGCATGCCGGTCGCGGCCTGAATGATTTGCGCCATGGCCAATTTCCTTTTCAAAATACGAAATGGCCCGGAAGGATTTCCCCATCCGGTCCCTTGCAAGATAATCCTGGAAGTTGGCGAGTGCTCGTAACACGAAGATGACGGCTTGGAAATAGCAATCCGCAGCCATGACTGCGGATTGCAGGGTTTTCCAGCAAAGCCGTGGCGCTATTGAGGTCTCAAAGCGCGAACTGGTAGGTTTTCGGCATGAACATGTAGCCCTGATCGGTCTTTTCGACATAGCCGACCGAGGGGAACGGCATGTGATAGCCGAGGAACGGGATTTTCTCCGCCGCGACCATGTCGAAGACTTGACGACGAGTCGCCGCCGCCATCTCCTTGTCCATGTCGAAGCGCACCTGCCAGTCCGGGCGCTGCAGCGAAAGCACGTAGTGATTGGCGGTGTCGGCCGTCAGCAGCAATTGCCTTCCGCCCGATTCGAGCATGAAGATCATGTGGCCCGGCGTATGGCCGAAAGCCTCCATGGCGGTGATGCCGGGGGCCACCTCATCGCCGCCCATGATGAACCGCGCCTGCTCGGCAAACGGGACGATCAGTTTCTTGACGCTTTCATGCCCGCCTTCCGCCGGCGTGCCGACGCGGGCCTCATCGCTCCAGAAGGCATATTCCTTGTCGCCGAACACATAGCTGGCATTGGGAAAGGCCGGGCCGCCCTCCTCCATAAGCCCGTTGATGTGGTCGCCATGCATGTGGGTAATCACCACGACATCGATATCGCCCGGCTGATAGCCATTGGCCTTCAGGCCCGCCATAAGCTGCCCCGCGCCCCAGGAGCGACCGGCCGGGCCCATGCCGGTGTCGAACAGGATCACCTGCTCCCCGGTATCGACCAGCACCGGCGCGAAGCCGTTGACCATCTTGTCCTCGGGCAGGAAGTTCTCTTCCAGAAGTGCGGCAACATCGGCGGGATCCTGCCCCGTGCCGAAGGTGCCGCCCGGATTTTCCATCACGCGGGTGCCGTCCTCGACCACGACCAGCTTGAAATCGCCGAGGTTGAAGCTGTCGGTCCGGGGGCCCCGCGACGTTTCCATCATCTCTCCGTCGGCGGCGATCGCGCTGCCGCCTCTGGCGATAAAGGGCGCGGCAAGTGCGGTAATGCCGGCTGTCGCCATCAGGCGGCGGCGGTGAATGCCATTGTCTTCTGCCATCATCGTCCTCCTTGAAATGAAAACACTGAATTTGGGGAGAAAACCACGGTTTCAAGACAATGAGCCGATTTCAGCCGCGCTCCGGTCTCACTTTTGCGTGAAACGCCGCGTGATTATCATTTGGCGTTTCGGACGGCGGGGTCTAATAAGTATGCCTTTCGCATGTTTTTGACAGAGAAGTCCCGTCTATGAATCCCGTCGTTCCGCTCATCATGGCTGTTGCCCTGTTCATGGAAAACATGGATTCAACGGTGATTTCCACGGCGCTGCCGGCGATCGCCGCCGATCTCAATGTCGGGCCGATCACGCTGAAACTGGCGCTGACGACCTATATGGTGGCGCTGGCGATCTTCATTCCGGTCTCCGGCTGGATGGCCGACCGGTTCGGCGCCGCACGGGTGTTCCGCTCCGCGATCCTCGTGTTCCTGCTGGGCTCGGTGGCCTGCGCCGTCTCCGGCAATCTGCTGGAATTCGTCGGCGCGCGCTTTCTGCAGGGCATGGGCGGGGCGATGATGACGCCGGTGGGCCGCCTCGTGATCCTGCGCACCACCGACCGCTCCGAACTGGTGCGCGCCATGGCGCTGTTGACGATCCCGGCGCTGGTCGGGCCGATGGCGGGGCCGCCGGTCGGCGGCTTCATCACCACCTATTTTTCTTGGCACTGGATCTTCCTGATCAATGTGCCGATCGGCATTGTCGGTCTCATCATGTCGGCCATATTCCTGCCGGCGATCAAGGACGAGCCGACGTCGAACCTCGACTGGATGGGGTTCTTCCTGGTGGCGACCGCCGCTTCCGGCATCGTCTTCGGCATGTCGGTGATCTCGCTTCCGGCCCTGCCGCCGGCAACCGGGATCATCACCACCTTGATCGGCATCGCGGCAGCACTTGCCTATCTCTGGCACGCACGGCGCAAGGCCAATCCGCTGCTGAACCTGAAACTGTTCCAGACGCCGACCTATCGCGCGGCGGTTGGCGCCTCGGCCTTCTTCCGGATGGCCACTGGCGCGTTTCCGTTTCTGATGCCGCTGATGCTGCAGCTCGGTTTCGGCCTCAACCCGTTCCAGTCCGGCATGATCACCTTTGTCGGCGCGGTCGGCGCGCTGGTAATGAAGTTCGTTGCGCCGCGCGTCTTCGCAGCCTTCGGCTTCCGCACCGTGCTAATGGTGGCGGCACTCGGCGCCTCGCTGCTGACGATGAGCTTCGCCTTCTTCGAGGCGACGACGCCCTATATCATCATCGTCACGCTGCTGTTTGCCACCGGGCTCTGCCGCTCGTTCTTCTTCACCGGCGTCAATGCGCTCGGCTATGCCGATATCGAACCGGCGCAGGCGAGCCAGGCGACCGCCTCCACATCGATGTTCCAGCAGGTCAGCCTCGCACTCGGCGTCGCCTTCGCCGCGACCATACTCGAGGCCACGGCGTGGTTCACCGGAGAAGGGCTGACGGTCCAGCACTTCCATATCGCTTTCCTGGTAGTCTCCTTCATTTCGCTGGCCGCAATCGTGCCGCTACTGCGGCTTGACGCTGATAGCGGTTCCGCCGTTTCCGGCCACAGGCGGCTGAAGCCGGAAGCCAAGGGCGAGGCGGCCGAATAGGTTCGCAATTCATCAAAACGAATATTTACGAACATTATCTTTGACAAAACGAACCCATGCGAGCATTGTTGGGCCACCCAACAGCAGGAGTTTGCATGTCGGAACCTGTCGACATTTTCGTTATCGGCGGCGGCGTCAACGGCGTCGGCGTGGCGCGCGATGCCGCGGGCCGCGGCCTTTCCGTCGCGCTTGCGGAGATGAACGACCTCGCCTCGGCCACCTCCTCCGCCTCGACCAAGCTCTATCATGGCGGGCTGCGCTACCTTGAATATTACGAGTTCCGGCTGGTGCGCGAGGCGCTGATCGAGCGCGAGGTGCTGCTGAAGGCGATGCCGCATATTTCCTGGCCGATGCGCTTCGTGCTGCCGCATCACAAGGGCCTGCGCCCGTGGTGGTTGGTCCGGCTCGGCCTGTTTCTCTACGACCATCTGGGCGGCCGCAAGATCCTGCCTGCCACCAAGGCGCTCGATCTTTCGCGCGATAAGGCCGGCAAACCGCTCAAAAGCGAGTATCGGCGCGCATTCGAATATTCCGACTGCTGGATACAGGATGCCCGCCTCGTCTCGCTGATGGCCCGCGATGCGGCGACGCGCGGCGCGAACATCATGACCCGCACGCGGGTGACCGGGGCGGAGCAGGTGACGGGTGCAGATGGCGCGACGCTGTGGAAAATCTCGCTTGAAAACGCCGAAGGCCCGCTGCCGCCGGTTCATGCCCGCGCTCTGGTCAATGCCGGCGGGCCCTGGGTCGCCGATCTGCTGAAGGGCACGCTCGGCATCGACACGAAGGAAAAGGTCCGGCTTGTGCGCGGCAGCCACATCGTCACCCGCAAGCTCTACGACCATGATCGCTGCTACTTCTTCCAGGGCTCGGACGGGCGGATCATCTTCGCCATTCCTTTTGAGCAGGATTTCACCCTGATCGGCACCACCGACCAGGACCATCACGGCCCGGCCAGCGAGGCCAAATGCACGCCCGAGGAGGCGGATTATCTCTGCCGCTTCGCCTCGGAATATTTCGAGAAGCCGGTGACGACCGACGATATCGTGTGGACCTATTCCGGCGTGCGCCCGCTCTATGACGACGGCGCTTCTTCCGCTACAGCAGCGACCCGTGACTATGTCCTTTCGCTACGCAAGGAAGGCGCGCCGCTCTTGAGCGTCTTCGGCGGCAAGATCACCACGCACCGGAAACTTGCCGAGGCGGTTATCCACAAGCTGTCCCACTATTTTCCACAGGCTGGCGGCGACTGGACGGCGACATCCACACTGCCTGGCGGCGACTTTCCGGTGGCCGAAACGGCGGCCATGCCCGACAGGCTCGCGCGCGATTACCCCTTTCTCGACCATGCCGCGGCGCTTCGCCTGATCCGCAGCTATGGCAGCGAGTGCTGGGACTTGCTCGGAACCGCAAAAACGCCAGCCGATCTCGGCCGGCATTTCGGCGCCGGGCTTTACGAGGCGGAGGTGCGCTGGCTGATGGAAAAGGAATTTGCGCGGACGGCGGAGGATATCGTCTTTCGCCGCACCAAGCGCGGCCTTAGGATGAGCGCGGACGAGATCGCGGCGCTGGACGACTGGATGAACGCCGCCGGCTGACGAAAACAACGAGGGGGAGGAGAAACCCATGGGCCATATTCTGGCGATCGACCAGGGCACGACATCGAGCCGCGCCATCATCTTCGACGATCAGATGAAGATCGTCGCCTCCGCCCAGGAGGAATTCCCCCAGCATTACCCCGCTTCCGGCCATGTCGAGCACGATCCCGCCGATATCTGGTCGACGGTCGCCGCCACCTGCCGCGAGGCAGTCGAACGCGCCGAGGTCGCCACCGCCGATATCGCCGCGATCGGCATCGCCAACCAGCGCGAGACCGTGATCGTCTGGGACCGCGAGACCGGGCGGCCGATCCACAATGCCATCGTCTGGCAGGACCGGCGCACCGCCGACCGCTGCGCCAAGCTGCGCGAGGACGGGCATGAGAAGTTTATCACAGCGGCCACCGGCCTGCTGCTCGACCCGTATTTCTCCGCCACCAAACTCGCCTGGCTGCTCGACAATGTCGAGGGTGCGCGCCGGAAAGCCGAGAATGGCAAGCTCGCTTTCGGCACGGTCGACACCTATCTGATCTGGCGGCTGACCGGCGGGCGCTCCCATGTGACCGACGCCACCAATGCCGCGCGCACCATGCTCTACAATATCGACAAGGGCGAATGGGACGCCGATATCTGCAAGCTCCTCGACATTCCGCAGGCGATCCTGCCGGAGGTGAAGGACTGCGCCGCCGATTTCGGCATGACGCGGGCCGATCTGTTCGGCCGCGAAATTCCGATCTACGGCGTTGCCGGCGACCAGCAGGCGGCAACCATCGGCCAGGCCTGTTTTACGCCCGGCATGCTGAAATCCACCTATGGCACCGGCTGCTTCGCGCTGCTCAACACCGGCGACAGGATGGTTGCCAGCAAGAACCGCATGCTGACCACCATCGCCTATCAGTTCGACGGCCAGCCCACCTATGCGCTCGAAGGCTCGATCTTCATCGCCGGCGCGGTGGTGCAATGGCTGCGCGACGGGCTGAAGGTGATCCGCCACGCCCGCGAAACCGATGCGCTGGCGAAATCCGCCGATGCCGGGCAGACGCTCTACATGGTGCCGGCCTTCACCGGCCTCGGCGCTCCCTATTGGGATGCCGAAAGCCGCGGCGCGATCTTCGGGCTGACCCGCAATTCCGGGCCCGCCGAATTCGCCCGCGCCGCGCTTCAGAGCGTCGGCTACCAGACCCGCGACCTATTGGAAGCGATGCAGGATGACTGGGGCAGCGCCGACAGCGCCAATATCCTGCGGGTCGATGGCGGCATGAGCGCCAATGACTGGACCATGCAGTTCCTTTCCGACATTCTGGGCGTTCCCGTCGACCGGCCCAAGGTGGTCGAAACCACCACGCTGGGCGCCGCCTGGCTCGCCGGCAGCCGCGCCGGGCTCTATCCCGACCGCGAGGAATTCTCGAAAATCTGGGCGCTCGACCGCCAGTTCACCCCGTCAATGGACGAGGCCACCCGCGAGCGGCTCTACAAGGGCTGGAAAAACGCCGTCAGCAGGACGCTCGGGGCGATTTGATTGCGCGAGCCGACGGCGCTGGCCGACAGAAAGCCGGATTTGACGGCACCATGCCCGCTCATCCTCTCCGCCGTCATGCTCGGGCCTGTCCCGAGCATCTAACCACGTCTGCCGCGAGAGGAGCTGGCGGCGTTCTCGCCATGCGTCGGGAACACGTCACGTCAACCGCAGACGCCTGTCGCAGGGCGAGGTGCTTGGATCCTCGGGTCAAGCCCGAGGATGACGCCGAATAGGGGGATAGGCCTTTCTTCAAGCCCGACCACAGAGAGCAAGGACGTACACTGAATCGGAGCATTGCCAGCAGTGTAGATACCTTTCCAAACTCAATGGATCTACTCCGCAAACAGATACTGCATCGTGACGAGATCGAGCCAGCGGCCGAACTTGGTGCCGACCTCAGGGTAGCGGCCGGTGTGGAAGAAGCCGAGCTTTTCGTGCAGCGCGATGGAGCCGGCATTACCGGCCTCGATGGCGGCGATCATCGCATGAACGCCCGCCTTTTTCGCATAGGCGAGCAAGCCCTCCATCAGCGCCCGGCCGATGCCGCCGCCGCGCATATCGCTGCGCACATAGACGGAATGCTCCACCGTATGACGATAGCCGTCAAAGGCCCGCCAGTCGCCATAGCTCGCATAGCCGAGGACCACGCCGTCGCGCTCGGCCACAAGCACCGGAAAGCCCTTGGCGCGGCGCGCGGCCAGCCAGGTCTTGCGGTTGTCGAGATCGACCACGATCTCGTTCCAGATCGCGGTCGAATTCATGACGGCGTCGTTGTAAATCTCGAGAATGGCCGGAAGATCGGCCTCCACGGCATCGCGTATCAGCATGGGCTCACCTGAATTGGGTTTGCCCCGGCTTTACAATGCCGCGAGGGGCTCGTCCATGCGGATCAGTTCTCCTGCCACGCGGTCGCGAGGTAGATATACTGCTCCGCCGTCATCTCGAGCTGGCAGTTCGAAGACAGCGTCGAGGCGATCGTGCCGCCCATGCCGAGCGCATACTGAAAGGTGCAGGTCGCGTCGCGATAGGGTATCCAGGCGCGCTGCATGTCGCGCAGGCTGTCGGCGATCTTTTCGACAATGCGCGGATCGTCCGCGTTCATCTTGTCGAACTTTTCGGCGCGCGCCATCAGTTCCTTGAAGGTCGCGTTCAGCTTCGCGTCCCAGAAGTCGGTTTCCTTGCCGGCGCATTCCATCATGCCGACAGTGGTCGAGCCATAATCCGAGGCATCGACGCATTGTGCCGTCGCAAGCCCGATACAGGCGCGCATCGCATCCGCCGTATCGGCCGCCGCAAGGCAATCCGCCGTCGGCGCGTCGGAATACTTGACCTGTTCATCCTGAGCGAAAGCCGATCCGGCCAGCATCAATGCCGCCGCCAAACTCAAACCAAACGCCTTCATGATCGCCGCTCCTCATGTTCGCAATGAGCCTCATATTGAGCGAGAGGCGGGTCCGTGTCAAAACGATCATTCAGCCGGCGACCACGCTTTCCGCAGTTATGTGCACCAATTCGGTTGCCCGGTCCTGAAGTCCTGTTGACGGCGCGTGCAGAGCGCCACATTCCTGCCGCACTCGGCAATGAAAGCCGACATCAACCTTACCGTTCTTATGGAGTCGAAACGATGCGAGCGCTCGGCCTCTTCGCTTTAGCTGTCCCGCTGTTTTCCCAGCCGAGTCTGGCCGAGCTTGCGGACAGGACCGCGCCTCTCGCCGATTGTGCTGCCCTTCTCGCATCCATTCCGGACGTCGAGACCACACAAGACACCCTTATCGAAGATGTCGATGGCGGCTGCCGCGCCACTGACCTGTCCTGGGTCGAGAGTTCATACATCCATTATAGAATTGATGAAGTCGTCCTGCTCAGCCCCGACCTCCTGCAAACTTTTCCGGCCGGAAGACTTTCCGCCGCGGCAGATCTGACGCTAAAGGGTCTGCGTATCGTGCCGCAAACGGGCTCGCCGCTCCAGGATTACATCATCAGCCTCTCCAGTACCGGCATTGACCTTCACCTTGCCTACGCGACCCATCCGGCTGAACGCACCGGCGCGGTCGATTTCGAGCTCAGCGCCGGAAAGCTCGGCCGCCTCTCGCTATCAGCCAGTCTGTCGGACTTCGACAACAGCGATGTGCCGCTATCAAACCTGACCGAGGTCACTGGCACGCTCGATCATTTTGAGGCTTCTCTTAAAGACAACGGCCTGTTCGCCAGGCTCTTCGCGCCGCCCATACTGAGCGCCCTGCCTGCCGACCAGGACCCCCGCCCCGCAATCGCGGCAGCTCAGGAGGTCGCAATTGCGATGCTTGCAAGCTGGCCTGAGACAACAATGCCCCCCGAATCATTGGCCGCACTCAGCGCGCTGATCCGCGCCTTCCCCAAACCGGAAGGCAGCTGGACCCTGAGCATCGACAGCGAACCCGGCCTCTCCCTGGAAAGCCTTTCCAGTGGAAACCTTTCCGCTCTCTCAGCCGCCATCGCGGGAACCAGGATCACGGCCACCGGAACGCCTGCAGCGCCCTAACAACGTGGCTGCTCTAGAAATCAATTGCAACGGAGGGAGCGCTGCGTTTTGCCTCTCCCTGGTACACGGCCTCGATATTGTTGCCATCGGGGTCGAGGACGAAGGCGGCGTAATAGGACGGATGATAGGCCCGCAGGCCGGGCGCGCCATTGTCACGCCCTCCATGCGCCAGCGCAGCGCTGTAGAAAGCGTCAACGGTCGCACGATCTTTCGCCTGGAAGGCGAGATGATGACGCCCGGTCAGTTGACCCGAAGCGGTTGCGCTGCCAACGGACGATACGACCAGTTCGTCTGCCATGAGGTAATCATCGCCCATGACGAAAACCGGTATATCGAGCACCGACATGACCGCCCTGTAGAAGGTTTCGCTGGCCTTGAAATCGCGAACCACGAGTTGAACATGGTCAATCAGACGACCGCGATGAAGCTGGTTCGTTGCCATGACCGGCCTTCCTTTTGAAGCGGGTCGAGGCTGTGGCCTTCAGGCCAATCAGCCTCCGCCCATCCGCCAGATCAAAGCGAAGCGGCGCATTTCTTGCAGAACGGCGTCTGCGGCACGACTTCCAGACGTTCCTCGGAGATCGGCTTGCCGCACTTCACGCATTTGCCGTAAGTGCCGGCCTCGATGCGTTGCAGGGCGGCTTCAAGCCCCTTCAACTCGTCCGAGCCGACATGGCCGAATTCCTCCAGCACCTCGTCATTCTCGGCTTCGGTCGCCCGTTCCGCGCTGTCGGGATTGCGGGTGCGACCGAGATCATCGTCGATCCGGTGCAGCCGTTTCAGAATTTCGGCCTGGCGTGTTTCCAGCACGGCCTTGTAATGTGCGACGTCCATAATGTTCTCCTCGGCTGTTCCTGCCTGACGGCGGAATGCCCTCACCACTTGTGTTTATCTGCGCACCAGCACCGAACAGACAGCGTGACGCACGACCCTGTCGGCGGTCGATCCCAACAGATAGTTCGAGAAATCCGGCCGATGCGAGGCGATGATGATCAGGTCGGCGCCCCGCTCTTTGGCGCAGGCAAGAATTTCGCGCGCCGGCGGGCCGCTGCGCAATTCGATCTCGGCATCGATGCCGGTGTCGTCGCGCAGCTTCACGAGTTTGTCCTGCGCCTCGTCCGTGGCATTGGCGATGAGATCGGCCGGCATGTCGATCGCGAGGTAAGAGGGCACTTCCTCCACCACATGGAGGAGAGTGATCTTCCCGCCCTCGTCCAGCAGGCTGGCGGCTTTCCTGAAGATATCGGCGCCCTTGTCGAGGGTCGAAATATCGACAGGAACAATGATCTTCGTAAACATGACGTCTTGCTCCTCTATGCAGAACTTATGGCTTCAATCTGCCCGTCCTGCCGGAGTGCGGCATTGACTAAGATCAATTCTGCGGACGCCGCGCGCCGCTTTCGGGAAACTGGTCGGGGTGGAGCGCGATCTCGCGTTCGATCAATGCCAGCACGCGCTTGACCGGCGGCGGCTGCAGCGCCGAAACGCGCTGGATGATCGAGTAGGCGCTGACATCGATAGCCTCGCGCACGGGCAGTTGGCAGATCGCCGCGCCGAGCTTGCCGCCGGCATGAAAGAAATCCGCCACCGGCCGGGCGACCGGCGTCACCGCGTCGGTCTCCGCGATCATGGCGAGCGAGAGCAGCGGCGATGTGGTGACCAGAACATGGCGGGGAAGCTGGAAGCCGTTCGCCATCAGATGCGCCTCGACCGAGCGACGCAACGGCGTGCCGACCGGCTGCATCACCCAATCATAATCCAGGCACTCGCCGATCGAAATCGACTCCCGGCCGGCGAGCGGATGGTGCACGCCCGCGATCATGGTCACCGGTTCGACGCCCAGCGGCCGCATGGTCACGGATTTCGCGTCCATGTCCTCCGGCAGGCGGCCGATGTAGAAATCGACATCGTGGGAAAACAGCGCCTCGGCGAGCTTGTCCGAGGTATCGACCTGCACCGAAACCTCGATCTCGGGAAAATCTCTCCTGAGCTGCCGGATGACAGGCATGATCAGTTGCAACGAGGGGCCGGTCACCGCGCCCATGCGCACCAGCCCGCGCGCGCCCTCGACGATCTGCGCGATCTCGCGATGGGCGTAATCGAGCTGGTTGAGGATCACCAGCGCCTGCTCGGCCATCGCCTGGCCCGCCTCGGTCAGCTCGACACCGCGGCCGTGGCGTTCGTAGAGCTTGGCGCCGACCGTGTGCTCCAGTTCCGACAACAGCCGGGAGGCCGCAGACTGGGTCATGCCGAGCTGGGCGGCGGCCGATGAAATCTGGCCCTTGCGGTCGAGCAGCGCGATCAGACGCATCTGCGAAAACCGCAGTCCGCGCCGGATGAATTCGTCCTGTCCGCTATAGCGCTCGCCGTCTGAGGTCATATCCATACCATTTCTGCTATATCAGAAACACGATTATTCATTTGTCCCTATAGCGGTAAATTGCAACACTCCCCTCATCGCAAGGACATTTTTTGCGGGAAGCTTGGCCGGGAAACCTGCCGGTTGCCGCAAGACGAACGGTCGTGGCGGGAGGACATGCCCCCGACCGTGCGGAATGTCTCGGCGTATTGCCGGGTGGCTCGAAAGCGCCGCCGGCGTCTGCGGCAAAGCCTTGCCGCGTTCTGTTAACGGGAGGACATAACAGATGAAGTCTCTATTGCTTACAACCGTCGCCGCCATCACCATGACGGCGGCAGCCGCCTCGGCCCAGACCGTCGGCTTTTCGCAGATCGGCTCCGAATCGGGCTGGCGCGCAGCGGAAACCACGCTCACCAAGCAGCAGGCCGAAGAGCGCGGCATCGACCTGAAATTCTCCGACGCCCAGCAGAAGCAGGAAAACCAGATCGCCGCCATCCGCGCCTTCGTGGCCCAGGGCGTTGATGCCATCCTGCTCGCCCCGGTCGTCGCCACAGGCTGGGACAGCGCGCTGGAAGAAGCCAAGGATGCCGACATTCCGGTCGTCCTGCTCGACCGCCAGGTCGACAGCTCCGACGATCTCTATCTGACGGCGGTCGGCTCCAACCTCGTACATGAGGGCGAAGTGGCCGGCGGCTGGCTGGTCGAAACTGTCGGCGACAAGGATTGCCGCGTTGTGGAACTCCAGGGCACGACCGGCTCCTCGCCGGCGATCGACCGCGCCACCGGCTTCCGCAATGCCATTGAAGGCCACGACAATATCGAGATCGTCCGCAGCCAGACCGGCGACTTCACCCGTTCGCAGGGCAAGGAAGTGATGGAAAGCTTCCTGCAGGCGGAAAACGGCGGGGCCGACATCTGCGCGCTCTATGCGCATAATGACGACATGGCCGTTGGCGCCATCCAGGCGATCAAGGAAGCCGGCCTGAAACCCGGTTCCGACATTCTGGTGGTCGCGATCGACGCCGTGCCGGACTACTTCCAGGCCATGGCCGCCGGCGAGGCGAATGCCACGGTGGAGCTGACGCCGAACATGGCCGGTCCCGCCTTCGATGCTCTGGAAGCCTACTGGGCCGACGGCACCATGCCGCCGAAATTCATCCAGACGGAATCGAAGCTCTACACCCAGGCAGACGATCCGAAGGGTGAGGCGGAGCGCCGCAAGAGCCTCGGCTACTAAGCCATCCTCCCGGGTGCGGTCGGGGTCATCGGGGTCCCGGCCGCCTCGGCACGCCTGAAGCATATTTCGGTCGGGCGCCTCGCCCGTCGAGAATGCTTGCAAGACAAAAGGCGCCGCGCGATCGATCCAGGGTGCTCGAAAATGCTTCTGACAATTCAAAACCTCACCAAGAGCTTCGTCGGCATGAAGGCGCTCGACGATGTCGGCTTCGAGTTGGCCGCCGGCGAGGTCCACGCCCTGCTCGGCGAAAACGGCGCCGGCAAATCCACACTGATCAAATGCCTGACCGGCGCCTATAGCCGCGACGAGGGCACGATCACGCTGGACGGCCAGACCATTTCCCCGCGTTCCACGCTGGAGGCCCAGGATCTCGGCATCGGCACGGTCTATCAGGAGGTGAACCTGCTTGCGAACCTCACGGTCGCGCAGAACCTCACCTTCGGCCGCGAACCACGCCGCTTCGGCATCATCGACGGCGGCGCCATGCGCCGCGAGGCCGAAGCGATGATCGCCGGCTACGGTCTCGACATCGACGTCAATCGCGATCTCGGCAGCCATTCGGTCGCCGTCCAGCAGATCGTCGCCATCGCCCGCGCGGTGGCGCTTTCCGGCAAGGTGCTGATCCTCGACGAGCCGACCGCCAGCCTGGACGCCCGCGAGGTCGAGATGCTTTTCGACGTCGTGCGCAAGCTGCGCGACGAGGGCCTCGGCATCATCTTCGTTTCCCACTTCCTCGATCAGGTCTTCGCGCTCACCGACCGCGTGACCGTGCTGCGCAATGGCTGCAAGATCACCACCGAAAAGACCGCCGAGCTCGACCGGGTGCGGCTGATTTCCCACATGCTCGGCCGCGTGCTGGACGAGAGCGAAGCCGATGCCCAGCGCCGCGGCACCGAAGGCCGGGTCGGCAGCGAACCGCTGATCAAGGTCCGCGATTTCGGCAAGCGCAATTTCATCGAACCCTTCGATCTCGATATCCATCGCGGCGAGGTGGTCGGCCTTGCCGGGCTGCTCGGTTCCGGCCGCACCGAAACCGCGGAACTGATCTTCGGCGTGCGCAGCGCCCAGTCCGGCTCGATCTCCGATGAAAACGGCAAGATCGCGATCGCCAATCCGCGCGACGCGATCGCGGCCGGCTTCGGCTTTGCGCCCGAGGACCGAAAGACCGACGGCATCATCGCCGATCTGTCGGTGCGTGAGAATATCGCGCTGGCGCTGCAGGCGCGGCGCGGCTGGGCCCGCCCGATCAGCCGCGCCGAGCAGGACCGGCTGGCCGCCGAATATATCGAGAAGCTCGATATCCGCACCTCCAGCGCGGAAAAACCGATCGGCGAACTCTCCGGCGGCAACCAGCAGAAGGTCGTGCTCGCCCGCTGGCTCGCCATGAACCCGCGCTTCCTGATCCTCGATGAGCCGACGCGCGGCATCGATGTCGGGGCGCATGCCGAAATATTGCACCTGATCCAGGACATTACCGAGGAGGGCATGGCGATCCTGATCATCTCATCCGAGCTTGACGAACTGATCGCGGTTTCCGACCGCGTGATCGTCGTGCGCGACCGCCGCCATGTCGCCGAACTGACCGGCGCGGAGATCGCCACCGACAACATCGTCAAGACGATCGCCTCCTCCAAGAAGACGGAGGCCGTGTGATGCCCGCCGGACTGAAACGCGTTATCCCGCAACTGATCACGCTCGCGGTGCTTGTGGCCCTCGTCAGCCTGTTTTTCCCGAGCTTCCTGCAGATCGAATATTCGTCCGGCCGCTTCGTCGGGCCGGTGATCGATGTGCTGAAGCGCGGCGCGCCGGTGGCGCTTCTGGCGATCGGCATGACGCTGGTGGTCGCCACCCGCGGCATCGACCTTTCCGTCGGCACCGTGATCGCGATTACCGGCGCGATGGCGGCAGCCACCATCGGCGCGGGCTACGGCCTTGCAGCGGCAATCGCCATGGCGGTTATCGCCGGGCTCGCGGCCGGCCTTTTCAACGGCGTGCTGGTGGCCTTCATCGGCATCCAGCCGATCGTCGCCACGCTGATCCTGATGATCTCAGGGCGCGGCATCGCCCAGTTGATCACCGAGGGGCGGATACTGACCTTCAACCTGCCGAGCTTTGCCTTTCTCGGCTCCGGCTCCGTGCTGGGCATTCCGGTTCCCGTCTGGATCTGGGTGCTGACGGCGGCGCTTGCGATCCTGCTGGTGCGGCGCACCGCGCTCGGGCTTCTGATCGAGGCGATCGGCGTCAACCGCCGCGCGAGCGCGCTGGCCGGCATCAACGCCCGCGTCCTGCTGATCGCCGTCTACATGGCATCCGGCTTCTGCGCGGCGCTTGCCGGCATCATCATCACCGCCGATATCCGCGGCGCGGATGCCAACAATGCCGGACTCTGGCTCGAGCTTGACGCGGTGCTCGCCACCGTCGTCGGCGGCAACTCGCTGATGGGTGGCCGGTTCTCGATCTCGGCGGCGGTGATCGGCGCGATGATCATCCAGACCATCGACACCGGCATTCTGCTCGCCGGCTTCCCCTCGGAATACAATCTGGTGATCAAGGCGGTGCTGGTGATCTTCATCCTGGTTCTGCAATCGCCCAACATCACCGGCGACCTGAAATATCTGAGGCAAAAACTGCTGGGCCGCAAGACCGCACAGGAGGCGGGAGAATGAGAAATCCGCGCCTCTATCCGCTCTACGCCACGATCGCGATCTTCATCGTCGCCTATGCGATCTGCTACATCCAGTTCCCGTTCATGCTGTCGACCCGGGTGGTGGGCAATTTGCTCACCGACAATGCCTATCTCGGCATCGTCGCCGTCGGCATGACGGTGGTGATCCTGTCGGGCGGCATCGATCTTTCGGTCGGCTCCGTAATCGCATTTTCAGGCGTGTTCATCTCGGTTATGCTGCGCGATACCGGGCTTCATCCGCTCGTCGTGTTCGCGCTGCTGCTCGCCATCACCACGGCCTTTGGCGCGGCGATGGGCTGGCTGATATACACGCTCGGCATGCCGGCCTTCATCGTCACGCTTGCCGGCATGTTCCTGGCGCGCGGCGTCGCCTATATGCTGACCATCGATTCCGTGCCGATCGACAATGAATTCTTCAACATGCTGCAGAAGACCTACTGGGTGATGCCCGGCAAGGGCCGGCTGACGCTGATCGGCATCGTCATGCTGCTTTCCTTCGTGGTCGGCCATCTGGTCGCGCACAAGACCCGGTTCGGCGCCAATGTGTTCGCGCTTGGCGGCGGCGAGCAGACGGCGCGGCTGATGGGCTCGCGGATCGGCCACACCACGGTCTCGATCTATGCCTTTTCCGGCTTCATGGCCGGGCTTTCCGGCATCGTGTTCGCGATCTACACCGGCTCCGGCTATCCGTTGGCGACCGTCGGCACGGAACTGACGGCGATTGCCACCGTCGTCATCGGCGGCACGTTGCTGACGGGCGGCGCGGGCTATGTGTTCGGCACGCTCTTCGGCGTGCTGACCATGGGCCTGATCCAGACCTACATCGTCTTCGACGGAACGCTTTCGAGCTGGTGGACCAAGATCGCCATCGGTATTCTTCTGCTCCTGTTCATCCTGTTGCAGAAGGGCTTGCTGCGCTTGACCACGGAGCGGGCAACAGCACAATGAAAACAACAGCACAGTCTCCGGCTTGCCGGGGACCCGCTAATAAGTGAATGGTTTAGGCGAGGCATCCATGTTCTCCATAGGTATCGATTACGGCACAAACTCGGTGCGCGCTCTGGTCGTCGGTTGCGATGACGGGTTTGAATACGGAACCCATGTCTTCGATTATCCAAGCGGCGATCAGGGCGTGTTGCTCGATGCCGATGATCCGCTGCTCGCGCGCCAGAGCCCCGCCGATTATCTGCAGGGCCTGGAAGCATGCGTTCGCGGCGCGCTGGAACAGGCGGCTCGGCACGAGAAATTCGATGCCGCGAAGGTGATCGGCATCGGCGTGGATACGACTGGCTCCAGCCCGCTGCCGGTCAACGCGCAAAACGGCGCGCTGGCGATGGACCCGGAATTTGCCGACAATCTCAACGCCCATTGCTGGCTGTGGAAGGACCACACGAGCTGGCGCGAGGCCGAGAAGATCACCGCGCTCGGCAAGGCCGAACGGCCGCATTATCTCGCCATGGTCGGCGATACCTATTCATCGGAATGGTGGTGGTCGAAGATCTGGCACTGCCTGAATGTCGACCGCGCCGTGTTCGACGCAGCGGCCTCATGGGTCGAGCTTGCCGACTGGATCCCCTCGGTACTCGCCGGCGTCAAGGCGCCCGCCGATATCAAGCGCGGCGTCTGCGCGGCCGGCCACAAGGGGCTCTACAATCCCAAATGGGGCGGCCTGCCGGACAAGGAGTTCCTGGGCATGCTCGATCCCGCGATCGCCGACCTGCGCGACCGGCTTTACGATACCGCGCAGGACATCTCGGTGCCCGCCGGCACGCTATGCGCCGAATGGGCCGAGAAGCTCGGCCTGCCGGAAGGCATCGCGATCGCCACCGGCGCCTTCGACAACCATCTCGGCTCGATCGGCTGCGGCATCGAGGAAGGCATGCTGGTCAAGGTCATCGGCACGTCGACCTGCGACTGCGCGATCGTCGACATGTCGAAATCGGACACCATCCCCGGCCTTTGCGGCATTGTCGAAGGCTCGATCCTGCCGGGCTTCTACGGCATCGAGGCGGGGCAATCGGCGGTCGGTGATATCTTCAAATGGTGGGTCGAGCGCGTCTGCCAGGGCGGCCCGGCATTGCATGACGAGCTTTCCCGCGAGGCCGCGGGGATGAAGGCCGGGCAAAGCGGGCTTCTGGCGCTCGACTGGAACAATGGCAACCGCACCATTCTGGTGGACCAGCGCCTGACGGGTCTCATTCTGGGCCAGACGCTCTATTCGACCCGAGCCGAAATCTATCGCGCGCTGGTGGAGGCCACCGCCTTCGGCGCGCGCGCCATCGTCGAGCGCATGACCGATTACGGCGTGCCGATCGACAAGGTCGTCTGCGCCGGTGGCATCGCCGAGAAGAACCCGATGCTGATGCAGACCTATGCCGACGTCATGAACAGGACGATGCTTGTGACCCGTTCGGCGCAGACTTGCGCGCTGGGTGCGGCCGTGGGCGCCGCCTCCGTCGCCGGCGCCCATGAGGATATCAAGGCGACAACGCGGGCGATGACCGGGCTGAAGGATATCCGCTACGACCCGATACCCGAAAACGTCGCAATCTATGAGGAACTCTACGGTCTCTATTTGACGCTGCATGACGGTTTTGGCGGGATTACCCGCGATTCCGACCTGTCGAAGATCATGAAGGACCTGATCGAGATCCGCGACAGGGTTCGCGCCGCATAACACGGCGCCAGAAAGCGCCATACATTTGTTTCACGCGCGTCAGGCCGGGAAACGGCAATTTACCGACGCGCTCACATTCCGGAGGATAAACATGATCGGCCTCAAACCACTGAAGATCTGGTTCGTCTGCGGTTCGCAGCATCTCTACGGCCCCGAAACGCTCGCCCAGGTCGACGCACAATTCACCGAGATCGCCAACGCGCTGTCGGCGGATGGCAACCTGCCGCTCGAAATCGTGCCGCAGCCCGTGGTCAAGAGCCCGGCGGAGGCGACCGAACTGGCGGTGCGCGCCAATTCCGATCCGGAATGCGGCGGACTGATCCTGTGGATGCACACCTTCTCGCCGTCGAAAATGTGGATCCGCGGGCTCAATTTGCTCAACAAGCCGTTCCTGCACTTCCATACCCAATATGCCCGCGACCTGCCGTGGGATACGATCGACATGGACTACATGAACCTGAATCAGGCTGCCCATGGCGACCGCGAGGCGGGCTTCATCCACACCCGCATGCGGCTCGGCCGCAAGGTGGTCGCTGGCCACTGGACCGATAAGGAAGTCCACGCCCGCATCGACGCCTGGATGCGCGCCGCGCGCGCCTGGGACGACTGGCAGGGCGGCCGGTTCTGCCGCTTCGGCGACAATATGCGCGAGGTGGCCGTGACCGAGGGCGACAAGGTCGCCGCCGAAATGAAGCTTGGCTTCTCGGTCAACGGCTACGGCATCATGGACCTGGTCGATGTCATGAACACGCTCTCCGACGGCGATGTCGCCGATCTGGCGGCCAGCTACGAGAACGAGTACAATGTTGCTGACGTTCTGAAAAAGGGCGGCGAGCGCCATGACAGCCTGCTGAACGCGGCGCGTCAGGAACTCGGCCTCAAGACCTTCCTCGAGGCCGGCGGATTCAAGGGCTTTACCGACACGTTCGAGGACCTGCACGGCATGGAGACGCTGCCGGGCATGGCGACCCAGCGGGTGATGGCCGCCGGCTACGGATTTGCCGGCGAAGGCGACTGGAAGACCGTGGCGCTGGTGCGCGCACTGAAAGTGATGGGCCACGGCATGAGCGGGGCGACCTCGTTCATGGAGGACTATACCTACCACATGACCCCCGGCCACGAGCAGGTGCTCGGCTCCCACATGCTGGAAATCTGCCCGTCGATCGCCGACGGCAAGCCGTCGATCGAGATCCATCCGCTCGGTATCGGCGGCAAGGCCGACCCGGTGCGCATGGTCTTCAACGCCAGGCTCGGTCCGGCGCTGAACGCCAGCCTGATGGATATGGGCAACCGCTTCCGCCTGCTGGTCAACGAGGTGACCTCGGTTACGCATCCCGACCTGCCGAAGCTGCCGGTCGCGCGCGCCGTGTGGGAATGCAAGCCGGACTTCAAGACCGCGCTTTCCGCCTGGATCCTTGCCGGCGGCGCGCACCACACCGCCTATTCCAACGATGTAACCACCGAAATGCTGGAGGATTTCGCCACCATGGCCGGGATCGAGCTTGCCGTCATCAATGACGAAACGAGGCTCGACCGGTTCAAGCAGGATCTCCGCAACAACGAGATCTACTGGCATCTCGGCCTCGGCATCAAGGCTTGAGGAGAAAGCCATGTACAAGGAAATCCGGCGCGAGGCCTATGAGGCCAATATCGCGCTTCCGAAACAGGGGCTGATCAACCTGACCTTCGGCAATGCCAGCGCGGTCGACCGCGACAGGGCCGTGTTCGCGATCAAGCCGAGCGGGGTCGACTATGCCGATCTCGCGCCCGACAACATGGTGATCGTGGATTTCGAGGGGAATATCGTGGAGGGCAATCTGCGGCCCTCCTCCGATACGCCCACCCACCGCCGCCTGTTTCTGGCCTTCGAGGAGATCGGCGGCGTGGTCCACACCCACTCGACCCGCGCCACCGCCTTCGCCCAGGCCGGTCGCGCCATCCCCAATTTCGGCACCACCCATGCCGATTATTTCTATGGCGAGATACCGGTCACCCGGAAGATGACGCCGGAGGAGATCGCGTCAGCCTATGAATGGGAAACCGGCAACGTCATCGTCGAGCGGTTCAAGGACCTCAATCCGCTCGATTTTCCGGCCGTGCTCGTCAACCGCCATGCACCGTTCACCTGGGGCAAGACCGTCGCCAAGGCGGTCGAGGTGGCCGTCGCGGTAGAATGCATCGCCGATATGGCGCTGTCATCGCTGCAGCTTGAGCCGGGCCTGAAGCCGATCGAACAGGAACTGCTCGACAAGCACTTCCTGCGCAAGCACGGCGCGACCGCCTATTACGGACAGCCGGAATAGCGCTCACGCCTGCCGGCCGGAAGGCGTCTTGCCCGCCGGCCCTCATCTCTGTTAGCGTCTGCGCATATTTTCCGGTCGCGTCTGCGGCCACACTGCTTTGCGCTGGAGGTGTCTGCGCCGATGAAATCGCTACGCCGCCTGTTTTCCCGACCCGGCCCGGCAAGCCCGGAGCCGCTGCCGCCATCCTTTCGCGGCGGCCTGCCGACGCCGGACGAGGGCTTTGCGGCGATCGGCGATATTCACGGCTGCGCCGACGCGCTCGCGGCGCTGTGGGACAAGATCGCTGACGCCGCGCCCGGGTTGAGGATCATCCATGTCGGCGATTATATCGACCGCGGCGAGGATTCCGCCGGCGTGTTGAGGATGCTCCACGAACGCCAGACGCGTGACGGCGATATCCTCTGTCTCAAGGGCAATCACGAGGAGATGCTCCTCGACTTTCTGCGGGCGCCGGAGGAAAAGGGCGAGCGCTGGCTGCGCTATGGCGGCCTGCAGACGCTTGAGAGCTTCAAGGAAATTTCCCTCGGCAACGCGTTAACGGACCGCAATTTTTCCGTGGTTCGTGATGCCCTGCTCCAACAGCTTGGCGACATGGCCGGCTTTCTGGAGGGAATGCCCCGGCTCTGGAAAAGCGGCAATGTCGCCGTGGTGCACGCTGGCGCCGACCCGCGCAAGCCGCTGGAGAGCCAGCGCCCCACCAACCTGACCTGGGGACACCCCGCCTTTGGCGAACTGCCGCGAGAAGACGGCACATG
>MDSV01080527.1_pt1 | contig 30878 bp, 22 predicted proteins | sample 810851 | NCBI WGS metagenome assembly MDSV01 (sample SAMN05326640, study PRJNA326480) | marine metagenome | isolation source: seawater | place: Atlantic Ocean: North East | collected 2012 | reverse complement strand
CGTGTAATTGGTTCTGTCCTAAGCATATACGATAGTGCTCGTTTACAAGGGCCTCTCAAAAACGGAGAACCTACTACATGGGCAGACTTAGATTCAGCTGTTAAGTCTTCAATGGCATCTGGACGTACAGTTGTGCTTTCGAACACAGTTCTAAGTCCATCAATTAAAAAAGCAATAGCAGAGTTAGGTGCTGAGCACGTTCAGTACGACACTCTTTCTTATAACGCACTTCGTCAAGTACACGCAAATAATTTTGCAGTTGATACAGTTCCATCTTATGACTTCTCTAAAGCTGAAGTAATTGTAAGTATTGCAGCTGACTTCTTAAATACTTGGCTTACTAATACTAAGGTAGAAGCCGAATACTCTGATCTTAGAAGACCAGAAAGAGGAGCTCAATCAAAGCACTTCCAATTTGAGTCTACAATGACTCTTACTGGTACTAACGCTGATATAAGAACTCCGGTTAACCCATCTGATGAGGGGAAAGTAGCGGCTGGTCTTTTAGCAGCGATTAAAGGCTCATCAGTTTCTAACCTAGATGAAAAAGTATCGGCTCGAGTAATGGAAGCTGCAGCTTCACTTAAGGAAGCAGCAGGAAAATCAATCGTTCTTGCTGGGACAAACGACTTAGCTATTCAAACTTTAGTAGCAGCCATTAACCAAGTACTTGGCAACTACGGCTCAACGCTAGACCTTGAAACCCCATCACTAGCTTACCGCGGTGATGACGTAGCAACTGCCAAACTTGTAGCTGACATGAAAGCTGGCGAGATTAGCACTCTAATTACTCTGGATTGTAACCCATCATACGATTTACCTAACGCTGAAGAGTTTAATTTAGGTCTATCGAAGGTTAAAACTTCAGTTAGTTTAAGCGGTATATCTGATGAGACAGCAAGTCGTTCGACTTTTGTCGCACCAAACAACCACTACCTTGAAAGCTGGAATGATTTAAGTCTTTTCGCTAATAGAGTTGATATTGTTCAGCCAACAATCGCACCTTTATATGATACAAGAGCTGCTGGTGAATCAATTTTAGTGTGGGCTGAAAAAATAAATACGGATTGGTATACATTCATTCGAACTAATTATAATGCGGAGTACACGTCAGCGGGACTTTACACGGATTCTAATTGGAACTCTGCGGTGCACGATGGGTATTTTAATGTTGAAGTAGAGTCACAAACTCCAGATTATTCAGAAGTTATAGACACATCTTCTGCTGCAAAAGAAGTTGCTTTAAGAAAGGGAGGAGCTATTCAACTTGCTACTTACGTAAAAGCAACAATGGGTGTAGGTCATCATGCCGCTAACCCGATGCTTCAGGAAACACCAGATCCTGTATCTAAGGTTACTTGGGATAACTACATTACGATGTCTCGTGTAGACATGGAAGCTATGGGTTTAAACCTGTATATCGCTCAAGAAAACTTTGCTTCAGTTGTGAAGCTCACCTCTAACGGAAAGACCATTGAACTTCCTGCGTTTATGCAACCAGGTCAAAAGCCAGGAACAGTTTCTGTATCCCTCGGTTACGGACGTGGTGCAAACGCTGAGAATATTGGTAAAGCCGCTTATCAAACGGGAGATAACGGTGATCATTTAATTGGTGCTAACGGTCTTCCAGTTCCTATTGGTTCTAATGCTTTTCCTTTCTACGGACAGGATAATTTTGATGTAAAACTTGAAGCGACTGGAGTGGAATACCCACTAGCTTGTACACAGATTCATAACACTGACATGGATCGTGAGTCTATTGTAAAAGAGACAACGCTAACTGAATATCTAGCAGAGGCAGATAAACCAAAGGGTGAAGCATCTTGGAATAAGACCATTGGTTTAAATGTCCATGAGGATGTAAACCACGACGGGGTTATCGATTCAAGGGATAAAAAAGAAACGAGTGCATTTGACTTATGGCACAGCCATGCTGTTGAAGAGGTTGGTCATCGTTGGGGGATGACAATTGACCTTACTACTTGTACTGGTTGTAGTGCATGTGTCACGGCTTGTCATATTGAAAACAACGTAAGTGTTGTAGGAAAGGATGAGGTTCGTCGTCACCGTGATATGCACTGGTTGAGAATTGACCGTTACTACTCATCTGACTACAATCTTGAAAAAGGTGCTGAAGAAGGGGTAGGAGTTATTTCTAGTTACGGAAAGATGGAGGATCCATCTGAAAACCCACAGACGTTACATATGCCAATGATGTGTCAGCATTGTAATCACGCTCCATGTGAAACGGTTTGTCCTGTTGCTGCAACTACTCATAGTAACGAGGGTCTAAATCAAATGACTTATAATCGTTGTATTGGGACTCGTTACTGTGCGAACAACTGCCCATACAAGGTTCGTCGTTTCAACTGGTTCAATTACAAAGGACATGACAAATTCCAAAACTTTAATCCAGCTTCTGATAGCCTTGCTCGTCTAGTTCTAAACCCAGACGTAACCGTTAGAGCTCGTGGTGTAATGGAAAAGTGCTCATTATGTGTACAGAGAATTCAATCGGCTAAGCTTGATGCTAAGAAGAAAAGTGTTAAGCTTACTGATGACTTAATTTCATGCGCTTGTTCGGATGCATGCCCATCAGGAGTAATTTCATTCGGCGACTTGAATGACAATGATTCTGAAGTTAATAAGATGTCTAAGAATAACCGTTCTTACCATGCACTAGAAGAGATAGGTGTTAAGCCAAATATCTTCTACATGACTAAAGTTAGAAACGTAGATAGTAACTAATTATGCAGAGAGAATCAGCAATAAGAGAACCGCTAATCCTTGGGCATAAGACCTATAAGGATATTACCGATGATGTAGTAGGACCTATCTCTGGTCCTGCTCCTCTAGGGTGGAAGGTTCTAATAACAATCACGTCTATCATTGCTCTTTACGGAGTAGGGTCGATTCTTTACCTATTAGGTACTGGTATTGGTGTTTGGGGATTGAACAAGACCGTGGGTTGGGCTTGGGACATTACAAACTTTGTTTGGTGGGTGGGTATTGGTCACGCAGGAACACTTATCTCTGCGGTACTCCTACTTTTCCGTCAGAAATGGAGAATGGCAATTAATCGTTCAGCTGAGGCGATGACGATTTTCGCCGTAATAATGGCAGCGGTATTCCCAGGCATTCATATGGGTAGAATTTGGCTTGCTTACTGGGTATTCCCGCTACCAAATCAATTCGGTTCACTTTGGGTGAACTTCAACTCACCACTTCTTTGGGACGTGTTCGCGATTTCAACATACTTCTCGGTATCACTAGTATTTTGGTACATTGGTCTTATTCCTGACTTCGCGACTATTCGTGATAGAATGGTTAAGCCACTACCGAAGAAGGTTTACTCAATCTTAAGCTTTGGTTGGAGTGGTAGAGCAAAGCACTGGACTCGTTTCGAGGAGGTTAGTCTTGTTCTTGCAGGTATTGCAACTCCACTTGTATTCTCTGTACACTCTATCGTGTCGATGGACTTCGCAACATCAGTTATTCCAGGATGGCACACGACTATCTTCCCACCTTACTTCGTGTCAGGTGCGGTATTCTCTGGTTTCGCGATGGTGCAGACACTTATGCTAATTATGAGGAAGGCATATAAGCTTGAAGCTTATATCCACGTAAAGCACGTAGAGTATATGAATATCGTAATTATTGTTACGGGTTCTATTGTGGGTGTGGCTTATTTAACGGAGTTGTTCATTTCATGGTACTCAGGTGTTGAGTACGAAAGCTACGCTTTCATCAACAGATTTTCAGGACCATATAGTCTTGCATATTGGAGTATGATGACATGTAATGTTATTAGCCCGCAGCTATTCTGGTTTAAGAAGATCAGAAGGTCACTCGTTGCGACATTTATTTTGTCTATCGTAGTGAACATCGGTATGTGGTTCGAGCGTTATGTAATTATTGTAACCTCTCTTCACAGAGACTATTTGCCATCAAGCTGGGGCGAATTCTACCCTACGGCAAATGACATAGGAATTTTCATCGGGACTATTGGGATTTTCTCAACTCTATTCTTAATGTTTACAAGGTTTTTCCCTGTACTAGCATTAAACGAGCTTAAGACTATCCTAAAGTCAAGCGGTGAGTCATATAAGAATCAACTAGACAAACAATACCATGATGAATAAGGTATTCCACGTCATGTACGACGACGACGATAAGCTAATGGAAGCTGCTCGTGAATTAGTTGGACAGGGTATTCACGTTAACGAGGTGTTCTCTCCTTTTCCAATTCACGGAATTGATCCGATTATCGGAGTTAAAAGAACTCGATTAGCAATCGCATCATTTATGTATGCTATGACCGGGATGTCACTAGCAATTCTAGGGATGTGGTATTTTATGATTTCTGATTGGCCAATGAACATTGGAGGTAAGCCTAGCTTCTCTTTATTAGAGAACATTCCATCGTTCATACCAGTAACTTTCGAATTCTCTGTATTGTGTGGAGCACACGGCATGGCGATTACATACTTCCTTCGTAATGGTACTCTTCCAGGAATGCCTGCTTCTAACCCAGATCCAAGAACAACTGACGACAAGTTTGTAATGGAGATTACCACTTCGACAAACAGCTTGGACGCAAAGAAGCTTGAATCTGCTATTAAAAAAACAGCTCTTCTTGAGCTAAGCATCAAAGACGTGAAGTAATGAAGATGCCTAAAAATATATTAATTCTGGTTGTTGCATTCATAATGATGTTTGCATCATGTGTAAACAACCCAGATAGTCCAGGACTCGAGTATATGCCTGATATGTACCGTTCTCCTGCAATAGAAGCATACGTTGACTACGGTGAAGATCCGTATTACGTAACTGAAGAGGTTGCTTTGTTACAACGTAACACACCAAGTACTCATGTTCCTGTTGCAGGGACTATTCCATTTACTGGTGATGCGAAGGATTTTAATCTTCCATATCCATATCCAAACACTATAGAAGGATACGAAGCCGCTGGGGCTGATCTTTCTTCCCCGCTTGAGACAACTGCTGAAAATGTTGCAGCCGGAGCTCTTCTTTACGGTCAAATGTGTACTCAATGTCATGGTGAAGAAGGTAAAGGTGATGGTGCTCTTTCTAGAAACGGACATATAGTTGGCATTCCCTCATATTCAGGGAAGTTAAAGGATTTGCCAGAAGGAAAAATGTATCACACTTTGCAATATGGTAAAGGGCTTATGGGATCTCACGCTTCTCAGCTTTCTCAGAAGGAGCGTTGGTTAATTATCGAATTCATCAAAACCCTTCAGGGTAATGATGAAGCTTCAACTGAATCTGAAAATAACAACTGATCATGGAATTCAAATTTGAAGGACGTGTAAAGCTTCTAACCCAAATCTTAATGGTTGTGGGTTTGATCGCTCTTGTTGGAGGTTACCTCACTGATCACTCACATGGCCACCAGAGATGGTGGGCTAATTTATTAGTGAATGGTTTCTTCTATTTCTCAATTTCTGTAGCAGCGTTATTTTTCTATGCGCTACAGTATGCTACTGAAAGTGCTTGGTCTGTTGTCCTTAAGCGTTTCTTTGAGGCGATGTGGGGTTTTCTTCCATACGGTGCTGCTGTTGTAGTAATAGTCCTTGCTGCGGGTCAGTTCCACTTTCACCATTTATATCACTGGATGGATGCAACACTATACGACCCTAATCACGCTAACTACGATGCAATTATTGCAAACAAGGCTGCTTACTTTAATCCAGCTTTCTTCTGGGGAAGAACAGTTGTTTATCTAGCAACATTCCTAGGTTTTGCTCACTTGTTTCGCAAGTGGTCTATACAAGAAGATGCTGCTCCTAGCCTTGATCTTCACTACATGCAATTCCGTCGTAGCGCGTTATTCATCGTATTCTTTGCTGTATTCTCATCGACTATGGCATGGGACTGGGTAATGTCAATCGATACACACTGGTTTAGTACACTTTTTGGATGGTACATCTTCTCAGGTATGTGGGTTAGTATGATCATCTTCACGAATGTTACTATGCTTTGGCTTAGAACAAAAGGCTACTTCCAAGAAGTTAATGAAAGCCACATGCACGACCTTGGAAAGTGGATGTTCGCTATCGCAATGCTTTGGAGCTATCTATTCTTCAGCCAGTTTATGCTTATTTGGTACTCTAACATTCCCGAGGAGGTTACTTACTACGTGAGCAGATTAATGTCTGACGAATATAGAGTACCGTTTATCACAATGTTCCTAATCAACTTTGCTGTTCCGTTCTATGTGCTTCTTGCTAGAGATGCAAAGCGTAACCCAAAGTTCCTTTTGCCTGTTGCCTTCTTAATTTTTGCAGGACACTTTGCAGATGTTTACCTACTAGTGATCCCAGGAACATTGTTCGATCATCACGATTTTAGTCTCTTTGAAGTTGGTCTATTCCTAGGTTTCCTAGGGCTGTTTATAAACAGGACTCTTTCAACTTTATCGAAAGCTGCATTAATCCCGAAGAATCATCCGATGCTTCAGGAGTCAAAAGATTTACACTACTGATCTATTTAAGGAAGAATTCTCATGTTGAAACTCCTAATACTTTTAGTCATTGTTATAGGCATCGTTGCTGTCGCACAACTCGCGAAGGTTTATCGTCTTTCAGCAGAACTTCGTGGACTTCGCGAAGAAAATATCACTGAAGCAGACACTAAACTTCAAGGATCTCTTTTCATTGTATTTATGGTTCTGTTATTTGCCACTACTATTTGGCAAATCGTTCGCTATGGCTACTGCATGCCTCCTGTTGCTTCTGAGCACGGTGTCGATTACGATACGCTTATGAAGTTCAACCTTTACTTAATTCTTTTCGTATTCTTCCTAGTAAACGCGCTACTATTCATCTTTGCGAATAAGTACCGTTACGATAAGAACAGGAGGGCATACTTTTTCCCACACGATAACAGACTAGAGCTTATTTGGACAGTAATTCCATCTATTGTTCTCGCAGTAATCATTATTTATGGTCTACGTACTTGGATTGACATGACAGGTGATGCTTCTGAAGAAGCCATCAAAGTTGAGCTTTATTCGAAGCAGTTTGACTGGACTGCTAGATACCCTGGGAATGATGGTGAGTTTGGCGTTACTGACTTCAACACTATTACTTCTTCTAACCCTCTTGGCATTGTAACTTCAGCTGGAGTAAATGAAGCAATTGTTAATATTGACGAAAAAATTGCTGCTCTAAGCTATGACCTTAAAAATGAAAGAGGTCACTTAATAGCTGAAAAAGAATCACTAGAAATACAGCTTAAACCAGCTGACCACGCTCATAACGACAACCACGTAGACGACAATGGAGATGACCATGGAGACGATCATGCTGACGACCATGTCCATGAAGCTAACGGTCATGAGATGAGTGCTGAGCATACATCTCACATTCAGCAAAGAATCCACGAAATAGATGTTATCCTAACCTCAGGTAAGACTACAATTCTTACTGATGCTGCTATCGAAGCAAAGGAGGATAAAATTTATAGATTACAACGTCATAGACAAAGACTTGTTGAGCTTGAATCATTCAATTTCGACAGTGATCTTAACGCTTGGGATTCAGGTAAGGATGATAAGATTGTGAAGGGGGAATTCCATATTCCTGTTGGCCAGGAAGTAGAGTTTGTTTTTCGTTCTCGTGATGTAATTCACTCTGCTTACATGCCTCACTTTAGAGCACAAATGAACGCGGTTCCTGGTCTGCCAACTAGGTTTAAGTTCACGCCTACAGTAACAACGGATGAGATGAGAATTCAGCAGGGAGACCCCGAGTTTGATTATATTCTACTTTGTAATAAAGTATGTGGTTCAGCTCACTTCAACATGGCAATGAATATAGTTGTTGACACCCCGGAGGAGTACGAACTGTGGCTTGCTGACCAAAAAGAATACCTAACTGAAGAAGAGAAATAATTATGGGAGGAAATACACATCATCAAGAGAGCTTCATTTCGAAGTACATCTTCTCGCAAGATCATAAGATGATCTCAAAGCAGTTCTTAATGACTGCAATTTTTATGGGAGTTTTAGCTGTATTGCTTTCAGTATTTTTCAGACTCCAGCTTGGATGGCCAGGTGAAAGCTTTGGTATTCTAGAAACTTTCCTAGGTAAGTGGGCTCCTGGAGGAGTTCTTGATAGGAACGCATATCTTGCACTTGTTACGATTCACGGTACAATTATGGTATTCTTTGTATTGACAGGCGGTCTTTCAGGTACTTTCTCAAACCTTTTAATTCCACTTCAGATTGGAGCACGCGATATGGCATCAGGGTTCCTAAATATGCTTAGCTACTGGTTCTTCTTAGTTTCAAGTATTATCATGGTATTGTCTTTATTTGTTGAGAGTGGTGCTGCATCAGGCGGTTGGACTATTTACCCTCCACTGAGTGCTCTTCCACAGGCAATGCCTGGTTCTGGAATGGGTATGACTCTGTGGTTAGTTTCGATGACTCTATTTGTAGTTTCATCTTTACTTGGAGGTCTAAACTATATTGTTACAATCATCAACCTTAGAACTAAAGGAATGAAGATGACAAGACTGCCACTTACAATTTGGGCATTTTTTGTAACAGCAATTTTAGGTGTTCTTTCATTTCCTGTACTTGTATCTGCAGTTGTCCTTCTTATGATGGATAGACTTATGGGCACTGCTTTTTACTTAAGTGATATTTATATTGGTGGAGAAGCTTTAGACGCTACAGGTGGTTCGCCAATTTTATTTCAACATCTTTTCTGGTTCTTAGGTCACCCTGAAGTATACATCGTTTTACTTCCAGCATTAGGAATTAGTTCAGAGGTAATTGCAACAAACTCTCGTAAACCAATCTTCGGTTATAAGGCTATGGTTGGGTCGATTATTGCGATTGGTTTCCTTTCGTTTATAGTTTGGGGTCATCACATGTTTATCACAGGAATGAATCCATTCATTGGATCTGTATTCGTATTTACAACTCTTCTTATTGCTATCCCATCTGCAGTTAAGGCCTTTAACTATATTACTACTCTTTGGAAGGGTAACATCAGATTTACCCCAGCTATGCTCTTCAGTATTGCTCTTGTAAGTACATTTGTTACTGGCGGTTTAACAGGAATTATCCTTGCGGACTCTGCTCTTGACGTAGCAGTTCACGACACATACTTCGTGGTAGGCCACTTCCATATTGTAATGGGGATGTCCGCCATCTTTGGAATGTTCGCAGGTGTTTATCACTGGTACCCAAAGATGTTTGGTGTTATGATGAATACTAAGCTTGGATTTGCCCACTTCTGGTTAACTCTAGTTTGTGGTTACGGGGTGTTTTTCCCAATGCACTTTGTAGGTCTAGCTGGTTCTCCAAGAAGATATTACGATGAGTCTCAATTTGCTTTCCTAGATGGTGTAGCTGATCTTCAACCCATCATCTCTGTTTTCGCAATTGTAGGTTCTATTGCACAGGTTCTCTTCCTGTTCAACTTTTTCTACAGCATCTACAGAGGTCAAAAAGCTTCCGAGAACCCATGGAAAGCAAACACACTAGAATGGACTACTCCAGTAGACCACATTCATGGAAACTGGCCAGGCGCAATCCCTGAGGTTCATCGTTGGGCTTACGACTATAGCAACCCTGACCACGAAGATGATTTTGTTCTTCAAACTACACCTCTCAAAAAAGGGGAGCATGCACATTAAAATTAAACCCTCCGGAACTTCCGGGGGGTTTTTTAATTAAATTGGTCCTATGGATATGCACGATCATTTTGACATGAGAGACGAAGCTTCTCAACAAGCTGATGGTGATTTAGATCGTGTATTGCGTCCTGCTACATTTGATGATTTCACAGGCCAAAGAGCCGCTCTAGATAACCTGCAAATATTTGTTCAGGCTGCTAAGCAGAGGGGAGAAGCTTTAGATCACGTATTGCTGCACGGTCCTCCTGGATTAGGAAAGACAACACTCGCAAACATTGTTGCTAACGAGATGGGGGTGCAGATAAGAACAACATCTGGACCGGTGTTGGATAAGCCAGGTGATTTAGCCGGGTTACTTACAAGTCTTGAGGAGAATGATATTCTTTTTATTGATGAGATTCATAGATTAAGTTCGGTAGTTGAAGAATATCTCTATAGTGCGATGGAGGATTATAGGATAGATCTCGTGATTGACACGGGTCCAAATGCAAGAACAGTTCAAATTGATCTTCATCCATTCACACTTTTAGGTGCTACAACGAGATCAGGTCTTTTAACGTCGCCACTCAGAGCAAGGTTTGGGATAAACCTTAGGCTTCAGTATTACGATGCAAAAACTCTTACAGATATAGTTGAACGTTCAGCGAGGATACTAGAAATACCATACGATGCAAAGGCAGCTTATGAGATAGCTTCTAGAAGTAGGGGGACGCCTCGTATAGCAAATTCGCTATTAAGAAGAGTAAGGGATTTTGCTCAGATAAAAGGTGATGGAAGAATTAATCCGGAGTTGACAGATTTTGCACTTGATTCATTGCAGGTTGATAAGAGGGGGTTAGATGAGATGGATAATAGAATACTATCTGCTTTGATTGAGAAGTTTGGTGGTGGACCTGTTGGGATGAACACCCTTGCAACTGCTATTGGAGAGAATTCGGGTACGCTAGAAGAAGTTTATGAGCCATTTTTAATACAAGAAGGATTGCTTGTTAGGACTCCAAGGGGAAGGCAAGCAACGAGAGCTGCTTTTAATCATTTGGGATTGACACCAAATGATACTTCGGGAAATTTATTTGAATAAGTCTATAGATGTCACGCTCTGGACTTATCGCGCATCAAAGAACTGTTTGGCTTAAGAAGAAAGCTCAAGAACTGGGTTTTATCAGTGTGGGTGTAAGTAAGGCGGAGAAGCTGACTCAAGAGGCTCCTAGGCTTGAAAAATGGCTTAAGGAAGGAATGCACGGTGAGATGAAGTATATGGAGGGACATTTTGAAAAGCGGATTGACCCTAGGAGACTCGTTCCAGGTACAAAAAGTGTTGTGAGCTTTCTGTTCAATTATCACAACCCAGAAGTAAATACTCTAGAGAGAGAATATAAAATTTCGCAATATGCGGTTGGGACGGATTATCACTTTGTGCTTAAGCGTAAACTCAAGGAGCTTTTAAAAATGCTAAGGGCTGAGTGGGGTGATGTTGATGGAAGAGTCTTTGTGGATTCGGCGCCGGTTTTGGAGAGGGTTTGGGCTGCAAAGTCTGGACTGGGATGGATAGGTAAGAACAGTTTATTACTTTCAAAGAAGAAGGGTAGCTATTTCTTTACTGCAGAAATGATGCTCGATATTGAGTTTGAATACGATGTGCCGGTGACGGACCATTGTGGATCGTGTACTAACTGTATTGATGCATGTCCTACGGGTGCGATCATTCAACCTTATGTAGTTGACGGGTCAAAGTGTATTAGTTACTTTACAATTGAGCTTAAGGGTGCAATTCCAGAGCCCATGGCGGGAAAATTTGATAATTGGATCTTTGGCTGTGATGTATGTCAAGAGGTTTGTCCTTGGAACAGACATTCAACTATTACTAAAGAAAAAGAATTTGAGCCTAACCGAGGATTACTTAAGATGAAGAAGAGTGATTGGGTGGATCTAACAGAAGAAGTTTTCAGAGATTATTTTAAGAGTAGTCCAGTTATGAGGACTGGGTTTGAAGGTCTCAAGCGAAACATCAAATTTGTGGACAAATAAAAAAGCTCTGTTGTTAGACGAGCGCTGTGTTTGAAAATGTGGTTAGGATAATCTCACCGTATAAATCGCCGTATTTTTTTAAGCACCATTGTTTTAGACTCTCTCGTTCAGCTCCCTTCAACCACCTCATACTCTTCTTCAGTTCCTTTGCAAATAGGGTTCTATCGAAGCTGACTTTGGCGAGTACTTTCTTACAGAATTCTAACATATTTTAGTTATCGTCAAGTTTACAACGCACAATATCGTGTGATAGTATTTCCCTAGTTGTTAAAAACTATATTAGTTATTAACTAGGGTGTGAATTCCACAGCATCAGTGATGATGTAGTTCATTTGGTATACGTCGTCTGCATTGAGTTTCAGAGTGCCTGCAAAGGTTAGCCTTTCATCAGTAACGTATTCACGAGGCACCCTTCCAGGGAACTGTAAATCGACAACTGTTTCAGGACCTGCACCACCGCAGAAGAAACAATTTGCAAATGGGTAACGACTTAATACGTAGAAATCTTCATCTATATCAACAGGGATAACATAACCTGTGATGAAAAAATCCTTACCCTCAGAATCTAAAACTTTGGGGCCAAACGTAGGCTTCCAATAATATGCTTTAAGTTCTTCAAGAAACACATCTCTAAACTCAACGTCGCTCAAAGTTTGCCAAGTCAATTCTGTATAGGCCTTCTCTAAATGTTCCGCTGGCGGAGGGTAGAAGTTAACTTCTTCAGATTCCTCACTAGGTTGTTCTGATTTTGCGAGTGCTGCGTTTAAGATTTTGTCTTTAGTCGCCTTACCTTCAGCAGAAGGGTGGCACATACTGCTCCAGTTTAAAGAAGTAATAAGCACAATTCCCATAATTCCTGCTATCCAACTAGATTTCATCATTCTTTCGAAAGTGTTTCACTAATGTCCATTCTCAATGTGCTAATTGCTGGTAAAATTGAAGCGATTAGTCCCACAAAGATACCGCAACTAACCAGTGTAATTTCAGGAGTGAGGAGACCTATTGAGCTTATGTCGTATTTAAATTGGTCTTCTACTAAATGAGCAAGAGAGAAAAGACCTAGGCGACTCATCGATAGTCCCAATAAGACTCCACTTATGCTTAAGATCCCACCTTCCAGTAAGATTAACTTGAAAAGCGTAGAGGGAGATCCGCCCATTGTACGCATGAGTGCTAGCTCGTATTTGCGCGCTTGCATATTGTCAAATACTGATATGAATATGCTTGCAAAACTCAGCACCATAATCAGAAGTGCAATTGCACTTATTGCCTTAGTGCCAATGCCAAATTGATTATTCAATCGGTTGATTTCAATTGAAGGAAGGGCTACCTGCATGTTCGATTCCTTAAGAACATTTGGCAGAGTGAGGATAGCCATGGGGTTTCGTTTTTTAAGGAGAACAGCGGTAATTTCACGAGGCTTTTCTATAGAAAAATCGAGGTCGCCGTGCACACCCCAAATACTATTGATGTTCGTTAGCAGAAGTTGGTCGATAACAGAAGAAGTATTCTTTAGAATGCCCACAATTTTAAACGCGACATTGTTGTGTACATCAGTTCCGTCAGTGAGTCCGTGTGCGCTGAAAAATTCATCACCTATGCTAAGGTTTAATTTTTCAGCTGCAACCGCCCCAACGGTAACTTCAAATGTATTCTCCCACATTTTACCTTCTGCAATCTCTGCTCCGTAGTGATCAGGGTAACTATGCTCAGTCCCAACAATTCTATACCCCATGTAATTATCACCATAGGCGAGCTTGATGCCAGACTCGATGTACGGGTGCTGGATAATTTCTTCAGCAGCTTCTAAGCTTATATTGCCAGTGGGAGCGTCAATGTGATACACGTTTGCTAGAATAGATTGTAGCGCAGAACCCTTTGCTCCTAGAACAATATCAATGTCTTTTATATTGCGTTCAAACTGATCTTTAATCTGCTTCTCGCTCAGCATCATTAAGCTGACCATTCCTACACCAAAACCCAGTAAAACAGTGCTCAGCGCAGTTTGAAGAGGCTTTGACATTAAGTTTTTCCATGCGATATAACCCAGCCTCATGATGCAATGTCTTTTAATTCAACTCTATCAGAATATCTAGACTTTAGTCTTTGGTCGTGAGTCACTATAATCAAACTTGCCCCTGCTCTTTTCGATTCCTCTTCTAAAAGTGAAACTACCGCTTCTGTGCTCTTATCGTCTAAAGCTGAAGTTGGCTCATCAGCGAATACAACTTGTGGTTTGTGGATAATAGCTCTAGCAATAGAAGCTCGTTGTTGTTCACCAATGCTTAGATCTCTTGGTAGAGAATGAGCCTTATGACTAAGCCCCAGTCTCTCTAGTAATTCTATGGTGCGTTTTTGAAGTTCAGACCAAGAAATATCCTCAGAAGTTAGCATTGTTGGCAAAGCCAAATTCTCACTTACGGTTAAACTCTCAACAAAGTGAGCCTTTTGAAAAACCACCCCAACGTTGCGCCCCCTAAATGAGTCCAATTCCATTCCGTTTAAGCTTGTAATGTTTATTCCTTTCAGGCTGACGGTTCCGCTTGTTGGATTTAATAGACCACATAATAAGTGCAAAAGAGTTGTTTTGCCAGATCCCGAGTCACCTAAGATCAATAACTTTCCTCCCTGCTTACATTTAATGTCAGGGAAGCTCAATATAGAATTTGAGTTTTTATATCTAAACGTTAAATCGCTAGTAGCAATCATTTCCCGAAGTTAAGAAGGGTTAGCTTTGGAGTATGAAATTTTTGAATCGACTTTCAAAGTATTTAATGGGAGTGCTGATTGGTTTGGGCTTAACATATGTTATGTTCAGTGAGAGAGGCTGTACAGAGTGGCTTCCAGCTAATAGAATTAAAGAGGATATTACTACAAGAGGCATAGTTGCATCAGAAAATGTTGATTGCCTACTTCTTTGCAATGGTCTTACAATTAGCGATGTAGCAGACCTTGTTGGAGTAGGATCGATTAACTATTCTGAAAGCAAACCCAGAGAGATCCCAAGGATATATAAAATTGAGGCTGACGGTAAAGTCAGTTCTGCAATGATTGCTCTTACCGATTCGTCTTCAACAATACTTGGGGTAACTTTTCCAACAAATAGAAATTGCGATTGCAAATGAAGAATTTCATTCTTGCCTTAGTGCTTTTAGTTTCTGCAAGTGCTTCAGCTCAAAAAAATCACATAATTTCAGGTCACGTTCAAGATGCTGAAAGTGGCGAACAGTTAATTGGCGCAACTCTTTACAGCCAAGGAACTCGCATGGGAGTTGTATCAAACGTTTATGGTTTCTACTCGCTAACCCTTCCAGAAGGGAAGCACACGGTTATAGTTTCATTCATAGGCTATACACCTCAGAAATACGAGATTGACCTCAATAAGAACATCAGGATAAATTTTAATCTAGTGCCAGGAACTACTCTCGAAGAAGCCGTAGTTACAGGAGAAGAGTTCAACAAAATTGAGAATCAAGTCCAAATGTCAAAGGTTGAAATCCCCATCGACCAAATTAAGAGGCTACCAGCAATTGGAGGTGAGGTCGATATCATTAAAGTGTTACAACTAATGCCAGGAGTTCAGTCGGGTAATGAGGGTTCTAGTGGCCTCTACGTTAGAGGTGGCTCACCTGACCAAAATCTCATGTTACTCGACGGCGTGCCGCTTTATAATGTGAACCACTTGTTTGGGTTCTTCTCAGTATTCAATGCTGATGCAGTGAAGAACATGACATTAACAAAGGGCGGCTTCCCAGCACGATTCGGAGGAAGGCTTAGTTCAATTCTTGAGATCAATTTGAAGGATGGCCACATGAGGGACTATCACGCAGATGGAACAATCTCAGTGATCGCATCAAAGATCACGGTTGAAGGTCCCATTTTAAAGGATAAGGCTTCATTTATGTTAAGCTACAGAAGAACATACCTTGATCTTTTGATGAAGCCCTTAATGTCATTATCAACACCTGGAGAGGTAAGCACTACTCCGACATACTACTTCCACGATTTCAATGGAAAGTTGAATTGGAAAATCGGCGAGAAGGACAGACTTTACTTCAGTGCATTTACTGGGAAGGATGATTTTGGTATTGAGATTAATGACAACTATGGAGAGGATGTAGTTGATACTGATTTTGGTCTTGATTGGAAAAACCAAATCCAAGCCCTAAGATGGAACCACGAGTGGGGCCCCAGATTATTCTCAAACACTACCCTTACGCACAGCAGGTATGACTTTAATTCAGGGTTTGATATTCGAACTTACGAGACAAGTGATACAACGATAATTTCTGCAATTTTCAACACCCACATTAACGATTACTCGGCTAAGCTTGATTTCGATTTTGCACCTAACTCTAGTAACCTTGTGAAGTTTGGGGCGAACTACACTTATCACACATTTAACCCTGGAGCTACGGCGTTAGAGTTTGATTTTGGCCAAACCAACCCCATTGATACGGTTGCAGGTTCACCTTCTCTTAATTCTCACGAAGCATATGTATATTTAGAAGACGAGATTGAATTTTCAGATAGATTTAAGGTAAACATGGGGCTACATGGGGCATCGCTATTTGTACAAGACACGTCGTACTTCTCACTACAGCCGAGAATTGCGTTGAATTATAGACTACCAGGTGACTTTGCATTGAAACTGTCTTACGCAGAGATGACGCAATTTGTAAACCTTCTAACGAATGAGGGAGTGGGACTACCTACTGACCTTTGGGTTCCTTCGACAAAGAATGTGACTCCTCAAACGAGTAAACAAATAGCTGCTGGAATTGCAAAAACTTTTGGCGACATTGAGGTGAGCCTTGAGGGTTATTACAAGTCTATGGATGGGTTGCTAAGCTACAAGGAAGGCGCAAGTTTCATGTTTGACTTTGAGTCTGATTGGGAGTCAAAGGTTGCTCAGGGTATTGGAAATTCTTATGGTGGTGAGGTGTTAGTCCAAAAGAAAAAAGGCAAAACCACTGGATGGATAGGTTATACTCTTAGCTGGTCGAATAGAAGGTTTGACAATATCAATAGCGGTAACTGGTATCCATTTACATACGACAGAAGGCACGATGTAAGCTTTGTTCTAAATCAAGAAATTACTGACGAGTGGAGCGGTTCCTTTGTTTGGGTTTACGGGACAGGAAGAGCGCTGACACTAAGTGAATCTACATTTACATCCTACCTTCCAGACGGTACAGGAAACGGCTTTGATATTTTAATGTCGAGTGTTCCTTCAGACAAGAATTCATTTAGGATGAGTCCTTATAATCGAGCAGACATTTCCCTCACTAGGACTAAACCAGCTCAGTTTGGAGAGAAGTATTTAATATTCAGCGTTTACAATCTGTACAATAACGTAAACCCATTCTTTGCTGAAGTTGATTACGATGATGATGGAGTTCCAGTAATTAGAGAATATGGAATTTTCCCAATAATCCCTTCAGTTGCTTGGCGTTACAAATTTTAATCATGGATAGAAAAATCATTTTTTCCGCAATTGCGGCCTTAGCTTTTGTAGGATGCCAAAAATTCACTGAAGGCACAATCAACTATGTTGACTTTCCAGAACACAGTCCTCAGATTAGTGCTAACTTCATTATTTCTGATGTTGCAACGGAGGTGAAGGCCTATATTTCAAAGTCAGCAGGGATTTCAGACACAACTGGACCACAAGTTATAGGTGATGCAATTATCACTGTCAAGGACTCTCAGGAGGATATTATTTTTAATTTAACTGGAGAAGATTTCGATGGTGAACTCTACACACTCCCACTGTCTAGTCCAGTAGATATACCTGATGGGATTATTTCTCTTGAGGTTGATGTCCCAGAATTTGAGCTTGCAACTGCAACGACTTCTATGCCTATTAGCGCTCAAGTTGAAGTGGATTTCCAAGAAGCGGCTGATACTTCATCGATGTGGGGTTGGGAGTACGTTAGGGATATTTACAAATTTGATTTCGTAAACAATCTTGATGCTGATGAGGCTTATTTAATTTTTGTGGAATCTAAATCATTAGATGAGTACACAGGCGAGGTGTCAGATTGGGAGCCAATGTGGGTTGAAACTACTTTGGACTCTAGAACTTCAGATATTTGGTTGAATGGGGGTGTATTGGTTTCTGACGAAACGGTTAGAAGCGAAGTCAACGGGATGAAAGATATATTCTTGTACACAATCAATGAGAATGATTACAGCTCAATTTTAGAAAGAAGAATTAGAGTTGAGTCACTTAGTGAAGATCTCAAGAAATTTTATATAAGTCTTCAGGAACACCAAGACTTTTCATTATTTGCTGAACCAGATTTGATTTACTCAAATGTGAGTTCGGGATTTGGGTGCTTTGGCATGTATCGATACCAGATTATAGATCTTTAATCTATTTCTTTGATACAGATATGTAATTCGCATTACATTTCCTCAACCTACTCAATAGTTAAACCAAACGGAAGTTATTCTAAACAGATTTCTTTCATGAAATGGGAGATGTGAGTTTAGAGCTCCATGGATATCCTCCGAAACTATTTGAGAGACTGTAAAAGTTTAGATGTTCAACAGCCATTTCTCAGCTTTCCCGAATGAGTATTTTACACTGCCTTCCATAACTTCAAGTTGAAAATTTAACGAAACTTATTTAGATTTTTTGGCTCATAAACCGCAAAAACTTGCCTTTTTGAGTCAAAAAAATGCCTTTTTAGTCAATAAAGAGTCTTTTTGATTCAAAATCAGACAATTTGATTATTTCAGGAATATTCTTTTTATCATAAGCCCGAGGCTTGTGATGGTTATTTTTTCTCAAAAATCTCGATTTATTCATCTTTTTTACTATAATTATACTAAAAAACCCTATTTTAGGTCATACTTTGACAATATTTACTATACTGACAACTATGTTGATTAATATCTAAAAATATCTTTTATATCTCCTAAAACTTAACCTAAATACAATAAAATCATTAAAAATTTACTTTTTTGTTCATTTATTATTGTTGTTGTTTAATCGGTTGCTTTTAATAAATTGTTTATATGCCTTTTTGTTGAATATTTTCACTTGACGTCCATGATTAATTTTTATAGGACGAAATTGAGTAGAAAAAAATATTAAGCGGATTAATAATATTTCTCCCAACATCATGGCAATGAGCAAGAGTGAAATTAGGCCTGCTAAGAAGAAATAGGATCTGTCTTTAAGGTCTTCATTAAAGGATAAAACATCAGGTAATAAGAAGTAGAAAAAAAGCTGTAGGTGATCGTGCTCGGTGCTTTGATTGGGAGTGTGCCCTTGTTATCGCTTAGGTTTTTGTCTATTATTTCATCCGCGCTAAAATGGCCTTATTTATCACCATTGACTAAAATGTATGTGTTTGGGTCTATTGCTTGTTTCAAGTACAGATTATATTTGCTCCCGTTAAAATTCGTTTATTTTGTTTAATTCGAATATTTTGTTAATTCTGTTTTCCGAACAAGTTACTTTTCAATTAGTCTTGTTTTCACAAATTAAATTTTTGGCAGGCACGTTTCATTATTCAATGCTATTCTGTTTTATTTTTTATAATATATGTTGGAACTATGTTTACACTTACTTCCATCCCATGTCAAACCTTTAACATGCTCGTATTGTTGATTTAATTCTAGTTGTGGATGTTTGTCACAATATTACTTGAGTCATTTTGTCAATACAAGAAACGGTCTTCTATTTTCAGTTAAATTAGTTCAAACGAGCCTCTGCGGAATTTTTCTAATCCAAAAGGTATAAATAATCTTTCATTAATTATTACACCCCCTTCGCTTTCAGTTGAGATTCTACACCTGAAATAATGGAGTGTATGCACATAATGTGCAACTCTTGAATTCTATCAGAATAACCGTCCCATGGAACTCTGATTTCATGATCGCAAACCTTAGCAAGCTCGCCACCATCTTTTCCAGTCATAGCAATAACGATCATCCCACACTTCTTCGCAGATTCAACAGCTTTAAGAACATTGGGACTATTTCCACTTGTAGAAATAGCTAGAAGTACATCTTTGTCCTTGCCAAGTGCTTCGATCTGACGGGCAAACACGTTTTCAAAACCGTAGTCATTTCCAATGCACGTCATCACAGAAGGATCACTTAGAGCAATTGCTGGATAAGCAGGCCTATCTTCTCTATACCTACCTGAGAGCTCCTCAGCAAAGTGCATTGCATCACACATTGAACCGCCATTACCACAAGCGAGAATTTTATTTCCCTTTTCTATGGCAGCAGCAAGAATGCTAGATGTCAGATCTACAGCATCTAAAAATGACTCGTCGTAAATAACCTTCGTAAGAATTGAGAAGGTCTCTTTAAGATGAGAAAGTGCTGTAGGGATTTTATTCATTATGCGAAAGTTAAGAGGTATTTTCAACATGTTACAAATTTCAACGCCTTCTAAAGTCTCAGAATTCTGAATTTATACATGTAGCCCCATGGTTTACAGGCGTCGTATGTGGTCTGCCAACTATGGTTTGTAGTCTGACAACTGACGACAGTTGAGGATTGGCCTTAGCAGAATCCTTTTAATTGAACATACTTAGAGCGTCCTCTAGATATTTAATAAACACTTCAGGATTGCTGTCGTAACCAGCAGATCCACCAAGCTGATTGCCTTCATGATCAACCATTACGTAATAAGGCTGAGCGTTTCTATTGTACTTAGAAGCCTGCATATAAGACCACTTTTTGCCAATGGTCTTGATGTTAAACTCCTTGCCTCCGTATTCTTCAACTCTCCATTCATCTTCTGGTAGAGAAGTTCTGTCGTCAACGTAAAGAGACACTAGGACTAGGTCTTCATTTAAAATCTTTGCAACTTTAGGATTAGTCCAAACCTGTTCCTCCATCTTTCTGCAGTTTACACAAGCCCAACCTGTAAAGTCAAGAAGCATTGGCTTTCCTTCTGCCTTAGCCACTTCCATGCCTTCTTCGTAATCTCTGATGTGTGCTTCTATAGTTTGACCGTGGCCACCACCGTTGTCTCCTGGAGTTCCAGTACCACCACTCCACTCAGAGTAGAAAGTAGGAGGTGGGAACCCTGAAATCAAGTTCACAGGTGCGCCCCACATTCCAGGGATTAGGTAGACGCTTAACATTAGAAAAATTAGTCCCAAGCTGAAGCGAAATACTCCAATTCTCTCAACCTTACTATCATGAGGTAAAGTAATCCAACCAAATAGGTAAATGGTGATTGCAAGACAGATCGCAACCCAAATCGCAATGAATAATTCTCTTTGAAGTAGACCTAATTGAAGTACCAGATCAGCGTTGCTTAAGAACTTGAATGCGAATCCAATTTCAACAAGTCCTAGTACCACCTTCACAGTGTTAAGCCAACCACCAGATGAAGGCAGTGAGTTTAAGTATCCAGGGAATGCGCTAAAGAACATAAACGGTAGTGCAAGAGCGATAGAGAATCCTAACATCACTGATGTAGGTGCAGCAAAAGATCCAGTAGCAGCTCCAGCAAGCGCTCCACCAACAAGAGGTCCGGTGCAAGAGAATGAAACAATTGCTAGCGTTGCAGCCATGAAGAAGATTCCAATAAAGCCACCCTTATCTGAAGCTTTATCAGTCTTGTTTGCCCAGCTCTGAGGTAGTTGTATTTCAAAAGCCCCTAAGAAGCTTGCACCAAACACCATCAATAGAAGGAACAAGAATATGTTGAAGTAAGGGTCAGTTGAAATCACGTTCATCACGTCCACACCAAAGAATGCTGTAAGCGCCAGACCTAGTCCTGTGTAGATGAAAATGATAAAGAACCCGTAAAGTAATGCGTTTCTAATACCTTCTGATTTAGTCTTACTAGTTTTAGTGAAGAAACTCACTGTCATAGGAATCATAGGAAATACGCATGGAGTAAATAAGGCTGCAAGTCCTATCCCAAATCCCATTAGAAATATGAAAATGAGGCCTTCTTCCTCTTCGTCTTCCTCTCCATCGCCTTCTTCACTGTCACCCTTGTCACCTATCTCTTTCTTCTCCTTCTTCTTGGGACAGTATTCAGGTCTTTCAGAAGCCTGCTTTACGATGCTTGCAGAGATTTTAAAATCAATGTCTGTTGGAGGGAGGCACATCTCATTATTACATACCATAAACGAGTAGAAACCACCGATAGAATCCGCATCGGTAACTGTGCTTAGGTCTAATGTTGCCCAGAAATATGCGGTCTTTTTGAAGAACTTCAAATCGACCATGAAGTTTGGATCGTACTCAACTTGAGGCTTACACTCATTAACCTTTGATGGCTTTTCAATTCCTTCAGGAAGTTTAAAGTCGAAGTATGTAGGCATAGGTCCAGTCATTGGATCTACATCCTGAGAGTACACCTTCCATGATGGGTCTAGCTTACATTCGAAAACGATGTCTACTAGGCCTTCTTGGTCAGATTCGTAAAGGTCAACGCTCCAGTGGGCTGGGTCTTCTATTTGGCCCCAAGAGTTAGTGCTAACAAGGGCAAAAGACAATATGCTTAGAACAGCTAAAAATGCAGGTTTTAGACGTTTCATTTCAAAATCTTTGAGCAGTAAAGATAACTTCTCAATTGATAACTATTTGAAGTTTAGTTTTTTTAGGAGGAATTAACTGGCTTTGAAGGCTATAATTAACCCTCCAAGATTCACTTTCACCTTCTTTGAAACCCTAGAAAGTACAGTGTTTTCGTATGAGATGTAAACCCAAAGAATATCACCTTCAGAATCAACTAAAACGTGAGCAGATTCCTTATTGCCGTTAGGGACTTTCCACTGTGTGAGAAGGTCGCTTACGTTGACTGTTCCCTCCATGCCAGTTGGAGAAAATCTATCTCCATGCTCCCATCTGCGCCATGAAATTGGGTCCTTTAGTTCGTCTTTGCCAACCCAAAGAATGCTAGGGTTGTTTGGAAAATCTAGTCCGCTTAGGTCCTCAATGAGTTCTCTTTCAAGGCTGAATACGATTTTAGAATCTGAGGAAATTGATAGGCTTATGTGATCGCGTTCTCGGATTAAAATGTCCGCTCCATAAGAGATCTTGGCGCCAACAGTAGCTCTTTTTAAAATCATAGCTTCATTTCTAGACCCTACAGGCCAACCTCTCTCAGCAAGTAATCTATCGAGTACTAAATCGCCCCAAATAGAAGACCCCATTGCGTGTAAATTAAGCTTACAAATAGCGCCTTCACGACTATCTAAATCACAATAGTCCACTATGTCACGAGACGCATCGCTCATAGAATTTTCCACTGCATTTGCTTGAATTCTAAGCCTATTTGCCCAATCTGCAAGACGACCAGTAGTGCCATTTCTAATGTTCTCTAAAAGAGGCAGAACTTCGTTTCTGATACGGTTACGCATGTATTTGTTTTCAGCATTTGATGAATCAACTCTGTACTCAACACCATCCTCTTTCAGCCATGCGATAATTTCATTCCTTGTCCAATTTAACATTGGTCTAATGACATCGCCTGTCCTATTTGACATACCACCCAGAGAAGAAGGTTTTGTAGATCTAATTAAGTGGAGTAGTAGTGTTTCTGCTTGGTCATTTTCGTGGTGAGCCACAGCGATAGCGTGGGCGTCAATTTGGTGCTTTATATCTTCGAAGTACTCGTATCGAAGTACTCTTGCAGCGTCTTGAATTCCTTTTCCATCTTGTTCAGATCTTCCTGCTGCGTCCATGGTTTCGCAGTGAAACTTCACGCCATTTTCATCACACCAGTTCCTTACAAAAGCTTCATCACCGTCGCTTTCTTTACCCCTGAGCTTGAAGTTGACATGAGCTACTTCGAATCTTGCCCCAATACTCTTTAAGGCATGAAGAAGTAGCATAGAATCTGGACCTCCAGAACACGTGGCTAAGATTAACTCGCCTTCAAGTACGTCACATTTTCCAAGGTCTATTATAAACCTGTTTCTTTTATCTCTACTCAATTTTAATCACTTTCTACAGCTTTCATCAAGGCATCTGCCTTGAGTCTGCATTCATTGTATTCATCTTCTGCATTGCTTAAAAAAGTAATAGCTCCTCCAACAGACGCCTCTAGTTCTTCAGTCTCTGCATTGTGAAACAAGCTACGGATTAGAACATTCAAGTCAAAGTCACCTTCTGGAGAGATATAACCTACTGAACCTGAATAAACACCTCGATTTTGTTCTTCCAAGGCTTCGATGTTATGCATTGCTGAGAGCTTTGGGGCTCCAGTCATTGAGCCCATAGGGAATGTCGCCTTAAGGATATCTGAAAGTTTTACTTTTGGGTCGAGTTCGCAGTTTACTTCTGTTATCATCTGGTGAACGGTTTTAAAGGTATGAATTCCACAAAGATCCACTACCTCTACTGTCCCGCGCTGAGCTATTCGACTAAGGTCGTTTCTTACTAAATCAGTAATCATAATGTTTTCAGCGCGTTCTTTTTCGCTCTTTCTTAGCCTGTCGATAAGTCTTGCGTCTTCTTCAGGAGTTGTTCCTCTTGCAGCTGTTCCCTTGATGGGTTGCGATATGAGTTTTGAACCTTTTCGCTTGAGAAACCTCTCAGGACTCCCGCTCAATACCCTTGAAGAACCGCATTGCATGTAGGCACTAAACGGTGCCTTAGTATTTGAGTACAGCTTGCTAAAAATACCCCAACTCGCTTTTGCTGGAGCTGATGTTTTTAAGGTTTGGCATAGGTTCAATTCATAAACATCTCCCTCCTGAATTAGTTTTCTTATTGCGTTGAATTTCTCTAAATATTCCTCCTTCTCCAAAGTCCAAACTAATTGGCCAGCATCTACTTTCACCTTATTCTCATCAGCTTTGGAATCAATAGCAATAATCCCCTTTATTGCAAGCTCGCTATCAGGATTTCCTTGTATAACTTCTGGACGACCTCCTTTTTCCCAGCGAATCACAACTTCTGGCTCCCACCATGCAAGATCAGGTAGCCCTAGGGTATTTAAGCTTTCATTTTTAAAGTCGATAAATGAGTTCTTCAAATCGTAACCCATCCATCCAAAAGTCCACTTTCTTTTTTCAGTCGAAGAGAAATTTTCTAAAGCTTTAAACGTTTGAATATCTTCTAAAGAGCCACCAATTTCAATTGACCTTTTGCAGCCTAAACCCAGTAAGCACAAACCACCCTCACTTTCGTCAAAAAGCAAAGCGACGTGAGATAATTTTTTCACTAGCGAATTGAGTTTTGGCAGTTTCATTGCCTTAGATCTTACTTAATTATACGTGGAGGGATCTATCTCCAGTCGCAGCTAAAGCTGCTTCCTTGATTGCTTCTGTATAAGTTGGATGCGCGTGAGACATTCTCGAGATATCTTCAGCAGAAGCCCTAAACTCCATTGCCACGACCGCCTCAGAAATCATATCAGCAGCTCTAGGTCCAATTATGTGAACCCCCAGAATTTCATCTGTATCATTGTGCGCAAGAACCTTTACCTGCCCATCAGTATCCATACTCGCACGAGCACGCCCACTAGCCTTGAACGGGAATGAACCACTCTTGTATTTCACGTTTTCTGCTTTCAGCTGCTCTTCAGTCTTACCTACAGCAGCAACTTCCGGCCAAGTGTATACAACACCAGGAATAAGGTTGTAATCAATGTGTGGATGCTCACCATGAATTGTTTCTGCCACGAACACACCTTCTTCTTCCGCCTTGTGCGCAAGCATAGCTCCTCGAATAACATCGCCAATAGCGTAGATGTTTGGCTGAGAAGTTCTTAAATGATTGTCTACTGGAATCATCCCTCTTTCGTCAGTTTGAATTCCTGCTGCTTCAAGGTTTAGTCCTGCAGTGAAAGGCTGACGGCCGACACTTACTAAGCAGTACTCTGCCTTGAAAGTTTGCTCTTCACCTTTTTTATTTTCTGCTTTAACTGTAACTGATCTGCCTGCCGCTTTTACTTCTTTAACTGAAGTTGAAAGCTGGAACTTCATGCCGATTTTCTTTAGCGAGCGAAGAAGCTCTTTTCCTAGCATGCGATCCATGGTTGGAATTAGCGAGTCTTGGTACTCAATTACTGTTACTTCAGTGCCAAGACGAGCGTAAACAGAACCAAGCTCTAGGCCTATCACACCTCCACCAATAATGATCATTGACTTTGGAAGCTTTGCTAGACTTAATGCTTCAGTCGAAGTAATAACACGCTTTTTATCGATTTCGATAAATGGAAGCGACCGTGGCTTTGAACCAGTAGCGATGATAATATCCTTACCGCTTATTTGAATAACTTTACCTTTTTCAGGAGTTACTTGTACCGTGGTTTTATCTACAAATGAGCCCAAACCATGATGAACGTCGATAGCGTTTTTCTTCATCAAGAAGTCTATACCGGAAGTCGTTGCAGAAACAACTTCACCCTTTCTAACTACCATTTGTGGGAAATCTATAGACAGAGTTCCAACGCCAATTCCATGAGCAGAAAACTGTTCCTTTGCTTGGTGATAGTGTTCAGATGAATCTAAAAGCGCCTTTGAAGGAATACATCCCACGTTTAGGCAAGTACCTCCAAGAGTTGAGTATTTCTCAATTAGAGCGGTTTTTTTTCCAAGTTGAGCTGCACGGATTGCAGCAACATAGCCTCCAGGGCCAGAACCGATGACAATTACGTCGTAGTTAGACATTTCTTGTTAATGATTGAAGAATAGGTGACAAAGGTAGCCAAGTCTTCGCCTACCTGTCGTTACTTTGCCGGTAATTAGAAAAAGTCTATGTGGAGTAGAATAGCATCCATTTTATTACGCTACAGATTCGCAGTACTTTTAGTACTTGGCGGCATTACTTTTTACATGGGTTCGAAGATTCCTAACCTTCGACTTGTGTATGAATTTGGAGGACTTTTACCTAAGGATGATCCCACGAGATTAGAGTTTGAAAATTTCATTGAACACTTTGGTGCTGAAGGTAACATCATGGTCTTAGGTGTTGAAGACCCTAAAGTTTACACCGCAGAAGGTTTCCAATCCTGGCATGAGTTAGCTGAAAAAATTAGAGGGGTTAGCGTTCAGGTTAATGGAGTTGAAACCCAAATCATAGATTCAGTATTCTGCATTTCTCATGCATTTACCGTTGAAAAGGACACTGCAAAAAGAGTTTTTAAAGTCGCGCCACTAGCAAACGATTTAATAAGTGGTGGGCCATCACTTACTCAGGAAAGGGTAGATAGTATTGTAGAAAAGGTTAGGTCTCTAGAGTTTTTTGACGGAGTTCTTTATTCAGATAGTTCTGATGCAACACTTATGATGGTGTTCCTAGATTCTAAATTATTTAATTCAAAGGATAGAGGAACAGTAATTGAGGATGTAACTGCTATTGCAAATGCTTGGTCTGAGGAAAACGGAGTTAAACTTTATTTGAGTGGTCTTCCGTTTATCAGAATTCAAATGACAAATAAGGTAAAGGGAGAGCTTGGCTACTTTGTTGGTGCAGCATTCCTAGTAACCTTTTTATTACTTTTGATTTTCTTCAAGAATTTTACTACTGCTTTTGTGTGTTTAAGCGTAGTAATTGTCGGCGTAATCATATCTACAGGTTCGATTGCAGCTTTTGACTATCCTATAACGATGTTAATGTCGCTTATACCGCCTTTGATGATTGTAATAGGGGTGCCAAATTGTATATATCTGGTGAATAAATACCATGCTGATTATCAAAAGCATGGCAATAAGGTTAAGGCTTTACAGAGGATGGTTACCAAGGTAGGTAACGCTACACTGCTTACGAATATCACTACTGCGTTTGGCTTTGCCACATTCATTTTCACTAACGCTGATATACTTCAACATTTTGGCATAATTGCATCGTTAAATATCTTAGCTGTATTCTTTATCAGCCTCTCTATGATTCCGACAATTCTTTATATGTTGCCGGAGCCAAATGAAAAACAACTCAAGCACCTTGACAGAAAGTGGGTGTATAAGTTAGTTCAAGGTTTTGTTGAGACGGTTCAAGCTAAGCGTAGACTAGTTTACTGGTCAAGTTTAGGCATACTCTTCTTCTCTATTTTTGGGATGTCACAAATGAAGGTGACAGGGAATATAGTTGACGACTTACCAGACCAGGACAGAGTGCTGACTGATTTGGCCTGGATAGAGGACAACTTTAACGGAGTAATGCCATTTGAGGCGCTTATTGATTGTAGAGAAGAGGGTAAAGCTCTTAGTCCCAACAACCTCAAGCGCATTGAAAGATTCCAAAACCTGCTTGAGGAATATCCTCAGTTTTCAAGGTCTATGTCTGCTGTTGATGCTACAAAGTTTGCAATGATGGCATTGAATAGAGGTGAAACATCTGCGTACAGATTGCCTCTTGGAAGAAGAGAAAAACTTGATCTCAGGTCTTATATGAGAAGGACTGAGGAGGGTACTCAAGGTCATGAAAACGCAGTTAACGTAACCAGGAATTTTATTGATTCCACAAAGTCTATCATCAGGGTGTCTGCTTCAATGGCGGATATAGGCACTTTGGAAATGGATGAGTTGATGGAAGCCCTTCAGCCTAGAATTGATTCAATTTTTCCAACAGATAAATATTCGGTGACTCTCACTGGAACTAGTATTATCTTCCTCGAAGGAACTCACTATCTGGTAAAGAACCTTGCAATAAGTATCACCTTAGCAATTTTAATTATTGCACTAGTGATGGCGCTGTTGTTTACTTCGACAAGAATGGTGTTTATCGCTCTAATCCCTAATATCATGCCTCTGCTTTTCACTGCTGGTATGATGGGTTGGACTGGCATCCCAATTAAACCTTCAACCATATTGGTGTTCTCAATTGCCTTTGGTATTTCAGTAGACGACACCATTCATTTCCTTGCAAAATACAGGCAAGAACTAAAAAGACTCAAGTGGGATATTAAAAAGGCTGTAATCCTAGCAGTACAGGAAACGGGAGTGAGTATGATGTATACTTCAATTGTTCTGTTCTGTGGATTTATGATGTTCTCAATTAGCGAATTTGATGGTTCTAGATCGCTTGGAATATTAGTAAGTGTTACCCTGTTTGTCGCAATGTTTACAAACCTCATTTTGCTTCCGTCTTTACTGCTTAGTTTTAATAATTATCTGACTACAAAAGCGTTCGAAGAGCCTCTTTTAGACATCATTGATGAGGAAGAGGATATTGATCTTGATGCTTTAAAAGTGGATTACAAAAAGGAAAATCAATAGATTGCAATCTCGTTATGAAAGGAATTATTCTAGCAGGCGGATCAGGAACTAGGCTCTGGCCACTGACAAAAGCTGTAAGTAAGCAGTTAATGCCGGTGTTTGATAAGCCTATGATTTACTATCCTATAACAACTTTAATGCTTGCTGGTATTAATGAGATCCTCATAATTACTTCTCCAGAATACTCTTCATCCTTCAGAAATCTTCTGGGGGACGGGTCTCAATTAGGCTGTTCATTCACCTATGAGGTGCAAGAAGTTCCTAATGGTTTAGCCCAAGCATTTGTAATTGGTGAAGAATTTATTGGCGATGAAAGTGTTGCTCTTATCCTAGGAGACAACATCTTCCACGGAAAGCACTTTGGCCGACAACTAAGATCAGACATTGTAATTAATGGAGCACTTATTTACGCATACCAAGTGCGCGACCCTGAGCGGTATGGTGTAGTGGAATTTGATGACGATGGAAATGCTTTGAGCATAGAAGAAAAGCCTACTCAGCCCAAATCTAGCTTTGCAATTCCTGGGCTTTACTTTTACGACAATGATGTCGTAGAAATTGCAAAAGGACTTGAACCAAGCACAAGAGGTGAATACGAGATTACAGATGTTAACAAAGAATATCTCAAGTGTGGTAAGCTTAAGGTGAGCAAACTTGATAGGGGTATGGCTTGGTTGGATACTGGTACACACGAGAGTCTTATCCAAGCTTCGCAATACGTTCAGATGATTGAACAGAGACAGGGCTTGAAGATTGGATCAATTGAAGAGGTTGCTTGGAGAATGGGTTTTATCGATACTAACCAATTGAAGAAACTAGCTGAACCACTTTTGAAAAGTGGATATGGAAACTACTTGTTAGACCAAATATGATAACTACTCAACAACTCCAAGAAGACTTTTCTTCTGGACTTATGGATTTCCTTTCAACCTACCCGGATTCAAATCTTTTTGAACCCATGCGTTATTTGTTGAGTTTGGGTGGAAAGAGAATTCGGCCACTACTTGCACTTTCTGTTTGCCGAGCCGAAGGATCGACTTCACAAAAGGCTATGCCAGTATCTTTAGCGGTTGAGTTGTTCCATAATTTCACGTTAATGCACGATGACATCATGGACAAAGCTCCTCTTAGAAGGGGAAAAGTAACCGTTCATGAAAAGTACAGTGAAAACAAAGCAATACTAAGTGGTGACGCACTTTTCACAGCCGCTTACCAAGCATTAGAACAAGCCTCTCAAGATAAAATACCAGCATTATTCAAGTTGTTAAACACCACCTCTATGGAAGTGTGTGAAGGCCAACAATTAGATCTCGATTTTGAATCACAAGACGACGTAACTGAGGAGTTGTATCTTGAAATGATAAGGCTAAAGACATCTGTTTTACTAGCCGCTTCATGTGCAATGGGAGCATTGTGTGCTGGCGTGTCACAAGAGAGGGTGGAGCTATGGTATGAGTTTGGGGAGAAGCTAGGGATGGCCTTCCAAATCCAAGACGATTACCTGGATACTTTTGGTAATCAGGACATTCTTGGAAAGAAAGTTGGTGGAGATATTTTAGCTGATAAAAAGACGTTTTTATTCATTCACGCCTCCTCTATAGATAAGCTTCCTTCTACATCTGGACTGTCTGATGATGAGAAGATTGAAAAAATCACAAATGCGATGAGATCAAGTGGGTCTGATTTAGCTGCAAAAAACCTTATGAAGCGATATTCTAAAAGTGCTTCAAAAGCCCTGCACTCCCTTGAGTTAAAAACTAATACCTTAACATGGTTTGAAGAGTTACTTTTTTCAGTCACAGAAAGAGTCTCTTAATGTAAATTTGCCCCTGTGGACCCACTATCGTTTTTAAGCAACGTTGAGCCTAAGACATTGGACGCACTTTACGCCCAATACCTCAACAATCCCGAATCAGTAGACCGCTCTTGGAGGCTCTTTTTTGCCGGCTTTGATTTAGCCACATCTCACTACGGTGGTGATGGAGTCTCTCCAATAACATTAAAGGAATTCAAGGT
>MDSV01136749.1_pt1 | contig 30899 bp, 45 predicted proteins | sample 810851 | NCBI WGS metagenome assembly MDSV01 (sample SAMN05326640, study PRJNA326480) | marine metagenome | isolation source: seawater | place: Atlantic Ocean: North East | collected 2012 | reverse complement strand
GTTACGACCATTCATCAGGCGGATTTACTTTTGTTGATGCATCTAGTGCAGGTAGTTCTAATCAAAACGCTTTCAGTACAATAGCAGTAAGTGGTCAATCAAATGTTGTAGCGGAATCGGAAACAGATACTCTGACATTGGCAGCAGGTTCTAATGTTACATTAACAACAAACGCAAGTAGTGATACAGTAACTATTGCTTCAACAGATACCAATACCACTTATTCAGTAGGTGATGGTGGCTTAACACAAAATAATTTTACTAATACTTTGAAAAGTAAATTAGACGGAATAGCAGCATCAGCAAATAATTATTCATTACCAACTGCTGCTTCTAATACTTTAGGTGGTATCAAAGTAGGAACTAATTTGAGCATTGATGGTAATGGTGTATTATCTTCTACTGATACAAACACTACATATTCAGTAGGTGATGGTGGTTTAACACAAAACAATTTCACTAATACTCTTAAGTCTAAACTTGATGGTATAGCAGCATCAGCAAACAATTTCTCTTTACCAACTGCTGATGGCAGTACATTAGGTGGAATAAAGGTTGGAACTAATTTAAGTATAAATGGTAGTGGAGTATTATCTTCTACTGATACTAATACAAATCAATTAACTCAGTTTAAAATACATGATGGAGATGATACAGAAGTTATTATGGCTCACAATAGAGTAATAAAGTTTGTAGAAGGTAATGGTTTAGATATTAATTTCACAGATACATCAACAGGTTCTGATGCAGACCCCTTTGATTTAACTTTCAAGATTGCTGATAATGGTGTAGGAGCAGACCAATTGAATGTTAGTGGTGATGGAACATCGGGTTATGTGCTAACTTCAGATGCAGACGGGTCATTTAGTTGGAGTGCAAAAACAACTAACACTAATACAACATATAGTGCAGGTACAGGATTAACTCTTTCAAGCACAACATTTAGTCATACTGCACATACAGGAGAAGTTACAGGGGCAACAGCATTAACAATAGCAGACAATGTAGTTGATGAAGCAAACCTAAAGATTTCTAATACAGGAAGTAACGGACAATTCTTATCTAAACAATCTGGAAATACAGGTGGATTAACTTGGGCTACACCTACTGATACTAATACCTTTAGAACAATTACAGCAGGTAGCAATACATTAGGTGCAACAGAAACACTTGCCTTTACTGCGGGTTCTAATATAACTATAACAGAAGATGGCGGTGCAGTAACTATTGCTGCTAGTAGTGGTGGCGATTCTTGGGGAGATGAAGTAGATGCTAATATTATTCCCGATACCAATAATACTTACACTTTAGGTTCAGCAAGTAAAAAGTTTGGAAGTGCTTATTTTGCCGGAACATCTTACAATACTTTGCTTTCTTCGGCTAACGGAAGTGCTTCATATCCAACATATACTTTTGAGGTAGATGAAGATACAGGAATGTATCGAGGTGGAACAAATATACTAGGTTTCTCAACAGATGGAACAGAAAGAATGACTATATCAGCATCAGGTGTAGTAAACATTGCAGGTTCATTAACAGTAGGAGGTTCTGCTGTTGGTGGTGGTACAGTTACTTCAGTTACTGCTGGAACAGGAATGACTCAATCAGGAACAAGCACAGTTAATCCAACATTGAATGTTATTGGAGGAACAGGAATAACTGCAAATGCAAATGACGTAGCAATAACGGCTGCACAAACAGGTATTACTTCTGTATTGAACTCATCATTAGTTGTTGGTAGAGATGCAGATAACAAAATAAGTTTTGATACGGATAACGAAATAAGATTTAGAGCAAACGGTGCTAATGTATTCAAGGTAGTAGAAAACGATATAGTTCCTTTTACTAATAATGACATAAGTTTAGGAACTTCTACCTATATGTTCAAGGATGCACATTTCAGAGGTACATTAGAAGCATCCGCAATTACAGTACAAGGTGTAGGGTTAGGTAATCTTGTACATGTTGATATTCTTGATGAAGACGGCATGGATTCAAACTCGGCTACAAGGCCACCAAGTCAACAGTCGGTTAAGGCTTACGTTGATGCAAATGCGGGTGGTGGTTCAGATACCAACACCTTTGTTATATTTGGTGAAGAAGCAGACTTATATGCAGGAACAGGTAGTACAGGTAATGCTAACGGATATCAATTCTCATATGGTAATGGCCGAACTAATGCCACACAAGCAAGCAATGGAACTGACTTCGGTATCAACGTACCAGTAAATTGCACATTGACTAGAGTAGATGTGGTGTTTGGTAACAGTGGTAATCTGAATAGCGGAACAACTACATTCGTTGTAGTAAAAAATGGTTCAAATCAAACAGGTAACTTAAGCACTACCCATTCATCAGGTGTGCATGATACTCATCATACAGGATTATCACATTCATTCTCAGCAGGTGATAGATTCAACTTAAGGACAACAACTTCATCTAGGCAATCTGGCCCTATGAGAATGACAGCATACTTTACTCCAACATGAGGTGATTAAATGACATTGACAGAAGAAGAAGCATGGAATAACGTTAGAGCAGGAAGAGACTATTGGTTAGAAAAAACAGTAGATTTTTATCAGAGTAAACCTCTTTTATATAACTCATTAACAGATGAACAAAGAACTGAATTAGGAGAATATAGACAAGCATTATTAGATTTCCCTCAAGATTTAGAGACTTATCTAGATGGAGATATGCCTTTAAATTATGACCAATATTTTCCAGTGCAGCCTGAGTTCTTTGAACATAGACGACACACAGAAGAAACTCAAACCTCTATAAATTAAAGTGATTGATATGGTTTGGATTGATATAATCAAACAAAGTGGTGACGGCACTTGCTATCCTGATGCTTATAATTGGATGATGAATAACGCTTCTACACAGATGGGTGATAGTGCTAAATTAGCACACGCTACTGTAACAGGTACAGGTGGCGGTATAGAAGGAGTTGAATATGGGCATGCCTTCATTTTAATTAACGATGGTTATGTTATAGATGTAGCAACAGGAAAAGAAGTAGGTTTTACTAAAGAAGAGTATTATAGAGTAGGAAATGTAAAGGATGTTAAACTATATACATTCAATGAAATGTTACAGGCAGCATTAAGTTCTGGTCATTATGGGCCTTGGCATTGAGAATAGCCGATAGGTCTCATTAAAAATTGCCAATTTTCAATTTTGCACAAAAAAAGTTGGCCTTCTCAGAAACTAAGACTTTTTTCAGACCATAGAGAGTTACATTCTCTACATTCCCAAATCTTAAGTTTCTGAGAAGAACCTACATAAGACCCTAATATTCTTCTAGGGATAGTTTCTACACCACAACTTTTACACTTAACCTTAAGTGCCACCACGTTCACGTTCCTCGTTGATTAGATTATCCATATATTCTTCAATTGTTTGATTCGATACCTTATCAGAACCAAACGCAGCGAAGAACAGTAAACTAATCACAAGGATAAAAACGAACCACAATATTATTTCTACTGTACTTACCATTACCACTCAACCTCCATTTTTGTTTCTTCTTCATTATCAATAGAATACCCTTTTATAAAACCATTATCTTTTCCATGTTTCCATAAGTCATATACTAATTGACAATCTTTAACACAATATTTTGCTACTTCTTCATAACCACCTGCTTTCCATACAACAGGTGCATCAGCACTATCCATAATCTTTTCAGAACCTAGTGTGTGTTGCACTAAGTTATTTAGACTATATCTTTGTTTTGTTAACGTGCTAACCATTCTACTTGTATCTAAATACTGCTTTGTATTGAAATACTTGTTAATACAATATATATCCATTGCATCTCTTAATACAGGTAAGTCAAACGCTGCAATATTGTGACCTAATAGAATGCCTCCTTCTTTATGTAAGTCATCTAAATCAAACTTAAGTTGTCTAAGTGATTTGATTACAGTACCGCTTTTTTGTAAATCATCTAATGATTTTATTAGGTCTTGTTCTACATACACAGTACCTACGCTACCATCCCAAGTGCAAACAACGGATGGTTGAAACATATGAGTATTACTCCAACCGCCTATATCATTGGCGAAGTTTTTCGTTTCAATATCAATCGCTACTACTTTACTCATCCTATTAAAGCCCCCAATATTCCGACCACAACTAAGGCAGTTATACTACCAACAGCCTTAACGCCATCCCAAACGATTTCTCCTTTACTAGCCATTATTCGCCACCTCCCCATAGGGAACTTAGCGTTCTTTCTCTTTCTTCCTTTGGTTCTATAACCTTAATAATTTTCTTTCTTCTAAGAAATGTTACTATTTTATCAGTGCCAATTGATAGATTATCATATGCAGCCCATCCTTCTTCACCTTCTGCATTTAAATTATCTATCATATTTTTTGGGCCATTAATTATATTGAATACAAGAAACTTATATTCATATTTATCTCCTTCATAACTCATTCGTTTTCCTCCTTTAATTTAATATAAGCACTTTTATCTATTTTCTTTTCTTCAAAATATTCTTCAATACCTTTTTTCCACCAATTGTAAACTGTTGCTTGGCTCTTTTTAGTGTGCTTCCTAACCTCTTGTAGTAACAATTTTTTGTGTACCCAACCTTCGCTTTTGTCCATTTTATTGTATATTCCTTTAAATACTCCAATATTCGCTTGTTCAGCAACGGCCTGTCTTTCAACTCTTAGGGCTTCATCAAGCCATGATACGAGGCTCTTATAACATTGTCGAACTAAATATGCAGCCTGTTCTACGTTTTTTGCAGTAACAATGAATCTTTTATCTTTATCATTAATACTTGGGGCTTCAGCCACCGCACACAATACTGCTAGTTTTTGTATATGTTTCAATATTCTATTGATAAAAGTTTCAACCGCAGTAAACACTTCAGGTCTACTATGCTCGATATATTGTTCCATCAGAATACATTCTCTTAACAAAGCATCCTTTGCATTGGGTGATATTCTGATTACTTTAAGTGGGTCTTGGTCTACATCATCATATCTTTCTTTTACAGCATCGTATATTTTTGCTAAAGCAACTGCATATTTTAACTTAGGTGCTTCTTTTTCTGTTATAGTACCAAAGTCACTTATTAGTTGCCTTCTCATTTTCTTTTGTATGTCTTGAGGAACTTCCCAAATAAATGTTAGAAGTCTTTGCAGTACCCCTTTTTCAGTAATAACTGAGGTAAGAGTTTTGGGTATATACGATGTAGCATAAATTGAACGTTTACATTTACATTCAATAGGTTCATCACCTTGCTTTAACTTCTTAGATATAATCCAAGTTTCCCCATGCAATGTATTCATAAATGTATTAAGATATACGATTGCATTTTCTTTGTGTTGTGATTGTTTGAATATACCTGAATACTCAAACTCATCCCATACTGCTAAACCTTCTCCATCTAACTGTCCTGGCACTTGTACTACAACATCAACTGTTCTTGTTCTTCCTTCTTCATCTTCAACTTCTTCTCTTTGTTGTTCAAAAGAACCAATTAACGCTGCATCAGTATAATCAGTTATATCAAAGAGGTCAAACTCAGTACCATGTTTTTCGTTAATTAACCTAAACGCTTCTTTAACAATAGGCAAATACCAATTGGTTAAGGTAGATTTACCTGTACCTGATGTTTGTAGCCAAAGAAACTGCAATCTAGTATCGTCAATATTTGCTCCACTAGGTATTGCTATCATGTCTTTAACTAACTGTCCAACCATGCAAAAGAAAGATAGCGTTGCAGGTGTGTAATTATAATTTGATGCTTTAACTGCATCTGCGGTATAACTAACCGCAACAGCAGGTAAGGTTACTTTAGTAACTTCTTCCTGCATACCATTATCTATAAAATTATAGTATAGTTCGTCTTCATCCATTATTCTTCTCATATTCATATTATCACTTTATCCTCACTATTTAGTACATCTAAGATGCGTTCTGCTGTCTTTGTTCCTATTCCTTCTATTTCTGTTATCTCTTTTATTTCTGCTTCGCCTATTTCCATTAGTGAACCAAACTCATCAATAAGTTGTTGAGCCTTCATTTCACTTACTCCTTTTATTGTTGCTAATAAGTTTAACCTTAAATCATCAGTTGTTATTCTTTTTAACAAACTTGGTTTAATTACTGTTCTATTGATTGGCCTCATCTTACAAATGGTAGTCATTATTCTTGCTGCTTTACGTGGCCCTTCTACCCAGAATACCTTTACATCAGTATCTAAACTAATCTTACCAATAGCCCCATAGAACTTATTAGCAATTAATTGTTCAGTCATATTAATATTAACATACTTTGGATAATTCATTGCTTCATGTAATGAACCATGTATAATTAAAAAACAATGTTCGTAGTGTCTATCCATATTATCTAGTTGATTCCATAGTCTTTTATTAATTACAGACTGTAAGAAATCAATTGTTGATTTGGCTTCAAAACAAACATCTTGAAAAACATAATCTCCTATTTCTAACCATTGTTTTTCTGTCATTAAATTAAGTTTGATTGCTTCATCTCTGACAGCACTATACAATACTGAGTTTTCTCTACTATCAATTATCAATTTCATCTGGATACCTCCAACATTTACCTATGCAATAACCTTGAGGAACAAGTATAGATTTACAACTAGGTGCATGATATCCTTTTGATACCATCCATCTAACATTTTTGAGAGTTACGCTTTCATCCCAATCTAACCAAACTCCATCATGTGCTACAATAGATTTAATCTCATTCATTATGATTTGAATAATAGCCTCTTGTTTATCAGGAGTTAATTCTCTTTCACCTATTGCTAATATATCTCTATACCACTGTACAAGATATACTCTAGCATAATGCCCTGGATTTTCTACCATGATTGAATTATACATACATGGTAATATAGGTAATTCGCCAGGAGGTTTAGGTGCTACTACTTCTACATCAGAAGTTTTCATTGGTTTAACTTTATCCCATATCATAGGTTTAGTACCATAGATAGTAGTAGAATAATTTCCTGTCTTTGCTTTGTCTAAGACAAAATCTAATCCTTTAGATACATCTTCGGTAGTCAAAGGAATACAGAAATAAAGCCCTTCACTACTAAGATTGACAGTATTAGGAATACGCCTAAGCCTATTGGTTTGTACACCCGTTCTATCCAACGTAGGACATTTACTTGCCAATCTGGAAAAACTACTTTGGATGCTTCTGATATCATTTACAATGTTCCCCATTACTATCATATGAAATCCCTTTCCGCTAAAGTACATTTTAAAGACAATTTCTTCGTCTAATAAAACATTCATAACGTATTGAAAGTCAATCCATGCTGATGTTAATGGTTCACCGTGAGCATCAAAATCTAAAAACATTCTGTCTTTGATACAAGTAGAGTCAACCTTTGCTGTTTCAGCATACTCTTCAAAATCATATACTGTTGTATAACAATTCATCTTACCATTGAATGAGTTCACCCAAACAAGAAACTCTTGCTTATTCCTCACTATCACTCTTTTCATTTGGGGTGCGTCCTTTAGATGACTGCCCGCCCAAACTTCTCTCGGAAACTTCATTTTTATCTACCTCATTTTTATTAAATACTATTTGTGCTGATGATAATTCATCTTTAACAATATCAGCAACCATTACTCTTAGTTCTGCCATTATTGTTTTTGTGTATAATTCACCAAAGAAAGTCATTTCTTCGGCAAACACCTCTATATCCCATACTAATTTTAATTTATCTTTTGTAGGGATTCTATCATATACCATTTGCGTTAACGTTTCAACTGTTTGTGAGACGTTTGCTATTTCTGCAAATGTCCAAACTCTTGTGTTTAATTCATCTCTAACTATTTTTTCTATCATAACCATTCACTCTCCTGTGCTGATGGACATATACTGTAATAACTACAATGTGAACAAGTCTTGTAATAATACTTAGCCTCGAAATCTTTTCTTTCATAAGCATGTATCATTTTGCATATCCCATTCATTACTGCATTGTAACTACTTTTCTTTACAGGTTCTACATGTATATAGTTAGATGCAGGATAATACCATCCCCAATTAGTAATAGGAATGTTTCTATCAATACCTGCATTCGCTAAACTTTCATCAGTTGCGTTTTCTATTAGTATCTTATAGAAAGCCATTTCTTTTCTCATCATTGTTGTTTTATAGTCTTTCCATGCCCCAGTCTTTAATTCCAATGGAATGTACTGATTGTCTTGAATAAACATTCTATCTACTATACCTTGAAGGTGTACAGTATAATCACGCTCTAATACAAACTTTGGATTGAAAGCATGTGGTATTGTTATTTCAGCATCTAACATTGATTCATTAACAACAGGCAGATACTCATCTACTTTATCTTGTTCTTTTGATTGAAGAAATCTATCTGCTTCAAAGGTTGAAATAATCTTATACATGTCATTATATCCGTCTATTGGATGTAGACTTAAGTTATATTCAACCAATTCATTGTAAGATAGAGTTTCTGCTTTCTTTACATCAAACTCGTTAAAGAAATCTTCTCTACTATTATGTACTGCTGTACCTTTAGCCATAGCCTCGGTTGATGCTTGAGGCAATCTATGAATATAATTATATTCGTACTTCTTAGGACACCATTGGAAAGTACCAAAAGAAGATTTTGTTATCTTTAGTATAGGCTCATTCATATCGTTATATTTTTCTGGATACCATTTATAGGTATATTCTCTTAATTCATTCGTCATTTTTATTACCACCATTCATCTAGGTTTGTTTGATTTACATCTTTTCTAATTAAAGATAAATCCCACCCCATTGCATTGTAAATCGGTTCTGCTTTTTTAATTATAGAATCTGAATAATGTCTATAATCAGGGGTATGATTAGGCATAGCATCCTTTGTAGGGGCTGCTATGTAAGTAGGTCTTTTGTGCATGCCTGTTATTGGATTAATGTATTTGCTTCTCATAGGGTCATCTTGTACTCTTACATAGAAGTATGAATCATCAATTGGATTTTGGAATGTTTGATTCCACCAAACGACACCTTCAACACCAGAACCAATACTAGGTTGTTTACCTTCAAGAGTTTTTAGGTTTAACTCTGTACCGCATTTGCCACAAAAGGATGTACTAAACTGTTTATGCCTTTCAAGAGCATCAGTGATTGAATACTCTTTACCGCAATCATTACATTTGTATTGAAATCTTTCAGGTCTAAATCTACTTCTGTTTGTGATTTCATCTGTTGATATATTACCATTCAATACTCTGTTATATTCATCTTTAAGATATACTGTGATACTTTCTTCACTCTCTCTATTAACCCAACGATTTAGAACTTCTAACTGTATGGTCTTTGCTAATGTGGTAACAGCCACTCTCTTAGCAGAAAAGCCTGTCATAACAAACTCATGCTCATCTAACCATTTACCATCTTTCCAAGAAATTAAACCTGCATTTCTATTCTTAGTACAACCAACACCTAGAGTTTCATAATACTTTTCAAACTCTAAAGTTACAGGGTGTTCATCTAATTCAAGAAGATTAGGAAACATACTTCTAACATGATTGTTAAGTAATGCTAATGTTTCTTCTGCTCTTTCCATTGGCATCTGAACGTAAATAGAATCAGTATGTCCGTAAACTACTCTCATATTGAAAACTCCTTTACTTCTTTCTTAGTAAATAACTTAATTACTTTCTTCTTTTGATTCCATTTAGTTACAACCACAGAACCTTTTCTAGCACCGTTTTCATAATGCGTTTTACCAATAACGGTAACGGGTATATATTGTTCTCTCCATACCATATATCCAGAATGGCCTACATCATAATGAAAATCTTCTCTCCACTTCTTTATATTCATTTCTTCCACCTCTTTATTGTTGTAGAAACTTTACCTACTAAATATATAACATATAATACTAATCTTACTCTCATTTACAATCACTACACTTAAATCTTCTATCTAAACCGAATGGATGTATTTTACCACACCATCTACATTGTCTTCTATTTCTCATTGTAATTCCCTCACTTTAAATGCCGCATATCTAATTGCTTCTCTAGCACTAGCAGTAATACTTGCAGCAATATCTACATCAGCCCAACCAAATCCTTGATATGCGGTGATACCGTAAAAACTCGCCATTAGCCTCTTCACTGCTAATTGGTTACTATTCCATTTGATTTGTTCATCTTTAGTTTCTGCTTGTCGCATCTTTGCTTTATATTCATCCCTTAGTTCTTTAAGTTCCAAAACTGCTTTTGGTAATAAACCAAGTTTATCTGTTTTGAAATAACGCATATCTTCTTTTGTAACATCACTGAAATCTCTTGGTGTTAATATATTAACTGCAAACTCTGTTGGTTCATTGGATTTGGTTTCCCAAGAAATATTTCTTGCTATCATCATTGATGGATACAGTTGTGCAAAATCAAATGCGGCAACTCCAATATGAAGTCCGTTTGTTCCTTCTGATAATGGGTCGTAAATCATTGCTCCTTCATAATTCACACGCTCACCTTTTTCTCCCGTAGGGGCTTTCCACCATGCATTACGCATAAAGTATATCCCGCCCATATTACTTGCGTAGAAACATGCTTCAAAGGGTGCTTTTAGCAATCTTTGTAGGGCAATCACAGATTCAGAAGTGTTCATTCTGTCATCTATCTGAACTAGCAATTCTACATCCACCTTAGCATAGTCAAGATATCTTTGGGTATCTTCTAACCATCCTCTTTGGAAGAAATCGTTCTTGTCTGGGAACTTTTCACTAACTAATTTATTAGTACCCAGAACTAATTCTGAAACATAATCCAATGCTAGTGAAGGTAATTGACCTCGTTGTGAATCATTCCATTGTCTTTCAAAGGCCAAGTCCAAATTAAGAACTAATCTTCCACGAATAGGTTGTTCTATTGGAGAATATTTCCCCACAACTTTTGATAGTTTAATTCCTTCACCAGATTTAAAATATACTCCTTTAACATCTTGATGTGGAGATATACAACGCGGGTCAATACTATTTGCGTTTAGTCTTTCTAGTAACTTAGGTAAATCGAACTTAGAACCAAACCATGAAATCAACATATCTGGGTCTTTATCCATAATATCATCAACAAATGCAGATAGCATAGAACGCTCATCTTTGAAATAATCTAGATGCCCTTCAACAATTCGCATTTCGTTTGATGGAGTCCACCATAATACATTACATACACCTTCATAACTATCATAATATGAAATACAAGTAATTGCACCATCATGTTCACCACCCTGTTGCCACTCTAAATCCCAATAGAACTTTCTAAGATTATATTCTGGCATGTCATGTATATTATCAATAGCATATCTGTACGAATATGCTACATCTGCTTCATAGGTTTTATTGAATTGATTCTTTAATGTTTTACCATAGAAAGGTTTGGGAGGAGACCATGTAACTTTAGTCAACTTTTTGTTTTCCAAAGAAACATAGTCCCCTTCGCTATAACTCACATCAATAGTAAAACTACTACCATGTTCTTTAACTGTCATCTTCTTGATTTTATTAGCACTTTGTTCAACAAAGAAGTAAGGCGGTGCTTCATCATAAGACACTTCCTTCTCCACTCTATTATTATTATCATCTCGCCATCTAAGGCTAATTAAATTATTTTTATCTACTGTGCTTATTATCATTTCAATCACTTCTAACGTATGGTGCTATCACCATCTTTCTATCATTACCAATTAACATAACAGGTAAATTAGTTCCCGTTAATAATCGCATCTCATTGCTTGTACAAAACTTATCTAAAGGTGCAGAAAACGTAACATGTGCTTCTGTATCATTAGATGTTAACAAAGACACTTCTACTTTACTAGTATCTGAACCGCCACTACTTGATGACATTATTGTAAACTCATTTGTTCCGCCTTCATTATCAATTGTATAAGTGGCTGTACCTGAAAGAGTACAGAACTTAATTGCGTCTTTCAAATCATTTCCCATAAACGACATATGACAAGGCAATACAGTCTTACCAAATATAGCATCACTTCCAACTTCATAATTAAAAGACATAATCATAGTAATTAGATTCATATTAGTATGTTCTAACAGTCTTGGTAATTTAACTGTCTTAACTAATCCTTTAACTACTAATTCAGATTCCTTAATCTCTATGTCAAGATTATCGCATTTAATGTTTTTAACATACTTCATTAATTTCTCTATATCAAATATAACCATCTCTTCTTTTATTGTAGGTTGATAGGCTATTGGTATTTTAACACTCAATGCTGTTTTATCATTACCATTCAATAATTCTAACTCTTCACTTCTAATAACTGCTACGCAGGTATTACTGATAACATCAGTCTTAGAAGTAGTAGAGGACTTATATTTGCCTTTAAGCCAAATTGCCTCTACTGCTTCTATAAATGATTTAGTGCTAACTTGTATTACATTCATAGTTTCCCCTCTCGTAGTTCCTGAATACCGTTCCATTTGTTTTCACCGTTAGTTGAAAATATAGTCCATTCATTTCCTACAAGGTCTGGGCTTGTTTTACTAGCATCTAGTTTAGCCACATAATTAGTTACATTAGGCTTAACTTCTTTTCTAATATGAATCATCTGAATGAACCTAGCAGGTGTTGATTTGTGCCAATCAGGTACATCACCAATAGGCGTAGGTACATTGATATTATCATATACAGGTTTCATGTGAGTAATTAAGAATCTATCACATTCCAAACTGCATACTAAATCCAATAGTCTATTGTACACTCTATTTCTAATCTTCCAATCTAGTGTAGACACTCTAACTGAATCAGTAGCGTGAACAATAGTGCCTTCTTTCGTTTGTTGTTTTACTAGCAGTTCTCTCAATACATCACTAGAACCTTCAAATGCTTTGTCTACACCATCTAATACGAAAGTGCATATGCTTCCTGCTTCTTCATCTAATGTTTCTTTAGCAAGTTGACAGAAACTATTTGCATTGGTAAAGGTTGCTTCCCAATTAGTAGAACCATCGGGTCTAATTTCAATAGGGTCAAAGATAACAATATTCTCATCCCTATCCCAACAAGAATCCCATGTTGGTTCTGCACCTCTATCAAAATCTAAGATAAATATTTTCTTACCATCTTCTATTTGCTTTTCAGTTCTTGAGTCTAATACTAGACCTGTCTTTCCTGTCTTTGGGTTTCCTGTTATAGAACATAGAAGATGACTTCTATCTCTATCTAACCTTGCTTGTATTTGTTGAAGTATCTTTGCCTTTTGTATGGCAAAATAATCTTCTTCTTTTTGTTCTTTTGCTTCACCTTTTTTATCTGTTGTCCAATCCATTTTCATCACCTATTTTCATATTTATATTTTTTTGTGTCCATTCGTTTGTTATTTCTCTTACATCAGTCTCGCTGACTTTTAATCTTATTTCTTTACCAGAAGGTAAATGTAATTTTAACCAATATTCATTGGTGTCTTCATTCAACCTAAAGGTAAGAAACTCTATGGTATCTAGTTTCACTACGAAACTAGAACCATGTATTATTCCATTACTTATTCTATACATATTTATTATTCCTTTTTTTTAAGTGGGGGCTTTGCACCCCCTCGTTGGTCACTACTACCAATAAGATACAATCATACTTAGAACCAATCTAAGTCTTCTTCTTCAGCAGCCTCAAATGGTTCTGCTACAACACCCATATTATGGATGCATAGTATTCCACTAAGATTCAAAGAAACTTCTCTGAAACTACCATCTTCATTTTTACCTTGTGAAGTTCTACCTACAACAAGAACATTAGAATTAATTCCAAAGTCTAAATCTAGGTGTGCAGGTATCCAACAAGTAGTACCTGCCCAAGAACCATCATAACTGTAATCAGAATTAACATCTGTGATAGTAATTCTACGGCTACCCATTCTGTTAGGTGTCATATTCATACTAGTTACAGTACCATCAGTAATAACAAATCTTTCAGCATAATTTCTACTAGAAACATTTGTGTGATACATACCGATATCAATCAATGGGCTATAATTATCAATAGCATGTTCCATTGTATAATTCTGCATATCAGTAACAGTTGGTTCTGGCAATCTATCTTCTTCAGATAAATCAGCATTCATCTTCAAACTCTTTAGTGTACCATCTTTGAATCCGTAGATTCTATTTGGGTTATTGCTATCTTTAATTACTTCCATTGATAGAAGTCTAAAGGTTCTTGGTGTAAACTCTTTAGCAGCACTTCCCTTATATGAGAAGTAATACAAATTACTTTCACCATCTACTTCACCCAAAAATACACCTTGCATTCTACTTTGGTTCGCAGGTAGCGGTTTACCATAGTTAGCGTTCTTTCTTTCACCATAAGCACGAATGTTATCTAATGGAATAATCCATTGATTAACTTCAATTTCATGGTGGTTTTCTGGTAGCGAAGGTAGGCTCTTATCTTGTTGAGAACCTTCATACATTCTTGAAATCAAATATGTACCATCATCATTCATGTATGCTTTAGCAACTCTACCATTGGTAAAAGTACCAACAGGGTCTCGCCTATATTCTGCTACTATTTGTTCGTTAAGTCTAGCACCCATATCCATAGGTTCGTTAACTGAGATGAAGTATCCTACTGCATCTTTAATCAAACTGTTGCTGCTTCTTGTTGTTTCTTGTTGAGGTGCATCTTTATATTGGTATGCTCCACTGAACCATTGCCTGAATAATGAACGTGCTAATAGCATATCATTAACAGGGTCGAGGCTGTTAGCATCGCATATTTCCATATACTTCGCTTCTACCTCACTTACTTCCTTCTGCAACATTTCTGCTGCCTTGTTTATTTCATTTCTTATTTTTTCTTCCATTTTTATTACTTCCTTTTTTTCTTTCAAGCCATTTTTTTTTGTTCTTTTTATACGATTCCCAAGATTGGCTCATCTTTCTTCCTCGTTTAGTATTCGCATTACAATACTACCATCCTTTACGGACACAGTTAAGTGTGCGAATGCATGTTCATTGTCATCTAAATAAAGTCTAACTAACGTATCGCCATCATCAGTCTTTATCTGAATGTCTTCACAACGTATGCTGTATGTAGCATATGTCTTACCACCTGGATAAACAGGTTGGTCTCCTTTCTTCATTTCATCATTATAGAATGCGTCTGCATCCATTTCATTTTCAATCATTTTGTTTCCTCCTTTCGTGTATGATTTCTAATACTGCTTCTGCACTAATGACAATACCTGCCAATACCCAGAACGTATCAGAATCTACTTCTATTACTCCCATTGAGTTTAGTATAGGCAATATAATTAATGCCATACCTCCCAATAGAATTATCTCATATCTTAACATAAGGTGTTTAAAATCTTCTTTATCCACCTTACCATCATTATTAAAATCAAATATTTTTCTCATGTTTTTCTCTCCTAATATCTTGGTGTGTCTCTAATAAATAGCCACCATAATGCTACACTAAATATAATTAATATTCCTACATCCATTATATCATCTGCCCTATCATCCAAGAAGATAATATCTTTGGTGTCATATTATTACTTCTCCATTCAGCCTCACCAATAACTCTCAAAAACTTAAACTTATGATTAGTTTCAAGTTCCATATCAATCACCGTTTCATGTAAGTTTTGACAAATTGTTTTCATATCTACCGATAAGTACACTAGGTTATGCATTTTATTGAGTGCTTTATTGTAATCTTTATTTAGAACATTCTGCATTATTTCTTTGTAAGGCTTCTGTGTTCTGTCTATTAGTATTTTTAATGGTGTGTCGCTGTTAATCGAGGCTTGTAATTCGGTAAGCCCCCTGCGTATATCACCCTGCAATCCATTAATAAAGGTGTCGAAATCTGCCGAATCTGGCATTTTAGCGTGTTCCATTTCCAAAACTCTTGTCAAGATGAGTTTTACATCTGAATCAGATAAAGCAGTAAAATGATAATTTGCACACCTAGATTGTAGGGGTGATATTATCTTGTGTCTATGATTACAAGTAATTATAAATCTACAATTGTAACTATATCTTTCCATCACTCTCTTTAATGCATTCTGAGCATCTGGTGTCATACCATCCATCTCATCTAATAAAATTATTTTATGAGGTACATCACCCATTTTCATAGACATTGCTATATCTTTTATAGTTGTTCTAACAATCTCTAACTTTCTATCGTCTGATGCGTTAATCTCAAAGAAGTTTGATTTCTTATGTTCGCCTAGTAATCTATTAGCGAGTACATGGGCTGCTGCTGTTTTACCCACACCTGCTACACCGTATAGTATAACATTAGGCATAGTTGTATTAACACCATCCCAATGAGTAGCATCAGCAACAAACTTATCTTGTCCTACAATTTCATCTAATATCTTAGGTCTATATTTTTCTGTCCATAACATTTTTATTTCTCCTTATTTCTATTTCTTTCATTTTCATATTGTAATGGTTTTTAGGCCACCATTCAGGCTCTTGTGTTTTCCATTCAGCAAACCACCACTTATCTTCAATGTAGTAGTTGCGATATTTTTCTACTGCTGTCATCTCGTCAAAACCGTTTAGTTTTCTACAATTCATATCTGGGCTTATAGCAACAGCAAATGGTGTAAGCCCTATATCTCTTAGTACGCCTAATACATCTTGCCATGTATCTGCATACTCTTCTAGAGTAGTTTCTACTTTGTGTTTTTTACCATAACGTATAGTATATTCAGCACACAATGCTGCTGTATGTTCTAATAGAAATGTGAAGTTTTGCTTACTTAGTCTAGCCCAAATAGTACAAGGATGATTTAACATCACAGGTCTGTATGGGCTATCAAAACCTAAGTGGTCTGCAATAGTAGAAAGCATTTGCATACTTTCGGTTGGCATCTTCACTACATGTTTATTCAACATAAGTTTGGCACATTCTGTTGGGTCTTCATCTAAAATAAATATATTCATTCTTTTTTCCTCCTAATTGGTACACCATCAAATCTCCACTCTCCTTCACCGAGACTTGTGAACATACCTGTATGTCTTAGTAACATAGGTAGTTGTCTACTATCAGTTTGAGTTTGTTTATGAGGTCTATTTGTTCCTGCTGCCTTTCTGGTGTTAAGATAATCAATACAATCTCTAATGTTAAATTGCTCACCTTCTTTCAAATTATCAACAAACTCATGTATTGCTATTATACGATATATGTTTTTATTATGACCTGCCATTAAAAATCACCTAACGTTAGTTGTGAAGTATCAGTCTTCACTATTTTCTTCTTAGTAGTTACACCTACCTTTACTCTATCAATTTTATTAAGTTTAGAATAAATATAATTCTGAAACTCATCGTCTTGTTTTAATAAATCAACTAAGTCATATTCTGATTTTCTTAGACCTATCTTTCTACATATACTTGGTCTTTTATCATATAATCTTCTTTTAGGAAAGTTGACCTTCCCATTAAAAGCACCGTCATGTGAATAACCTAATATCTCATATAGATAATCACTAGACCATTTTCTCTTTATTTTAGCATCAATGTAAGATATTTTAGATATACCAACTACATCTTGTAACCAAGTAAGAATCTGCTCATCAAATGGTTTGTTATGTTTTAAATGTTTAACAACCATATCTCTGTCTTTGTTCTTAGCAAAATCATATGTTAAATCAAATATGCTTTTATCTAATTGATAAGTATCTGGGGCTATATTTTTACATCCAGAAGAAAGCAGTTTCTCCCTCGCATGGTTTTTACTACCTGCTCTTTTTAGTTTACACATGTTAAATAATGCTTTAGGGACATCCTTTTGATTTAAAGATGTCAAAACTATTTTTCCTTTATATTCCAATAGAGTCTTTGTTATTAACTCTATATTAGGTTTAAAGTGAACCTCTTCAATTAGTATTCCTCTTTCTCTAGGAATACTAAAGTTATCATCTATGTCATATTCGTTTGCATACAATATGATAGGGTCATCAGGTAGCATCTCTAATGCTTTAGTTGTTTTACCTGTACCTGTTTTACCTACTATCAATATTGCTCTATTTGTATTTATATTAATCATTTTTATTCCTCATTGCCATAATGTCTGTATATTCAGCACCACAGTTAGGACATTCAATTTCCAAAAAGAAACACTTAGTTCCATTTGGTTCTAAAGAAACATTAGTAGAGAATATAATATATCTATAATTACATTCTTTACATCCATCTTTCAATGTGTGTTCTACTGATTTCTCTAACAAAGAAATGTCCTCAGAAGTAAAGGGCATCATATCTCTCCTTTGATTTTAAAGATTTTATCTAATCCTTCTAGAGTATGATGTTCTCCTCTATCTACTATTACTGCTATCCTTCTAAAATCGAACCAATCACCTTTTGAGTCTGGTAAATGGTGAGGCACTAAAACAGTTGTTTTGTTTATATTGTCTTTACCACTTATAGTTAAGATAGGTCTTGGTCTGCTTTTATGTTCTTGTTCTTTTAATTTAGAATCTATTCCATGTTGTAAAAGGCTTCTTTCTATATATTCTAAGAATGTTTTAGTTCCACGAATGTTTATTCTCATTCTAATCCTGTATCCTATCTGAATACTATCAGACCGTGAGATATGTACTTCTGGTTTAGCGATTGATAGAAGTATTCCTTGAAGTTGATTTTTGTTAAACATCTTTATCCCTCAAATAATCCTTGTAATCTTTAGCCGCTTCTACATGGTCAGGCCAATATCCATATCCTTGATGCATGTTTAAATTAAAACCATACCAATGTGCAGATGTTATTCTTTTATGTCCTAATTCTTTAGCATTCTTTTCGGCACAAATCGCTAATTGAGATACGAAACTTTCTAATTGTTCAGCAACGAAATAAGCCAAATCATGTGATACGGGTAAATCTACTTCATCCTTTATCACCTTCATAAAATGAAATCGAGTCATTTTCTTTCTATTCATGGGTGGTGGTTTTGGAATCACAAGTTGATTATTTTCATCAACGTAGGGTACTAATTTTACATCCATTTTCTTGTAGCGACCCCGCTTATCATCACCGACCCTCTGTAAAAACGCCACGCTACCTTCGATTTTTACACAATTATAAGGCAATGCTTCAATCAATGTCATTTGTCCTTCTTTAATCATTACATCATCTCTCTAACTGTATCAATCGTATCAATGTCAGCAGGATACTTGTCATGTCTAACTCTCATACTTCTTGGAAATCTTAAACCAATATTACCATCAGAATCATTTGTAACTAAATCACTAGTAACTTGTAAAACAATTCTAGGTAAGAAAAAGTATGTGTCATTATCATATCTATCAATGCTTTTTCTAAGTTCATTAGTTAGCAATACAAGTTCATCATCAGAGAAACCTGTACCTACTTTACCAACGTTAACATAATCAGCACCATCTTTAACAGATATACCAAAAGAAGAAAATACATGTGTTCTATTACCCTTACCGTAATGACCCGATGTTATTACTACATCTAATTCAATACGTGGAGGTTTATACTTTAACCATCCTTTACTTCTTTTACCTGCATCATATGCCATAGTATTATCTTTAATCATTATACCTTCATATCCCCAATCAATTGCTTTGTTATAAGCAGACATGATTGTATCATCTTCAAATATATGAGTTTGATATTCTTTAGGTACTATTTCTTTTAGAGTAACTATTCTATTTCTTAACGGTTCTTCTAATAATGTATTACCATTGTAATATAATACATCAAACACTGCAAGATTAACAGGACACTCTTGAACTGCTTCAGTCTTATTTTTCTTGTGTACTCTTTTACCTAACATCTTATGTTCAGCAGGTGAACCATCTCTATTAACAGGATATATTTCAGTGTCTAGAATCATGTTACCCTCAAATCCTTTGATGATTTCAACTACATCGGGATATTGGTCTGTTGCTAATTTACCTTTACGGTTAAAGATAACAACATGGTCATATCTCTTATGAATAACATATCTATTACCATCATATTTGATATCAATCATATAATCATCAGGCTTTTCATTTCCCTTTCTAGCCTTTGCTAACATAGGTAATACGAACTGTCCATGTACTAATTTACATTCTGGAGTGTTACCTGCTTCTAAATCTAAACATATCTGATATAGTGAATTATATTGTCTGTATTTACTTAACTCGGAAATCCTTCTCATATAATGTCTTGCTAATGCTTTTTTAGGAACAGTAGTATGCACACCATTTCTAGGCTTATGCAGCCAATACCTTAGAAACCATTTCTTTTCTCTAGCACTCATTGATACTAATGCTTCAGAAAATAACTCATATGAATTACTATTAATTCTTGAACAGTCAAGATTTAGTAGTCTGTGAAACTGTTGAAGTGTAATTGAAGAATCTACTTCGTTACCTTCATCCATTTCATAAACTGCCTCACCTATATCGCCCCATGTTTTAATGTATTCATCTAACTCATCGTCAAATACTTCCAACGCTTTAGAAACCCAAGTCTTTGCTCTAGTTTCACCTATGTTATTAATAGGATAATCTAGTGCTAGAATCTTTATCACTAATGCTTTATCACTAAACGCACTCAACGAACTATTCAAAATCTCTACTTGTTCTGTTGGTGTACTTCCTTCTAATCTTTCATTCATTCTCGAAAATATACTTAATGTCATTATCATCTACCTCTATATTATTTTTAATTATCTCAGTTGACCATGCTAAACTAACATGATATCTATTGATGGCTTTATCACCACTCTGTTCAAACTCATGCTGAATTGAATCACACAATGAGTTTAGTTTTACTTCCATTATTTTACTCATTAGTTCGTAAACACCTTCACGTACATGAGTCTTAGGTGGAAGTTTATGCTTAAACTTCTCTTTCAGTTTCCTCTGACTCACTACCATATTCACCAACTACCTTATGCAAAGCCCTTAGTAATGTCTTTGCTTCTTCCATATTTACTCTTAGTCCTTTACGTGTAATAGAACCATTGTTATACCAACGCATATCTACCACATCTATTTTCCAATACTCGCCCGTTTTAACTACTAACTCTTGTGTAGCACTACGGGGTATTCTTGCTATTATTTTTTCATTATTCATATTATCATCCATTTGTTTTAAAATCTTTTAATTCTTTATTATTGTAAAAGTATCTAGGTGAAGCGAACTCATCTAACCTATTGGCTATCCAAACTGCTCCACCTAGACTACTAATTTGAACAATCTCATATTGTCCAACGCCACCATCTTCTGCTTTATCTATAATCTCAAGAGTATTAACTTCGGGTACTAACCCTGTTACTCTTGTTAATTCAGATGCGATAACACTAAGATTATCTGAAACATACTTGATAATGTGGCCTCTTTGAATTGGTACTTTAGCATCTACCGTAATCAATAATTTTCCTTCAAAGTCACACACTTTGCATCCAAGACCCTTTCTACCTTCTTCTACCGAACAGATAGGACAAGGTACTTCAGCAGGTAAAGGTGCAGGAAATCTTATTGTTACAGCATTCTGCTTCATTCTCTACCATCCCAAACCCTGTAAACAACTTCATACTCTACTGTTACATCGAATGGGAATGCAGCGAAGTGCAAATCAACATTACCGAAATCAGGTGCTAAACCATTCTGCATGTATATACCATCCTGTACAAAATAACCTTTCATATTAAAGGTATAGTTATTGAACTTAACAGTATTGTTGATAACTTCAAAACTCAAATGTACTGCTGAATAATTAAAATCGCTTATTTCAATTAATCCGTAAGTAGTATTAGTTTCAATAGTTATTGTAGGTGCATATAGTAAAGATGTATTATTGTCTGTACTAGTTAATGTAAAATTACCATTCAATTTTATCCATGCTTTGTTTATTGAATCGTCTTCTGAATAAACATCTTCTGGGTCTGGTATTGCATCAGCACAACCTGCCAATAACGTACAAGCCATAAGCAATGCTATCATTTTAGTTTTCATTCTTCCTCATCTCCTATTTCATTATCCCAACTAAACTGTATGTATTCGTGAAAGTTATTACCATCAGCGTCATACCTAAAGTACACACTTTGCTTTTCGCCATTACCTATAACAGTAGCGGAGTCTAGAAATCTCTCATACATACCTAATGTATTCATATCAGTACCACTCCAGAATGCTGCTCCAAAGGGATGTGTATGAATCCATTCTTTCAAAGGAAACTTCATACCTGCAAGTCCTTCTTCCTGTCCACCAAAGGTAACATAACCTGGATTTCCTGCACTAATATGACACTTATCATTACCATCAATTACTACTTGAATCTCTCTAGGTTTATCGAAAGCAGTTGTAGACATTTCCCATATTGTTTTATGGAAATTATCTATTGCTTTCTTAAGTTGAGACCTGTGTATTAGGCATACATCTTCGTACTTTAATTCTATTATTCTTTTCCAATCAGGAATTAATTCCTCAAAGTCATCTCCTCTGTAATCAACTAGATTAGTTCTATTACCTTTAAAATCAACTTCCTTTCCATTAAGCATAGTAATACCATCCTAAGTAGGCACAGCCTAAAATAACTAATAATCCTATAATTCTTTGAACATAATTACTGCTCTTAGTTTCAACTAGATTTTTTGGTACTTTATCAACCACGTTATTTATCTGTTCTTCCTTCAACTCTTCTTTAACTTCTTTCAGTTTACCATTAGTTGCTACTAATTCTGCTTCATTGTTCTCAATGATTTCAGTTATCTTTTCACTAATTTCCTTTGCTGCTTGATGAGGAGTAATTGTTACTTTAATTTCTTCAACTACTTCTTCTTTCATTTGTTGAACCTTTTCTACATAGGCATCACCTGTCAAATCTTTTGCAGGAGTTTCCTTAATCAACTTACGATATCTTGCAGCACAAGCCGCTTTACTTCTACCAAGTTCTTCTGCTATTGAGTCTCTATGCTCTTTAACAGGCCAACCTTGCACTATCTGTTCTTCTTCTTCTTTTGTCCATTTTGCCATTATAATCACCTATATGTTTACTATAATCTTGTCTTTTACTTCTTCGCCATTAAACCATCTTTGCATCCATTGTGCGCCATATCCAGCAATCGCTACATGAGTAAAGTGTAAATCCTCAGTATTTAAGGATTCATTAAAGTTCTCTCCTTGACAAGAGAAAGAACCTTCTGGGCCATTTAATAGAGTTTCACTAAAGTTACCATCTGTAAGATAACTAATCAATGCACCATTTCTACCTTGCGCCCTTAAGTCTAACCATGCTTGTTCAGCATCATCTCCAAACCCAATAGAGTACAATAGTTTTCTAACTGCTAAGTTATCTGCACAACATATAACTAAATCAAAACCCTCTAATTGTTTCTTAGTTAAGATAGGATATGCTTTACCCCAATTTAACCCAACATCCATTGCATGATTAAGACAAGTAGTATTAATTCTCATTGCAGTTACTTTATCTAAACCTATATCACCATGCTTAAAGTTTTGATAACTGATGTTTTTCAAATCAACAGTATCGGGGTCATGCATGTGAATCTCATACAAACCTGTTCTATGAAGAAGTGGTGTAAGGAAACTCCCTATACCGCCAACTCCAATTACTAGCACTTTTCTTTTCTTCATTATATTCATTTTAATATTCCTCCATTTCTTATTCCAGAGACAAACTCTTCCACAGTCATATTCTTAAGATTAGACTTATTAATATTTAACATGGGAAAAACTTTTTTGGAAACTAAACGCTGTGCAACTGCTGAACAGTTACAAACATCACATATTTCCTGTTGGGTAAACTCTGGCTTACCCTCTTTACGCAATATAGAAGTCATCCATATTCCTGTTGCCATATAACTTCTTGAGAAGTGTACATCATTGGCAGTTACTAATTGGTGTAGATATTCTACAACCGACCTACAATCACTAGTGAACTCTCTACTAGCATTCAAGTCATTACATACTCTATCAATCCAAGATGATATAGGCATGTTTTGTAGTATGTGAGATTTACCTAAGAATCTAGCAAAGTGTCTAGCACACTTAGAAACCTTGTGTGCATCTTCGTTATTTCTCTCAGCAATTTCACTTATACTGATAGGTATTCCATATTCTCTTAGAGATATAATTACAACACTACACGCTCTAAGAGTTAATGGGACACCTGTAAACCTATTGTTAAGATACAGTTTTCGATAATAACCATGAACAGTATCTTTTAAACTAGAATTAGGTAAATATGGTGAGAGTACCATATTACATTCTAACAATCCTTTATTGATTGACACATTCTTCTTATCTCTAAACCTCATCTGTGTCCTTTTGAGAGATGATAAAACTTTACTATTAGTTTGACCTTCACCAATAAAAGAACCTAATGTTTTGTCTGCTTCTTTAAGATAAATACCACTACCAATATTGTAGTGATGGTCTGTTGTCACTATGGTTTTACTAGTTTCTTCAAATATATTTGATACTTGAACATACCCACAACTAACACAAACATGTTCTCCTAACCTATCATCAATCTCAAAATCTAACCCTTCACACTCACTACACTTCATAGATGCTCTCTCCAATTATATGTGTCCTTATCCATCTCAGGTATTGGTACTGGAAATCTACTTTCATTATCACCAGATAAAACATCTTCATCTATGTGTCTCTTAATAGTATGGACAAGTTTAACAGTAATACTATCATTCAATAAAGCCAATGCTCTTGCTGCAAATTGGTCTCCTAAACTAGAGTTAGAATGGATATTATCAATACATATTGAACCACTCCATTTATTCTCACTAGCCTTCCAAACATATACTCCAACCTTCTGTGTTTCACTAACACTCTTTCTTTCAAATATAGCCCAATCACACATTTTACCAGAAACTACCATAACTTTATACTCTCTTGGTTTACCATCTGAATAACTAGGTTCTTCTATACTAATTAGATTAATTCTATCTGGATATTTATCCACTAAACTTCTCATCAATTCTTTTGCTCTGTTTTCTACTAAGTCCTTAGTTCTATTTTGAACTAGAAACTCCTTCATCAAATCTAACTGTGCATCAGTTGGTTCTTCACCCATACATCTTGTCCAAAGAGTTCTAGGTGAGCAATTCTTCCATCTACTAGACCTTCTATGATTGTAATAAAATGTGTTAATCATAGTATCTAAATCACTAACTTCTAGGCTACCCCATATACCATCTGATACTTCTATTGCTACTTCATTAGTTCCTATTAATTGAGTATTCAATCTACAATCTACTTTGCCTCTTGTTGACATATCAAAGAAATAATAAGGTAATCTATTTTCCAAAACATACGTTATGTTTTCTGGTAATTCTAACATACCCATTAGGTAAGTAAGAAGTTTAACACCGTCTTTTTCTGAACATGCCTTAAATAAATAGCGAGATATAGAAAACAAAAGATTGTTTTTCTTTACTCTTTGATTCATTAACTTGTAATATGTTTTGCCCTTTTCAACTAATATTACTCCCGTAGGATTATGGTCTGGAAAAACAAATGCTAGTTTATATGTATCGGGTGCTTTGTACCAGTTTCTTCTAGTACCAATACCTAATATGTATTGGATGATACCCTTTGCTTCTAATATAAGAGGCTCACCTTTTTGATACCCACCTACATGTCTTACAGATATATTAATTTCAGAATGAGTCGGTCTGTTATTAACAATAGGATGTGAACCGCCATGATTTTGAGTGTTAATAGTTCTATTATAGTCTCTATTCAACATATTAATAGCGAAAGTGGAATATAATACACAATCAGTTTCAACAAATTGAGTTCTATCATCAGAAGGAATGTAAAATCTTACTTTTAATTTATATTCATTTCCATATGCTTCATACATTTTTACCATCTCTATTATTAATTATATATTGATAATCGCAACCTACTGATATAGCATACACTAAGACAATATCTTTGCTAAGTCTAGCAAACTGTCTCCATGAATAATATACTTTACCAATCTTAGGTCTTTCTAATCCATTACCACGTCTTCTACCAAAACCATCTGCTTTGGTTCTCTTCCTATTATTTTCTTTCAGATATTGTTTTAATGCTTTAATTATATCTGATTTGTAAATATTGTTATATTCTAATTTCATTTCTTTCTCTTCATTCTTATTTTCTTCTTGCATTTCAATTCCTCGTTAAAATCAATCTCTACATACTGTACATCTTTAATGTAGTAACCATTATCTAATCTGGCTGTAAACTTGTTCATTGGTACTATACTAACAAACTCAAGTTCTAATCTCTTTCTTCTTTCATTATATCTGTACTTCCAGATTATATGTTTATCATTCCATTTAGTACATTGAAACTTATTTCTTTTAGCCTTATTTTCTATATGTGCTGCTACTTTCAATACATCTTCTACATCTGCATCTGGAACTCTTTCCATCAACCTCTCAATAAAGTGAGGTGTGAATACAGCCCAAAAGAAATGAAAACCATCTGGCTTTATTACTTTATAATGTTCTGCACCAAAGGGTTTGAACTCCAAACCACAATTTTGACAGATTAGTTTTCCTTTCATATTCAAATTAAACTTACTACAACCACATTTACAATCATTAAACTTCATTTTTATTCGCCTCTACATATTCTGATAATTCATATATTTCTATTATTTTATTTGTTACATCCCAACTACTATCCGTGTCTGCTTTGAAGCAGTTTGAAAAGATAATTAATGCAATCAATCCACTAAAGAATCTTTTTAGATGCCATTTCTGGGATGTTTTAGTTGTGTTGTGTTCACCTACTCTCCTCAACTCATTTAATTTATCTAAATAAGTATCAACTACTTTGTTAGGAGAAGTACAATGCCAACCATGACGATATACGGGAGTTATGGAGGTTGTACCCTCCAAAAACTCAACCATGTATTTTTCCATAATAGATGCTTTATCTATTGTATCTATTACGCTCCACGCTGTTTTATATTTCACAGACACCACCCGCACAAGCAGGGTCAACACCGAAATTACTGTCATCGTCATATTCCATTATCTTAGTTAAATCAACTTCTTTCAAAACATCTAACATTCTATCATATGTTTCTTTGTCGCATGTTTCAAAAGGTGCTTGAACATACACACTTTCATCATTTGGGAAACAAGATAGTCCATTGTAGAAGTGTCTGTTATTCCACATCCATTCACCAACTTCATACCATTTATCTTTGTCAATGTAAACTGTTGCAGATACATTGTGAGTATTTTGTCCATTGTTGTGTCCATGCTTAACCCAACCAACAGATGTTTCCTTTACTCTTTCTAAGAAATCAAATGTACTTTCATTTCTTTTAATTAACGCACCTTCTGGTGCTTTTTGTGGTATCTCTATAATCCTACCGTCTGGATTAAACTCATCATCCACAATAAGTTCTGGATGGTTTTCAGTTAGATAATTACATATTGCTTCTGTCTTACCAACTCTAATTCTTCTAATATAATATTCATCATGCCAAGCATGTATGCCGGATGATGAACCTAGTACCATAGAAGCAGTACCGGATGGCTTAACACAAGTAACTCTTGATGCTGCATTTATACCCAACAATGTAGCCCATTTAGCATTGACATCTTTAGCCATTACAGCCGTTCCTGTAACGTCTAATCCCTTCAACCTATTAGATGCTAACCCTGTCATAGAAACACCTAGCAGTGCGTCTTTTTCGGTAGTAGTTCTCCATATATCTCTAAGGTAATGGAAGTCAGTATAAGTCGCTTGCATTGTACCTAGAATAGTTGCTGCTCTAACTCTATCTTCCAAGTCTTCTTGACTTTCAACAGTAGAACTATTTACTTCAGTTAGGTTACAAAATTGATAAGGTCTCAGAGCAATCTCGCAGCAGGGATTCGTTCCCCAATCTTTGTCATTGGTTAGGTATATTCCTGGCTCACCAGAACCACCTGCTTCTACACGTTCCCATAATCCTTTGAAGAAAGATTTAGTTACTCTATGTCTTAGTAAAACAGCAGAATTATTTGCTCTAAATCTTTGTGAGTTATCAACATAGAAATCACCTGCTTTACAATTAATCATGTGTTGGTCATCAGCACTAAACAAACTGATTAATGCTGCTCGTCTATTACCACCTGCTGTTACAGCATCAGCAATATGACACATGATATCGTGACATTCTAGAGTTGTTAATCTTTCACCATTATTCTTTGATTGAAGTATTCCTTCTACTTTAACCATACATTCACGTAATGGTGTTGCTCCTGGTGCTTTTCCACCTCTTGTTTTTAATCTAGTTCCTTTAGGTCTAATATCATCATAAATGAATCGTGGAGTTTGACTTAACTCACCTGTATAAGAACGGAATAGTTCTTTTACTGCATCAGCCCATCCAATGATAGAATCTTGAATCACAATCTTTCTAGTTCTATTTTTGTTTGGCAATACAATTTCTGGTAATTGTCCTACATGATGTCTTTGAACAGAATAACCTACACCTGTTCCATTCATCAATAAGAACATACATTCGTGAAAACATTCTACTGAGTCAACTGGCATGTATGCACAGTTATAGATAGAATTAGGAGATACTTCTATTGCTTTACCTGCATATTGCATGGAACGCATAGATGGAAGTATCTTGAATGTTCTAACATAATTATTGTAAACATCCTTTAATTCTTCTTTCATTGCTCTTTTGCTTTCATCACTACTATCAATAGAATCAATTTTTCTAAGATGCATGTCTAGATTTCTATCTACTATCTCATCCCATGTTTCTTTTCTATATTGATTTGGTAGCCACTTGGCATACTTCATGTAAACTGTGATATCACTCATAATTTTACTTGCTCTATTGTCATCGTCATCGTCTTTTACTATACTTTTAAGTTCGTTCATTTTAACACCTTATTGTTTTCCTGTATGGCATTTCTGCTAGATTGGTGAATGCCGCACACCATTGACCGTTCTTTTTGACAGTCCATTGCTTCTCTACTTTGATATCCCAATCTGAGAAAGTATCGAATGCTTTATTTCCATATTTATCATATAACTCAGAAAAGTCTGTGTAAGTCTTTCCCTTGTATTCTATTTCCATCTTGCCATCACATACGATAACAGCCTTTTTGCTGATAGCGAATACATGACCGTTAGGATAAAAGTCTGCTCTAACAACAGCCATATCCTTGTGAATCAAAAAATCATCTTTCGCATTCCAACCAAATATATTCATTATATTTAGGAATGCATTTTTATCTATAAAATTAACATTGTCTTTAATCATATTAATACCCCAATGGGTGAGGGTGGGTAGTGAAGGCTTCATCTTACCCAACCCTCGAATAACTCACTTACTGAGTTCCGCCAACTATTGCTGGAATTAGGTCTACCGATGTTACGGTATCCCAACTTACTTCTGATATCATTTCTCTTGATGTCAGTTCACCATCAATGATTACCCAATGTGAAGGGTGGTCATTTATTTGGTCTATTACCTGTGAACTAGTTTGGTTAACTAATTCAGTATGTCCAGATTCATTCATTATTGTCAATAACATTTTTATTCCTCAATTATTCTGTGTCTGCCTAGACTCTAAGAGTCTTGCAGTTAACAAGTTAATAGTTTCTTCATACCTAGCGGCTAGAACGGTTAAGTTCTGATTAGCATTTAACAAGTTCTGGTAGCCTTCACTTACCTGAACAAGATTGCTTGTCAATTCCTCGTTCTTTTCACTAAGTAGTTTTACGTCATTCTCTAGTTCTTTTTTACTTTTTCCTTTATCAGTCATTTTATTTACCTCCAATTTCCTTTTAGTCTTTTTATTTGCTCACTTGCTTGCTTTTTAGTAAGTTCGTCTATATCCCCCTCATAACCTAACCGTACTAAAAATTGCTTTTGCTTGTGAGTTGCCATTACTTTTCTACTATCTCCATCTAATATATTCCAAAGTGTGGAGATTTGAGTTTCGGTTAGAGTCTGTCCCCCTAACATTCTATCCTTGACATTATTTAAGAAGTTTTCTTCCCAAGAGTTACCACCTTGTTCTTTTACGAAAGGTTTTACTCCATAAAAGTCACATACGTTTCTAAAATGTTCTGAAAATTGTATGTTTTCTACTTCTTCAGCAACTTTTAATCTTCTTTTTATTTGTTGCTGTTTGATAGTTAATTGATTTTCTTCATGTTTTTCTAAAGTCTTCTTTCTTCTTTCAATAAAATCATCTTCTTTTTTGACAATTGCTTCTGCTTTATCAACGTTAAAGTAGAACATTAGTAAGTCATTCCATAGTTTATCATTAGGATAACCTCTAGTTTCTATTTGTCTTTTTGGGTTTTCGGGATGATTCCATCTCCAAACAATGCTAGGCATTTTATATTCTGGTTCACCAAATTGACCAGATGATACCTTTCTAATATAGGTTTTATCTCTGTACATTTTAAGACCAGAATCATAATATCTTTTACCATCCTTTCTAATGTTAACACGTAAATCAGCATCTTTTATTCTATCGAAGTATTCAGAAAACTGTTCACCCTTTTCTCTCCACCAAGCCTTTTTCCTTAGTGTATCAACTCTAACAGTAATCCATTCTTCAATCATCTCATCAGTTATCATCTCATCAGAAAGTGTTGGATTCTCCTCTTTGATTGCTCTAAAAATTAGATAAGAATTGATATGGTCTGAACCAACACATTCTCTTACTCCATTTTCAGTATTAAGAATCTCAAAGTGATAAACTATGTCATGTCCACAAAGACATTTTCGTGAATGTTTCGCAGCCCAATCTGGCATAGCAGATAATTCACTCCACCAAACTTCTCCGGTAGCAATCCATTCATGTTTCGCTTCTTCATAGTTATCAGCAACGGATAACTCAACC
>MDSV01014778.1_pt1 | contig 30905 bp, 32 predicted proteins | sample 810851 | NCBI WGS metagenome assembly MDSV01 (sample SAMN05326640, study PRJNA326480) | marine metagenome | isolation source: seawater | place: Atlantic Ocean: North East | collected 2012 | reverse complement strand
CGGCGTCGCCGTGACCCTGATCGCCTTCTCGATCCTCACCCGCGACGGCATCTTCGCCCTGCTGGCCCTCGTGCCGCTGGGCGCAGTGGCCTGGGGCGTGACAAGCGTGCTGTCGTCGCTTTGACGATCCCCCAACGGCGCGGCTGCCGCTGCCTGACACCGCTGTGCAGAGGCCCCGCGCACTTGACGCACTCGACAGTCTCGCCCTAATCCAGGGACATATCTTTCGCGCCGGGCCAGCCGGCAAATCATGGTTCAGGGAAAGCTCATCGTGGAGAATACCGCCGGTCGGGTTTCGCGCCCCTTTCAGGTTACCCACCGGCAGGTTTTCACGATCGCGCTGCCGATGATGATCGCGCATTTTTCGACGCCGCTGGTAAGCCTTGCGGCGACCGGCGTGGTCGGCCAGTTGCGAAACGAGGTGCTGATCGGCGGCGTCGCGCTGGCCGCCGTCATCTTCGATGTGCTGTTCACCACATTCAACTTCCTGCGCGGCGCGACGACCGGCTTCACCGCGCAGGCCGTCGGTGCGGGCGACCGTCGCCAGGAACAGCGCATGCTGCTGGGCGGCATCCTGATCGCGCTTTCCGCGGGCCTGCTCATTCTCCTGCTGCACGTGCCGATCGGCCATCTGGGCCTGGCGGCGCTTGATGCCGACGGTCCGGTGGGCGAAGCAGCCTGGACCTATTACGCCTGGCGGGTGTGGTCGGCGCCGTTCGCGCTGTTCAATTTCGTGGTCTTCGGCTGGGTGATCGGCCGCGGCGAGGCGATGACGGCGCTGCTGCTGCAGGTGGTGCTGAACGCGCTGAACCTGTTTCTGGCCTTTGCCGGTGTATTATGGCTCGGTTACGGGCTCGCGGGCGCGGGAGCCGCGAGCCTGATCGCCGAGGGTATGACGGCCGTGATCGGCGCGGTCCTGATCCTCAGACGCACCGACCGAACGCTTTGGGAATGGCCGGACATTTCCGCGCTCAAGCGGATGTTCTCGGTCAACCGCGACATGATGATCCGCTCGTTCGCGCTTCTGATCGGGCTTTCCTTCTTCACCCGCCAGTCGGGCGTGCTCGGCACCGATATCCTGGCCGCCAATACCGTGCTGCTGCGCTATTATTTCCTCGGCGTCGCCTTCCTGGACGGTTTCGCCACCGCCGCGGAACAGCTCGCGGGCCGCGCGGTCGGCGCGTTCTACCGCCCGGCCTTCGATCGCGTCATCAAGCTCACCACGCTCTGGGGCGTGGCGATGGCGCTGGCGGTATCGGCAGTGTTCTTCCTCACCGGCCCCATGGTCGTGGCCCTGATCGCGCCGATCCCGGAGACGCAGGCGCTCGCCCACACCTACCTGCCCTACGCGGCGATCATGCCGCTCATCGGCGTGATCGCATTCCAGATGGACGGCGTTTTCATCGGCGCGACATGGTCGCGCGAGATGCGCACGCTGATGCTGGCGTCGCTGGCCTTCTACTTCGCGGCCTGGGCGGTGCTTCAGCCGCTGTTCGGCAATCACGGCCTCTGGATCGCAATGCTGCTGTTTCAGGGCGCGCGTTCGGTCTTCTTCCGGCTGACGTTGCCGAAGCTGGCGGACCGGACCTTTTCGCCTGCGGCTTCGCTATAATTCCGAAACCAGGCGATCCGACGATCACCCCCAGACCGTGCCGAAGAGCCGCATCCAGTTGCCGCCGAGGATTTTCTCGATCCGGGTTTGCGACCAGCCCCGGCGCTGCATTTCGGCGGTCAGATTGGGGAATTCGTCATTGCGGCGGATGCCTTCCGGCTTGGTGATCTTGGCCGAGCCGAACTCGGTCAGCGTGCGGCCGGTGCCCTTGTCCTTGTTGGCCCAGAGCAGCCACGGTCCCGGACGCGGTCGGTTGTGGTTGAAATCGGTTCCGATCGCCACATGGTCTTCGCCGACGAGATCCATCGTGTATTCCATCGCGTCGATCACATCAGCAACCGTCGCGTCATTGCCCTTGGCAAGACCGGGCGCAAACAGCGAGGTGCCGATGACGCCGCCCTTTTCGGCGCAGGCCTTGAACACCTCGTCCGGCTTGTTGCGCGGCACATCCTTCAGCCCGCGCGGCAGGCAGTGGGTAATGGCGACCGGTTTTTCGGAATAGGCGATCGTATCGAGCGAGGTCTGGATGCCGACATGCGACAGATCGATCAGAATGCCGCATCGTCCCATCTCGTCCACGGCCTCGCGGCCGAAGCCGGTCAGGCCGCTGTCCTTTTCCTCAAGATAGCCCGCGCCGAACAGGTTCTGGGTATTGTAGGTCAACTGCATGATGTTGACGCCGAGGTCCTTGAAGATGCCGAAATAATCCAGCCGGTCCTCGACCGGCGAGGTGTTCTGCCAGCCGAAGATGATGCCGACCTTGCCCGCCGCCTTGGCGCGACGGATATCGTCCAGCGTTTTGACCGGCATGGCGATATCGGCGTTTTCGGCCAGCTTCTGTTTCCACATGATCACATATTCGATCCCGCCGCGAAAATTCTCCCACAGCACGGAGGACGCGCTGATGGCGGTCACGCCGCCGGCCTGGGCTTCCAACAGGATGTCGCGATTGAAATCCGAGCATTGCAGCGCGTCGATGACGATCGAGGAGGAGTGAATGTAAGTTTCGTTCATGGCAGTTGTCCTAGAATTCAGGCGGTCATGGCGAGATCGCTTGGAAGCCATTCCTCGCCGGTCATGTCGGGGCGATCATAGTCGCGGAAGCGGGCGAGATGGATGTCGGCATCCTCAGCCATGAAGGAGCGCACCAGGCCCGAGGCCAGCCTTCGGGCACCTTCGCTGGAGGACGGAATGCCGGAGGTCACCTTGCCGTGGCTCGGAACCGAGGGGTAGGCAAAGCAGGTGAGTTTCGAAAGCGCCGGGCATGCGCCTTCACGCTTTTCGAGAAAGGAGAAATCGGGCGCGAGATAGGGATGGGCCGCAAGGCCGGGATTTTCCGCAGCTTTCTCCGCGCCCATCACATCGCCCCATGTGCGGATATGCGGCGCGAAGGCGGCAAGCTCCGGCCGCTCGGCAAGATCGATGCCGAAGCCGGTGGCGAAAATCGCGACATCGGCGTCGAGCGCGCCCTTTGGCGTGACGACGCGGATGCCATCCGCGGTTTCCTCAACCGCGGTGACCGACGCGCCGACGTGGAGAAAGGCATTGTCGTGACGGGCGACCCGCTCGACCGAGTGCTTCGGCGGCGGAACGGGAAAGCGGTCGCCCTCGTTCATGATCTCCCACTTGACCCGGTCGGGCAGGCCGACAAAGCCCGATGTCATGCCGCGCGAACCGGTTCCGGTGAACTTGTCGATGACGGGAATGGCGGGACGGCGGACCAGAAGATCGAGCCGGGCGCAGCCCTCTTCCAGCGCGGTCGCCGCGTTGTCCATGGCGGAAGCACCGGCGCCGACCACGACGACGCGTTTGCCCTTCAGCGTCTTCGTGTCGAACACGTCGGCGGAATGATAGACCTTGCCCTTCGGGATGTGCCGCGCGACGGCGGGAAGACGCGGCGCGCCCATGGCGTCCAGCCCGGAGGCGATGACCACCCGGCGGGCCAGCACCGTTCCTTGCGTTGTCGCCAGACGCAGCAAATTACCCTCCGGCGCGATCCCTTCGACATCGCAGTCATTGACGATATCGGCCTCGGTCACCCTGGCGAACCAGTTCATGTAGTCCATCCACATGGTGCGCGGCGCGAGATCCATGCGATCCCACGCGTCTTCGCCCCACTGCGCCTCGAACCAGGCGCGGAAGGTGAGCGCGGGAATGCCCATGGCGGGCCCGGCGGCTTCCTTGACGGTGCGGAGCGTTTCCATGCGCGCATAGGTGACCCACGGCCCCTCCCGCCCCTTCGCCGCGCGGTCGAACAGACGAACCTTGAAAATCCCCTCCATCCGCAAGGCGAGATTGGCGGCAAGGCCGCAAAGACCCGCGCCGATGACCGCCACATCCAGAACGTCGCCCCCATTCGGGCCGTCGGTCGCCGGCATCCACGCCTTCGGCGGCAGGTTCAGCAAAGTGCGTTGGCGTTCAAGTTCGGCTTCCAGGGCCGCAAGGCCAGAAGTGTGCGTCATGAGGTTTCAGTTCCTTGCATTACAGACTGGACCGTTCCAGCGTCCGCACGTCCACGGGATCGTGGAACACGCAGTCCGGGATGGTCGTCCTGCAGGCAGCCTCGAAGCCTGCCGCGAAAGAGAGAAGCTCGCCGGGAAGCACCCGGCCGGCGGCGCTGAACAGCCCCCAGATATAGGGCAGGCTGACGGAAAGCGGCCGGATCGCAACACCCTCGACGGGAATGCCGAACGCCGTGACCGGATCGATGATCGCGATGCCGAGCCCGGCCCGCGCGGCCATCATCGCGTTGAGCGAGGAATTGGTGACGATCTCGCCTGAGGGCGTGATGTTTCCGCGCGCCAGCGCGCCGTTGATTTTGCCGCGAATGCGATAGGCATTGCCGACGGTCAAAAGCCGCGCGGCGGAAAGCGCTTCGAGAGCAAGCGGCCCGTCCACATCAAAGGGGCCGCCTTCGGCAATGGCGGCCACCAGCCGGGATTCGCAGATCACCTTGGCTTCGAGCGTGGCATGTTCCAGCGGCAGGGCCGAAATGCCGAAATCTGCCGCGCGGCTGGTCACGGCGCGGGCCACATGCTCGGCATTCATGGTCTCGATATTGACCACGCCCGGCAAATCCTCACCCATGCGCGCCAGCGTCGGGCTCAGAAGCCCGCCCGCCATGGTTGGCGTGGCGGCGATATCGATCGCCGCGATCCGACCGTCGCGAATGGCGGCGGCGCGTTCGCGGATCTGATGCAGGCCCGACATCAGCCGCTGCACCTCTCCATAGAACTGAAGCCCGCGCTCGGTCGGCGATATGCGCGGCCCGTTGCGGTGAAACAGCGGGAACCCCACCGAATCCTCCAGTTCCTTGATCTGCCGGGTCACGGCCGGCTGGCCGATACCCAATTGCTTGGCAGCCGCCGTCATCGAGCCGCAGGCCATGGCGGCCTGGAAGGCTTCGAGCGCTTTCACATCGGAAATTTTATCATTCGATATTGACATATTGACCACATCATTATCCATATACGTGATATTGGCAAGTGCAGATTAAGCCATTCACGCGTCACGGGCGGTGAGCCGCGATGGCGAGACCGGAAGCGGAACAATAAAACAGAGGAATAGCAGCATGTCTTTGATAGCACGCATCGCAGGCGTCGCGACGATCGCGATCACAACGGCCACAATGGCGCAGACGGCCTCGGCAGCCGACGTCTGGCGCCTGAGCTCAATGATGACCCCCGACAGTTTCGAGGGGAAGGCCTACCAGAAGTTCGCTGATCTGGTGTCGGAATACACCGATGGCGAGATCGAGGTGAAAATCTATCCCAATGAGCAGATCGGCTCGATGGATTCCGTCATCGAACAGCTCAGCCAGGGGATTATCCAGCTTGCCCCGTCGAGCCTGTCCTTCATGTCGCGCTGGGAGGACAGCATCCGCTATGCCTCCGCCCCCTTCCTGTTCGACAATTACGACCAGTGGTCGAATTTCATCGATGGCGACCTGTTCCAGTCCTGGCTCGGCGAAGTCGAGGACAAGGCCAATATCACCGTTCTCGGCAGCATTCCGGAGATGCCGCGCGGCACGTTCCGCACGCTATTGTCCAACAAGCCGGTCGAGACGGTTGACGATATCAAGGGCCTGAAGCTGCGTCAGTTTCAGGACCAACTCGTGATCGATGCCTGGACCTATCTCGGCGCGGAAGTGCGCGTCCTGCCCTGGGGCGAGGTCTATGACGGCATCAATCGCGGCATCGTCGACGCCGTGACCTCTCCGGCGGAACTGATCGAATCCACCCGTTTCTACGAGGTTGCGCCCAACATCATCCGCACCGACGAATATCCGCAGGCGGTTGCCTGGATGATGAACGCCAAGGCCTGGGACAAGCTGACGCCGGAACAGCAGGACGCCCTGGAGCGCGCCCACAGCGAAGCATCCGCCTATGCCCGCGAACTGCTGGAAGAACAGGCAGCGACGCTGGAAAGCGACCTGGAGGCCAAGGATGGCGTCACCGTGAACCTTGACTTCGACACCACGCAGTTCAGCGACAGGATGGCCGCTTTCTATCAGCAGCGCGCCGAAAACGGCGAACTGCCCGAAGGCCTGCTGGACGCCGTTCAGGCCGCGAAGCAAGAGTAAGACCCGATGCGCGCGCTTGACGGGTTTCTTGATGCCATCGCCAGCCTCTTCAAGGGGCTGGCGACCCTCTGTCTCGCCGTCATGGTGGCGCTGAACCTCTTCAACGTCGCCTTCCGGGCGGTGTTCGATCATGCCTTCGGCTGGATATTCTCGTGGACGCTGCTGTTGTTCATCTGGATGCTGCTGCTCGGCTTCTTCGTCTATATGCGCAACCGCCGCGACGTGGTTGTCGATATCTTCATGTCGCGCCTGCCGCCCGTCGGGCGGCGGATCGGCGGCATGTTCGCCTGCCTCGTCGGCATGGCCGTGATGGCGGCGATCCTGCGCGGCGCGCCGGCGTTGATCTCGCTTCAGCGCGCGCCGATGGATGGCACCGGCCTGCCGATCTGGACCCAGTCGCTGCCGCTGTTCGTCTCCGCCTCGCTGGTGTTTGCGCATTTCCTGCTGTCCTTCATCGAGATCGCCACCGGCCGGACCGAAGCGTTCCCGCGCGATATCGAACCGGTGGAAAAAGGAGCCGTCGAATGATCCTCGGTCTGATCGTCATCGGCGGTTTCGTGCTGTTGATGCTTATCGGCGTGCCGGTGACCGTTGCCATCGGCGCCGGCGCCATTATCGGCCTCTACTGGGCCGGTTTCGGCGATATGGGCATCGTCGTCCCGCAACAGATTCTCGATGGCGCGGCAAAGCCGGCGCTGCTCGCAATCCCGTTCTTCGTGCTGGCCGGCAATCTGATGAACACCATTGGTTTGACCGATCGCATCTTCAATTTCTGTCTGGCGCTGATCGGCCATTTCCGCGCCGGCCTTGCCTATGTCAATGTTGTCGCCTCGCTGCTGTTTGCGGGCGTTTCGGGCGCGGCTACGGCCGATATCGCCGGTCTCGGCCAGCTTGAGGTGAAGGCGATGCGCGAGCGCGGCTATTCGCCTCAATTCTCGGCCGCCCTCACGGTCGCGACCTCGCTTGTCGGACCGATCGTTCCGCCCTCGATCAGCCTGATCGTCTATGCCTGGCTTGCCAACCAGTCGGTGGCCCGGCTGTTTCTGGCCGGCATCATTCCCGGCATTCTCGTCGCGATTTCCTTCATCCTCTATATCCGCGTTGTTTCGATCTGGACGCCGATGCCGCGGGAGAAACGCGCCAGCATCAGCGATATCCGGCGCGCCACGCTCGAGGGACTTCCGGCGTTGATCGCGCCCGCCATCATTCTGAGCGCCATCATCTTCGGCTTTGCCACGGCCACCGAAGCCGGCGTGATCGCCTGCGGCTATTCGCTGCTGATCGGCTTGTTCTATCGCACGGTGACATGGAAGGGCGTGCGCGACGCGCTCACCGAAAGCGCGGTGCTTTCCTCCCTGATCATGATGATCATCGGCGTCTCCCAGATCATGGGCTGGCTGTTTGCCTTCGAGCAGGTGCCGCAGGCCTTTGCCTCCGGCATTCTGGAGGCGATCAGCAAGCCGTGGGTGTTCATGGCCTTCACCATCGTGCTGCTGGTCATCATCGGCTGCTTCATGGAGGCGACGCCGGCCAAGATCATCCTCCTGCCGCTGCTTCTGCCCGCCGCCGATGCCTTCGGCATCGACCGGGTGCAGTTCGGCATGGTGATCACCCTTGCCCTGCTGCTGGGCATCGCCACGCCGCCGCTCGGCGTCGGGCTTTACCTGATGTCGGCCGTTTCGGGCGTACGCTTCGAAAAGCTGGCGATCGCTATCCTGCCACTGCTGATCCCGCCGATCGTCGTGCTGATCCTGCTGGCGACCGTGCCGGAAATCACGCTCTGGCTCCCCAATCTCATCATGGGACCGCAATGACCATACACCATGCCCGGCCCGACGCGCTGGACCGCGCCGGCGGCCTTGCCGAAGACGGCGAAGTCTACAAGCTTCGCGCGCTTCGCCCCGAATTCCTGAACGGCGCTGAGGATTGCCGCGTGGCCGTTCTCACCCCTCACAACGATCTTGGCCTGTCGCCGGCGCTGCGCGCTGCGATCGCACGCCGGGTGGCGCTGACCGCGGACGATGAACGCCTGCTCACCGAATATCCCGTGCCGGAAGACGAGGCCCTGGCCACGCTTTCACGCGGTGAGATGCCGGAAGACGACCGCCTTGCAGCGATCGCCGCCCATGCCGACATGATCGCCGCCAATCCGGGCGCAAGCACCCGCGAAAGCCTCGATGCGCTACTTGCGGCCGGACTGAGCGTGCCGCAGGTGATCGCGCTGTCCGAGCTTCTGGCCTTCGCCTGCTTTCAGATCAGGGTCGCCCACGGACTTTCGCTGCTGGAGGAAGGTGCATGAGCGCTCTGGGTTCCATCCGCATCAAGCCTCTCACCTGGCATCCGCATCTGCCGCCGGTCGAGATCGAGGACGCCACGCCGGAACAACTGGAAGCGATGAAGGTGACGCCCTCGGCGAAGAAGGTTTCGCCCTATGTGCGCACCCTTGCCCACGACCCGGAAAGCTATGTCGCACGCACAACGCTGTTCAACGCGATCATGTATGCCGAGGGCGGCCTGCCCCGCGCCGACCGCGAGCTTGGCGCGCTGGCCGCATCCCAGGTCAATGGCTGCCGCTACTGCGCCAATGTCCACGCCCGCCAGCATATCCGCCTGTCCGGCTCATCCGACGTTATAGCCGCGCTCTGGACCGAGAATCGCGCTGCGCTGTCGGCCCGCGATGCCGCGATCGTCGCGTTCGCCGAGGCGCTGACGGCGACACCACCCAACGCCGACAAAAGCCATATCGCGGCGCTGAAGGCCGCAGGCCTCGAACCCTTCGAGATCATCGACCTCATTCATGCTATTGCTATATTCGGCTGGGCCAATCGGCTGATGCACCCGCTCGGCCATTCGGACAATGAAGACCAAAGGACCGCACCATGAAAGCCATCGCCACCGAAAAGGCCCCTGCCGCAATCGGCCCCTACAGCCAGGCCGTTCGCCATGGCGATCTGCTGTTCGTGTCGGGTCAGCTTCCGATCGATCCGGCAACCGGCGCGTTCGTGGAAGGTGGCGCGGTGGAGCAGATGCGGCAATGCCTGAAGAATATCGCGGCGATTGCCGAGGAAGCCGGAACCGACCTGGCGAAGACGATCAAGACCACCGTGCTTCTGACCGACCTATCCGGCTTCGCCGCCGTCAACGAAGAATACGGCAGGGCCTTCGCCGAGCCGTTCCCGGCGCGCGCCTGCTATGAAGTCTCGGCCCTTCCCAAGGGGGCGATGGTGGAAGTCGAGGCGGTGATCGCGCTATGAGCGGCGAGAGCCTCCTGACCGACGGTCTGGACATCGCGCTGCCGGCCTGCGCGGAGCGCGCCTGGGCGCGCCGCGCCATCGGGCTGTTGCAGGGCGACGCCCGCCGCTCCGCCGACACCCATCTGATCAAGCCGGTCTTTCCCGGCCTCACCGGTCTTTCGGTCTATCTGAAAGACGAAAGCACCCATCCGACCGGCAGCCTGAAACACCGCCTCGCCCGCTCGCTGGTGCTTTACGGCATCTGCAACGGCCATATCCGCGAGGGCACGACGCTGGTCGAGGCGTCGTCGGGCTCGACGGCGGTCTCGGAGGCCTATTTCGCCCGCATCCTGCATCTGCCGTTCATCGCGGTGATGCCGCGCACCACATCGCGCCAAAAGATCGAGGCGATCGAACGCTTCGGCGGCCAGTGCCACCTGGTCGAACGCTCCGGCGAGGTCTATGAGGCGGCGCAGCGGATCGCCGCCGAGACCGGCGGCCATTATCTCGACCAGTTCACCTTCGCCGAGCGCGCCACCGACTGGCGCGGCAACAACAATATCGCCGAGAGCATTTTCGCGCAGATGGAGAACGAGGAGCACCCCACCCCCGAATGGGTGGTGATGAGCGCAGGCACCGGCGGCACCTCGGCCACGATCGGCCGCTATATCCGCTACCGCAACCTGCCGACGCGGCTCTGCGTGGTCGATGTCGAGAACTCGGTGTTCTATGACAGCTATGTCAGCGGCGACCGCACCGTCAGCCGCGATGACGGGTCCAGGATCGAGGGCATCGGCAGGCCACGCGTCGAACCCTCCTTCCTGCCAACGGTCATCGACCACATGATCCGGGTCCCCGACGCCGCATCCCTTGCGGCCATGCATGTTCTCTCGAAACGCATCTTCCGCCAGGTCGGCGGCTCGACCGGCACAAATTTCTTCGGCCTTTGCCGGATCGCGGCGCAGATGATGCACGAGAAGCGCGAAGGCGCGCTCGTCACCCTGATCTGCGACAGCGGCGCGCGCTATGCCGATACCTATTACAACCCCGACTGGCTGAAGGAAAACGGCCTCGACATCGCGCCCTATGTCGACCAGCTCGAGCGTTTCCTCGACACCGGCCGGCTGCAGGCCTGACGGTCCTTCGGCGATCAGGCATCTTGCGCTGCAAGGTTATCGCTGCAGCAGTGATATCCGTGGCTCGCTCCAAACGTTACCGCCGGGTACCTGAAAGGACACCCGGCGGATAAAAACAACTCCAAGTACGAAGCGTCAGAACCGGACCTCGAAGTGATCGCCCATATCGGGCTGCTCGTCGGTGACCTTGGCCTTGGCGATCTGGATCGCAAAACCGATCGAACCTTTTGTGGCCCAGACTTCGGCGAAATCCGGGTCAAACCTGATCAACCGGATATCGGGATCATCGATTCCCTCAAACCAGCTGGAGGCGACCGGATTCCAGAGCTCCTCGAGCTTCTTTCGATCCTGGACCAGCTCGGACTTGCCTTCCACGCGGGCGTGCATCTCGCCATTGCCCGTGACGATAAGCGAACTTTCGGTCTCGCCGGCCTCGATCGCCTTCACCAGATCAGTGCCCTTCGCGGTGATAAACCAGATCACCCCTTCCTTCTCATTGGGGTAAGGCGACATCGGCACATGGCGGGCGGAACCAATGCCCAGCATCGCCGCGCGAACATCGTCCATTTCTTTCCAGAATTCCGATTTTGACATTGTTTTCTCCTTTGCAGGGATAAACGCCTTCCGCCTGAAAAGGTTGCCTGCCGATTTTGGGAAAGAGGCTCGCGCGCGACCACTTTAAGTGGCGGGCCGTTTTTCGACGAGCAGCCGCGCTTCCATTTCCAGTCGAAGCGCTTTAGACCAAGGAAACATGACAGGGATTCATGCTCCATGATCGATATCCAGCCTCTGGCCATCCTGCGTGAAATAGACCGGACGGGCAGTCTCACCCAGGCGGCCGAGCAGCTCAACCTGACCCAATCGGCCGTCAGCCACGCGATCCGCCGTTTCGAGGACCGCTACGGCGTCAAGCTCTGGGAGCGCGAGGGGCACAAGCTGCGGCTGACGCTTGCCGGAGACTATCTTCTCGGCCTTGCGCAGCGGGTGCTGCCGCAGCTCGAACATGGCGCGACGGTGATCGAGGATTATGCGCGCGGGCGGCGCGGCGCGATCCGGGTGGGGATGGAATGCCACCCCTGCCAGGACTGGCTGATGCGCGTGGTCGACCCGTTCCTGGCGGAATGGCCGGATGTCGAGCTGGACGTGACCACCGCCTTTCAGTTCGGCGGGCTGGCAGCACTTCTCAGCCATGAGATCGACATCCTCGTCACTCCCGATCCGATCGAGCGCGTAGGCCTCGAATACAGGCCTGTCTTCGATTACGAACTGGTGCTGGCGGTTGCCGAGAACCACCCTCTGGCGCGGAGCCAACGGGTCGAGCCGGAGGACCTGGCGGGCGAAACCCTGATCACCTATCCGGTTTCCCGCGAAAGGCTCGATATCTTTACCCGCTTCCTCGTGCCTGCCCACGCCCTGCCGCGCCGTCACCGCACGGTGGAAACGACCGATCTGATGCTGCGGCTGGTGGCCTCCTGCCGCGCCGTCAGCGCCACGCCCGACTGGCTTCTGCGCGGAGCCAAGGGGGTGAAGGGCGTACGGATTGGCGAGGGCATCGCCAAATCGATCCATCTCGGATACCGCAAGGGCACCCGGGCCGCTTACATGGATGGTTTCATGGGGTTGGCCGAGGCCGTTCATATCTGAACTATCGCTGGATGGCCGACCGGGCTTCCTGGGGCGTGTCGCGCCAAATGCAGGCGGCGAACGGCTATCGTTGCGCGGCGGCTCCGAAACGGATCGTCTCAACATGACTACGTGTCATGTTTTTCTGATAAATAATCATTTTTTATCATGGAAAAACTCGGGCATACAACACCCAGCGCCTGAGCCGTCGGTTCATGAAGACTGCTGATGACGCAGGCTTGAGAACAAGGCCGACAGGTCTCGAAAACGCAATCAATGCCCGCGCGCGCTTTCTCGGAAGCCAGGATACCACGATGACCAATGACCTCACCTTCACGATCAAGAGCATTCGTTTCGACGAAAATTACAAGCCGTCCGACGCCACGCGGACGACCACCAATTTCGCGAACCTGGCGCGCGGCGAGCGCCGGCAGGAGAACCTGCGCAACGCGTTGCGCATGATCGACAATCGCTGCAACGACCTCGCGCATTGGGACAATCCGGAGAGCGACCGTTACGCGGTCGAGCTCGACATCATTTCCGCCGAACTGGATATCGACAGCACTGGCCAGGCTTTCCCGGCCATCGAGGTGCTGAAGACGACGATCCTCGATCGCAGGACCGGCGCGCGGATCGAAGGCATCGTTGGAAATAACTTCTCCTCCTATGTGCGCGACTATGATTTCAGCATCCGGCTACCCGAGCATAACAGGGACCGGGCGGGTTTCAGCGTGCCGGAGGATTTTGGCGAGTTGCACGGAAAGCTCTTCCAGTGCTTCGTGAATTCGAAGGCGTACAAGGCGCATTTCCGCAAGCCCCCGGTCATCTGCCTCAGCGTCTCGGAGAACAAAATCTATCGCCGCACCGCAAACCGGCACCCCGTCCTGGGCGTTGAATACGAGGCCAACGAGCCGTCGCTGACCGAGCAGTATTTCCACAAGATGGGTTTGCAGGTGCGTTATTTCATGCCGCCTGAATGCGCGGCGCCGCTGGCCTTCTATTTCTTTGGAGACCTGCTCAACGACTACACCAATCTGGAACTGATCGGCACCATCAGCACCATGGAGACGTTCCAGCGGATCTACCGACCCGAGATTTACAACGCGAACTCGGTCGCGGGCCAATGCTACAAACCGAACCTGAAGCAGAACGACCATTCGCTCACACGCATCGTCTATGACCGGGAGGAACGGACCCGGCTCGCCATCGAGCAAGGCAGGTTCGCGGAGGAGCATTTCATCAAGCCCCACGCATCCCTTCTGGGCCGATTGTCGGCGCAACACGCCCTTTGACCCATTCAAGAACCTACAAGGTCGCGATCATGAACAAACTGCTCCCCACCTCGACCGCCGGCAGCCTGCCCAAGCCCGCATGGATTGCCGAGCCGGAAAAACTCTGGTCACCCTGGAAGCTCGAGGGTGATGAACTCGCCGAGGGCAAACAGGACGCGCTGCGCATCACGCTGGCTGAGCAACAGCGCGCGGGCATCGATATCGTCAGCGATGGCGAACAGACCCGCCAGCACTTCGTCACGACCTTCATCGAGCATCTCGATGGCGTCGATTTCGAGAAGCGCGAGACAGTCAGGATCCGCAATCGCTATGATGCCAGCGTTCCGACCGTTGTCGGCGCCGTATCGCGCGAAAAGCCGGTCTTCGTCGAGGATGCGAAATTCCTGCGCAGCCTGACCGACGGTCCGATCAAATGGGCGCTGCCCGGTCCGATGACGATGATCGACACGCTTTATGACGCCCATTACCGTAGCCGCGAGAAGCTTGCCTGGGAATTCGCCAAAATCCTCAATCAGGAAGCGCGCGAGCTGGAAGCCGCAGGTGTGGACATCATCCAGTTCGACGAGCCCGCCTTCAACGTGTTCTTCGACGAGGTGAATGACTGGGGCATTGCCACGCTTGAAAGGGCGATCGAAGGGCTGAAATGCGAGACTGCGGTCCATATCTGCTATGGTTACGGCATCAAGGCCAATACCGACTGGAAGAAGACGTTGGGCTCCGAATGGCGGCAATATGAAGAAACCTTCCCGAAGCTTCAGGCCTCCAATATCGATCTGGTTTCGCTGGAATGCCACAACTCGCATGTGCCGATGGAACTGATCGAACTGATCCGCGGCAAGAAGGTGATGGTCGGCGCCATCGACGTGGCGACCAACACCATCGAAACGCCGGAGGAGGTCGCCGCGACTCTCCGCAAGGCGCTCCAGTTCGTCGACGCCGACAAACTCTACCCCTGCACCAATTGCGGGATGACGCCGCTTTCCCGCTCGGTTGCCCGGGGCAAGCTTGAAGCCCTCTCGGCAGGCGCGGAAATCATCCGACGGGAAATCTCCGCCTAGGGCCGCTCCCGGTTGGCGCAGGATACCGCAGTGTTGTTGATGATTGAATACAGATAGAAGACGGCCAGGCCCGAAGGGCCGCGCAGGGAGCCGAAGGCGAGTGCGGTTGTCCAATGCGTGGACGAGATCCATGATGTCGGGAGCGCGGTCAATCCTTCTTCAATCGTCACGATCTTGCAGTTAAGTCGCGGTCGGGCGCGCCATGTCTATCTAGAAAAACTGCAGCGCGATCGCGGCAGAAAACCAGGCTTTTGGACGGCTGTGGAACGGCTTTATTGATACGCCAACCTCTTCTGAGCTTGCGCTGCCATCGGGATCTCCAATCGGTGTTGAACCGGTAATGTCGTCCTGGCGTCGGGTCGATTGTCACATCCTTGAAACCGGAAACGACAGCTTCCGGTTCAAAAGACAATCCGGCCCATCGGCTCAAAACGACGGAGGCGAAATCTGGCCAGGACCGCAGATCGGAAACATCTCCAAGAGGTAGCTTCGGCAGTCGAATTCAGGCGGAAGGTCCTGAAGATGCAGCGTGAAAAAAGGAAAGGGCCAGCCGGGCGGCGCCTTCTGCCTGATCGAGTGCGGGAAAGCGAGCCTCGCCGGCAAGCCTCTGACGGATCGTCTCGGCGATGACCGAATGCAGCTTCAGCACGCCGCCGACAAAGGCGACGGGGTGGTTGCCGTTGCGGGCAATCAGGATGTTGCCAAGGCGGGCGAGTTCAGCGCCGGCCTCACGCAGAATAGCGTTTGCGCATGCATCGCCGGCCTCCGCGGCATCGGCAACGGAACGCGCTAGCGCGCCGATGCGTCCGCGGTCACCGGCATAGATGTAGGCGCGCATATCCGACCAGTCGTCAGAGCCGACGGCGGCGTAAAGCGCATCGGCGAGCAGGTGCATATCGCCCGGCGCGCCATCCTCGTCAAGCCGGCGGTAGAGCGCGCGCACGGCAGCAAGGCCGATCCAGCCGCCGGAGCCCGCATCGTCGATCAGGATGCCGCGCCCGCCAATGCGGAAAAGCCTGCCCTCGCTGTCGAGGTGAACGGCAATCGACCCCGTTCCGGCGGAAACGAGGTGACCTTCTCCAAGCGCAAATAGGCTGCGGTAGGCAAGCTCGATATCGTCGGAAATGAAAATCTTCGCGCGCGTCAGCTTCAGCGCGGCAATCAGCATGTCCTCGATATCGCCACGCGCGCGCGGGCCGTACCCGGTGAGGCCGAAGACGGCCGCGTCCACCGGTTTGGTGATCTGCGCGGCAATCGCGGCGATGCTTTCCTCAAGCCTGTCGCGGGATTCGGCGTTGAAGGTGTGGCCGGTGGCGCCGGCCGCAGCCCCCCGCTGAACGATCGTTCCCGCCTGATCGCAAAGGACAAACCGCGACGCCGTTCCGCCGATATCCCCGCCGAGGAAATAGCTGTCCATGGCCTCAGCCCTCGATCTGCCTGACAAACCCACGGGTGATCTCGCGCGGATTGGTAATCGCCGTGCCGACAACGACGGCATAAGCGCCGCAATCCAGCGCGCGGCGAGCGCGTTCGGGCGTCGAAAACCGGCCCTCTGCCACCACCGGCGTTTTGAGGCGGGCGACCAGCGCTTCGATCAGGGCGTAGTCCGGCAGGTCATCGTTGCGTCTGGTGTCATCGGTATATCCGGAAAGCGTTGTCGCCACATAGGTTGCCCCCATGTCCGCTGCGGCCGCCCCTTCGTCGGGCGTTGCGATATCGCAGAAGGCTTCAAGTCCAAGCGCTTCGGTAATGTGGCGAATGAGCCTTGCCGGATTATCGCCCTGGCGCGGGCGCGGCGTGGCGTCAATGCCGATAATATCGGCTCCGGCCTCGGCAAGCGCATCGCAGGCTGCAAGCGTCGGCGTGATATAGACGGGCACGGCATCGGAAAACTGCTTGTCGATGCCGATGACGGGCAGGCCCGCGGCCTTGACGGCCCGCACGTCTGCAACGCCATTTGCGCGGATGGCGCATGCGCCGCCGTGGCGCGCAGCGAACGCCATCGCGCCCATGAAATGCGCGCCGTGGAGCGGGTTGTCAGCGCGGGCCTGGCAGGAAACCACCAGCCCGCCTTTCTTCAGCTTCAGCGTCACTTGATCGCGCCCGAAGTCATGCCGTTGATGAACTGGCGGGACAGGATGATGTAGAGCAGCGTGATGGGGGCTGCGGCAAAGGTCAGCCCGGCAAACAGCACGCCCCAATTGGTGGTGTATTCACCCATGAAGCTCGTCAGCCCCTGCGGCAGGGTTTTCAGAAGATCGTTCTGGATGAAGATCAGCGGGAAGAAGAAATCGTTCCAGATCGGCACGAGATTGTGAATTGCGGCGATCACCATGGCAGGCCGCGCCAGCGGCAGCATGACCGACCACATGATCCGCGCTTCCGACGCGCCGTCCATGCGCGCGGCATCTTCCAGCTCGCCGGGCAGCGAGCGAATGAACCCGGTCATGATGAACACGGTCGATGGCAGGCCCATGGCGATATAGATGAGGATCAGCGATAGCTGGCTGTCGAGCAGGCCCATCTTGCGCATAAGCACGAAAAGCGGAATGACGGCGAGCTTCAGCGGCAGGGTCAGACCGGCCAGGAAGAACAGCAGCAGAAAGCTGGAGCCCTTGAAATTATAGCGCCCCAGCGCATAGGCCGCCATCGACCCCAACACCAGAATGGCAAGAATGGACGATCCGGTAATCAGCAGCGAGTTGAAGAAGTAGCGGACGAAATGGGTCTCGGTCCATATCGCCTCGAAATTCGACAGATCGGTGAAATCGGGAATCGCGAAAGGCTTCCGGAAAATCGCCATTGACGGCTTGAAGGCCGAAAACACCATGATCACGATCGGCGCGATCATGATGAAGGTATTGGCGATCAGCAGGATCTGCAGCAATCCGTCGCGCCCGAATGTGCGCATCAGGCCGGAGCGGTCGGTATAGGTCGTATCGCTCAAAGCTCAATCTCCCGGCGGCGCAGGTAAAGCGTCATGGCGGTGGCAAAGACGGTAATGAAGATGAAGACGAGCGCCGCCAGCGCCGAGCCATGGCCGAAATCCGAGCTTCCGGCGCCGGGATTGCCGAAGGCAAGCCGGTAGAAATAAAGCGCCAGCACATCGGTATTGCCGTAGGGCGAGCCGCTCATGCCCTCCATCACATAGGGCAGTTCGAACCAGTTGAACGACCCGATGAATTGCAGCACGAAAACGATGGTTGCCGCCGGCGCCACCAGCGGCCAGATGATTTTCCGTATTTTCACCCACTCGCTTTCGGTTTCCATGCGCACGGCATCGTAGATTTCGCTTGGAATGCGCTGCATGGCGGCAAGGAAAATCAGTGTCGGAAAGCCGACCCAGTGCCACGCATTGACGAGAATGAGCGAGGCCAGCGCGGTGTCGGACTGTCCGAGCCAGGGTTGCGCCAAACCGGCGAGACCGACCGCTTTCAGCGTCTGGTTGACGATGCCGAACAGCGGGTTGAGGAACAGTTTCCACAAATAGCCGACAATCACGGTCGACAGCACCACCGGCAGGAATACGGCGATGCGATGGAGCCGGGCCAGCGGAAACTCGCGCCACAGCGCATAGGCGAGAATGAAGGCAGCGCCGTTTTGCACCACCATCAGCGTGACAAAGACGATGACATTGTTGATGAAGGCGTTTTGAACCGTCGATTTATACGGTTCGGTAAACAGCACATCGTAGAAATTCTGGAAGCCGACAAATTCGCCCCGCGCCATGCCGTTCCAGTGATAGAAGGCGTAGGCCAGCGCTGAGACGATCGGGTAGGCGACAAAGAGCAGCATCACCGCAAGAGCGGGCAGGATCAGACAGGTGATCCAAAGGCCACGTGGCGTCGGCATCAGGCGGTTCATTGCATTCGCTTCCGTCTTGATCAGAGCGAGCCGGCCTCAAAAGGCCGGCTCCTAGACGTCGAGAAATCAGTTGTTCTGGAAGGGTTCGTAGTATTTCGACAGGCCCTCGGTCACGGTCGCGCCGACCTCTTCAGGCGTTGCCTCGCCGGCCATCATCTTCTGAACGTTTTCCTGAACCAGCGTCGAGCCCGAAGGCTGGTCGAAGCGGAAATTCACCAGCATCATGTAAGGCATCGAGGTCTTGTTCAGCTCGGCAACGGCCTCAAGATCCGGGTTGTCGAAAGTGACGCCCGGGATCGGCGAGATGTTGGAGAGCTCGTTGGCAAAGGCCTGACCGAATTCCTTGGAGGCGAGGAAGTTCAGGAACTTCAGCACCGCATCCTTGTGCTCGGTGGCCGCATTGCCGGCATAGCCGCCGTCATAGAACACGGCGACAAGGCCTTCATCGTCCTCATTGACCACGGGGGCGGGAATGGCGCCGATATTGATATCGGGATTCATGCCCTTCATGGCGGCGATTTCATAGGAACCGCCGACGAACATGCCGGCCATGCCCGTCGCAAACAGCTGCTGCGAAGAGGCGTAATCGAGGCCGATGAAGCCGTCGGGGAAATACTGGCTCATATCCTTGATGCGGGTCAGCGCATCGACAAAGCGCGGATCGGTGAAATCGGCATCGCCGCTCATCACGTCCTCGTAAAAGGCCTTGCCCATGGTCGATGAACCGAGGCCGAAGGTGATGACTTCGTTCTGCCATGCGTCCGCCGTGCCATTGGCAAAGGCGTAGAGACCGGCTTCCTGAAGCGCTTCGGCGGCCGCTTTCATATCGTCCCATGTCTTCGGCGGCTCAAGACCAAGCTCGCTGAACACATCCTTGTTGTAGAGCACCATCATCGTCTGCGAGGCGAAGGGAATGGCGTAGACGGTGTTGTCCGCGCGCAGGGTTTCCGCCTTCAGCGCATCGGCCGGGAAGTCCTTCAGCGCCGGCACGTTTTCTTCCGAAAGCGGCATGAGATACCCGCCGGATGCCACGCTCTCGAAGGAGCCGTAGGCGCGCACCATCATCGCGTCGGGACCGGCCTCGCCTGCAAGCGCGGTCGACAGGATGGTGCCGTAATTGACGGCTTCGATCATTCTGAGATTGACATTGATGTCGGGGTTTTCCGCCTCGAAGGTGTCGATGAATTCTTCATATTGCGGCACGTCCTCCACGCGCCAGCCCCAGAAGGAAATATCTTCGGCGAAAGCCGGCGCGGCGATGCCGGCGACGGCCGTGGCCACCAGAAAAGTCTTGGCAAAGGGTGTCATCAGATTGCTCCTTTTGTTCCGTTCCCCTGAATTACCGATGACAAGCGGAAAAGCCGTTATCAAACACGCTGGCCGCTCGCCCTGTCAAAGACGTGAAGCGCATCTGCCTGCGCCTGCACGGTGACATCGTCGTCGGCATCGAAGAAGACGGTTGGCGGCACCCTGATGGTGACCTGCTCGCCGCTTGTCAGCCGAACGTAAACATATGAATCGTCGCCGAGATATTCGGTGTAGATTACCGAGCCGGCAAAGCCGTCGCCGGCGTGTCCCGCCACGACGGAAAGACCGTCCGGGCGTGCGCCGATGGTGAGCGCGCCCTCCGCGATGCCGGCCGGTGCCCGAATCGCGCCGGTGCCCGCTATTGCAAGTTTCCCCGCTGTGCTGTCGACATCGAGAAGCGACATCTTCGGCGAGCCGATGAACGTCGCCACAAAGGTGTTGGCAGGCGTTTCGAACAGTTCGCGGGGGCTGCCGACCTGTTCGATATAGCCATTGTTCATCACCACGATCCGGTCGGCCAGCGTCATCGCCTCGACCTGGTCATGAGTCACATAGATCATCGTGCCGCCGATATCGCGGTGCAGGCGCGCAATCTCGAGGCGCACGTCGGCGCGAAGGGCGGCATCGAGGTTCGAAAGCGGTTCATCGAGCAGAAAAACGTCAGGCTTGCGCACCATGGCGCGGGCAATGGCCACGCGCTGGCGCTGCCCGCCGGAAAGCTGGCGCGGCTTGCGTTTCAGATAGTCCTCAAGCCTCAGCATCCGGGTTACTTCGGCAATGCGGGCGCTGATCTCATCCTTCGAAAGCCCCATCAGCCGTGCGCCGAACGCCATGTTCTCATAGACATCCATATGCGGATAAAGCGCATAGGACTGAAACACCATGGCAGCCCCGCGCTTCGAGGGCGCAACGTCATTCATGACCTTGCCATTGATCGAAAGCGTGCCGCCGGTAATCGGATCGAGGCCCGCGATCAGCCGCAGCAGCGTCGATTTTCCGCAGCCTGATGGTCCGACAAAGATGATGAGTTCACGATCTCCGATCTCCAGATCGATCCCGTGCAGCACTTCCGTTTCCTTGAAGCGCTTGACGATACCCTTGAGTGATAGACGCGCCAAAAATCAGCCCTTCAACAATACCATTAGAATACCAATTGGATCATTGCCGTTTTATAGGAGGCTGTAAAGAGTCAATTCAGATCGATCGTGTTGTTTTCTGTCTGCCTCGCAGAACTTCTTTGAGTATCATTGCGTTGGAGAAATTCCGGTGATGAAAGCCTCGCGACGTTTCCACGCCGCTGCGGGAGGCCCGACACGCCCCTCGGCGATAGGAAAGTGCCGTGAGCGTGGCCCTCGATCATTCCCACACAGGCATCAAGCAACCGCACAAATTGAGGCTGGCGTTGAAATGTAAATAAGTATCTGAATTTAAAGGTTTTTTATGGCGGAGAGGGAGGGATTCGAACCCTCGATACGGTTGCCCGTATGCCGCATTTCGAGTGCGGTGCATTCGACCACTCTGCCACCTCTCCATAAAGTGCCGTGGTCTGCGTTTGAACGCGGGGTGTCTCTTAGCGGGCAATGCGGTGTCTTGCAAGAGTAAACGCTACGGTTTTTTGACGTCCGGGCCGTGCTGAAACGCCCGGCAGTCAGTGGAATGTCCGGCAGCATTCTCGCCGATCCGGCGCGAACAGGCCGTAGCGCGCTGCATCCGCATCAAGGCACGCTGGAAACGGCGCATCTGCCGGCGCGAAAATGTCTAGTTTGCGCCCGGGTTTATTGACTTCAGCGCGCGCCTCGCGTATGCACGCTTCCGGACGCGTGTGTCCTTTTGGCGCACGCATTTCAGCGGGCCTGCCCGCATTACACCGGCAGACCGGGTTTTGAAAAGAATTTCTCTTTGAAATCCCTGCTTTAACCAGACTGACAAAAAGACGGTCATCACCCGTGAGGGTGGCAGAACCGGGCGAGAACATGAAAGGTCAAAATATGTTCGCAGTCATCAAGACCGGCGGTAAACAGTACCGCGTCAACGCCGAGGATGTGATCACCATCGAAAAGCTCGATGGCGATGCCGGCGCGAAGATTGAATTTGCTGAAGTGCTGATGGTCGGCGAAGGCGCCGATGCCACGATCGGCGCCCCCTTCGTCAAGGGCGCGCTCGTCAAGGCTGAAGTCGTCGAGCAGACCCGCGCCCGGAAGGTCATCGCCTTCAAGAAGCGTCGTCGCCAGAACTCCAAGCGTTCGCGTGGTCATCGCCAGCATCACACGGTCGTCAAGATCACCGACATCGTCGCCGGTTGATCGATAGAGCAGATTTCGAAGATTTAAAGGAGAACTCCAATGGCACACAAAAAAGCTGGCGGTTCCTCGCGCAACGGTCGCGATTCTGAATCCAAGCGCCTTGGCGTGAAGAAGTTCGGTGGCGAGAACGTCATTCCGGGCAACATCATCATTCGTCAGCGCGGCACCAAGTGGCACCCCGGCGACAATGTCGGCATGGGCAAGGACCACACCATTTTTGCGAAGATTGAAGGCAACGTGACATTCCGCGCGCGCGCCAATGGCCGCATGTATGTGTCCGTGGCCCCGAAACACGCAGAAGCAGCGGAATAAAGCCGGAACCGCTTAAAAACAGCCGGCGTCTCATCGACCCGGCTTAGATTTTCAGGTTACCGGACCTGGATTTTGAAAAGAGAAGGGAAGATGGGACGCCACCATCTTCCCTTCTTTCGTTTCAAACCAGGAGAGGACCTGACAATGCAAAGGGATCTACAAAGGGAGAGCCAATCCCGGCTTTCCAGAGAGCGGCTGAGGCCCGATCAACAAAGGCGGGATTGCCCCGTTCTTCTTTCGCAAAGGCTCGTTTTGCGGGCCCCGCACGAAGATGACATTGACGCCATTGCCCATCTCGCCAACAACGAAAAAATCGCGACCATGGTGTCGCGCATGCCGCATCCCTACACTGCAACAGATGCCGCCAATTTCGTGGAGCGAACCAAAGAGGGCGCGATCGGCAATTGCGTCTATGCCATCACCAAAGCCGACAACGGCGCATTCCTCGGTTGCTGCGGGATCGAGAACATCCCGTATGAGGAAAACATCGTCGAGATCGGCTACTGGCTGGGCGAGCCCTATTGGGGCCATGGCTACACCACCGAAGCCGTCCAGGTGCTGATCGACATGATCTTCCGCACCCGCAACGAGGTCGACCACATCGACGCCCGCTGCCGGGTCGTCAACGAGCGGTCGCGGCGGGTGCTGCACAAGTGCGGCTTCCAGTTTCAGGGCCCCGGCATGGTGCAGTCGCTGGCGGTCGGCAGCTCGGTCTCGGTCGAATGGTACCGTCTCGACCGGCGCAACTGGATGTCGCTGAAGAGCTGGGGAGGCCAGCGATGAGCGCGGCGGCCGAGATGCTCGGCTCCTGCCCCGTCATCGAGACGCAGCGGCTGAGGTTGCGGCCGGTCCGCGCGGCGGATGCCGAACGGATCGCCGCCTTCCTTGCCGACCCGGGCATCACCCGCATGCTCGCCCGTGTGCCCTTCCCCTATACGCTGGAAGACGCGGTCGAGTGGCTGGAGCATGTCGGCTGCGATGAAAGCTGGCCGGTGGCGATCACCCAGCCGGGCGACGGCGTGGCGATCGGGCTCGTTTCGATCGAACGCCGGCAGGGCGGCTATCACCTCGGCTACTGGCTGGGGCGGTACTATTGGGGGCGCGGCTTCATGAGCGAAGCGGTGTCGGGGCTTGCGGAGCGGTTTTTCGAAGCCACCGGCGCGACGCTTCATTCCGGCGCGTTCTCCGACAACCCGGCCTCGCTCAAGGTGCTTCAGCGTCTCGGCTCCAAGATCACCGGCCAGCGCGAAATCTGGTCGGTCAGCCGCGGGAGGATGACCCAGGAGATCACCACCGCGCTGACGCCGGCGCTGTTCACGCCTTACCGGTTCTGACCATCTGCCGGGCCGCCAATGCGGCCCGGCGGCATGCCGAAATTCACGATAGTCTTTGACCTTCGCCTGCATGGCCTATATCGATGCGGCGAACACATAAACTGAAGCGACGGAACGATGAAATTTCTCGATGAGGCAAAGGTCTATATCCGCTCCGGCGATGGCGGGGCGGGGTCGGTGTCGTTTCACCGCGAGAAGTTCATCGAGTTCGGCGGGCCGGACGGCGGCGATGGCGGCCGTGGCGGCGATGTCTGGATCGAGGCCGTCAACGGCCTCAACACGCTGATCGATTTCCGCTTCCAGCAGCATTTCAAGGGCGCGACCGGCGGCCACGGCATGGGCCGCAACCGCACCGGCGCCAAGGGCGAGAGCGTGACATTGAAAGTGCCGGTCGGCACCCAGGTGTTTGAGGAAGATAAGGAAACGCTGATCTGCGACCTGACGCACGAAGGCGAGCGCTTTCGCTTGGCCGCCGGCGGCAATGGCGGTTTCGGCAACGCCCATTTCAAATCTGCGACCAACCAGGCCCCGCGCTGGGCTAATCCCGGCCTTGAGGGCGAGGAAAAGACGATCTGGCTCCGGCTGAAGCTGATCGCCGATGCCGGGCTCGTGGGCCTGCCGAACGCCGGCAAGTCGACCTTTCTGGCGACCGTCACAAGGGCGCGGCCGAAGATCGCCAATTACCCGTTCACCACGCTGCACCCCAATCTCGGCGTTGCCAGCATTGACGGGCGCGAGTTCATCCTTGCCGACATTCCCGGCCTGATCGAGGGCGCGCATGAGGGCGTCGGCATTGGCGACCGCTTTCTCGGCCATGTCGAGCGCACCCGCGTGCTGCTGCATCTGGTCTCCAGCCTCGAGGAAGACGTCGCCGCCGCCTATACCACGGTGCGCAAGGAACTTGCGGCCTATGATGCAGCCCTCGGCGAGAAGCAGGAGATCGTGGCGCTGTCGCAGGTCGACATTCTCGACCCCGAGACGCTGAAGGAAAAGAAGGCCGCGCTTGAAAAGGCGAGCGGCGGGCCGGTCCACGCGATCTCCGCCGTTGCCCAGATCGGCATGACCGAGGTGCAGCGCGAACTTGCCGCCATCATCCGCGCCGAGGAAGCCCGCCTCGGCATCACGGCCCCCGATCCCGTCGAGGACAGGGGTCGCCACGACAAGTGGGAGCCGTAACATGAGCGGGCGTTCGCTTGCCCATTATCGCCGCATCGTCATCAAGATCGGCTCGGCGCTGCTGGTGGACAGCAGAGCGGGGCTGAAGCGCGGCTGGCTCGAAAACCTCTCCGCCGATATCGCAGGCCTCAGGGCGGCCGGCGTCGAGGTTCTGGTCGTCTCCTCGGGCGCGATCGCGCTCGGGCGCACCGTGCTCGGCACGCCCGCCGGCGCACTCAAGCTGGAAGAGGCGCAGGCCGCCGCCGCCATCGGCCAGATCGGCCTTGCCGGCGCCTGGACCGAAAGCCTGAAGGCGCATGGCATCATCGCCGGGCAGATCCTGCTGACGCTGCAGAACACCGAGGAGCGGCGGCAATATCTCAACGCCCGCGCCACGCTGCGGCAATTGCTGAAACTGGGCGCCGTGCCGATCATCAACGAAAACGACACGATCGCCACCACCGAGATCCGCTACGGCGACAATGACCGGCTGGCCGCCCGCGTCGCCACCATGATCGGCGCCGACCTGCTGGTGCTGCTGTCGGACATTGACGGCCTCTACACCGCCCCGCCGCATCTCGACCCCGACGCCCATTTCCTGGCCGAAATCGAAGCCATCACGCCCGAAATCGAGGCGATGGCCGGCGGCGCGGCCTCCGAACTCTCGCGCGGCGGCATGCGCACCAAGGTCGAAGCCGGCAAGATCGCCACCGCCTCCGGCTGCGCGATGATTATCGCGTCGGGCAAGATCGATCACCCGCTGAAGGCGATCGCCAAGGGCGCGCGCCATTCTATCTTCCATGCCTCGCGCGCGCCCGTCAGCGCCCGCAAGACCTGGATCGCCGGCCAGCTTCTGCCCGCAGGCACGATCCATATCGATGACGGCGCGGTCGCGGCGCTGAAGCGCGGCAACAGCCTGCTCGCCGCCGGCGTCACGGCGGTTGACGGGCATTTCTCGCGCGGCGACACTGTCGCCATCGTCAACGCGAAGGGCGGCGAGATCGCCCGCGGGCTTTCCGGCTATGACAGCGACGAGGCCCGGATGATCGCAGGTGAGAAGAGTGCCGGCATCGAGGCGATCCTGGGCTACCCCGCCCGCGCCGCGATGGTGCATCGCGACGACCTCGTGATGTCGGCCGTAAAACGGGAAGGATCGGCCCATGCTTGATCAGGTTCAGGATGTGAAGACCGCCATGGCGGAGCTCGGCCGCCGCGCCCGCAAGGCAGCAAGCGCGCTGGCGATCGCGCCGACGGAAACCAAGAACGCGGCCCTTGCCGCCATGGCCGATGCGATCGAGGCGAACAGCGATGCCATTCTCGCCGCCAACCGGCAAGACGTCGCCCGCGCGAAGGAAAACGGCGTCGCCGGCTCGTTCATCGAACGGCTGGAGCTGAACGCGGAGCGGATCAAGGCGATGGCCGACGGCATCCGCGCGATTGCCGCGCTCGATGACCCGGTCGGCGACGTCATCGCGGCATGGGACCGGCCCAACGGGCTGAAGATCGAGCGGGTGCGCACGCCGCTCGGCGTTATCGGCGTGATCTACGAAAGCCGCCCCAATGTGACGGCGGATGCCGGCGCGCTGTGCCTGAAGGCCGGAAACGCCGTGATCCTGCGCGGCGGCTCGGATTCGGCGCAATCCTCCGGCGCGATCCATGAAGCGCTGGCCGCCGGTCTCAGAAAGACCGGCCTGCCGGAAGACGCGATCCAGATCGTGCCGACCACCGATCGCGCCGCCGTCGGCGAGATGCTCGCCGGCCTTTCCGGCAATATCGACGTGATCGTGCCGCGCGGGGGCAAGAGCCTCGTCGCGCGCGTGCAGTCGGAGGCGCGGGTGCCGGTCTTCGCCCATCTGGAAGGGCTCTGCCATATCTATGTCGACAAATCCGCCGATCTCGACATGGCGCGCGAGATCGTCGTCAACGCCAAGATGCGCCGCACCGGCATTTGCGGGGCCGCCGAAACGCTGCTGATCGACCGCGCGGCTGCCGATAAGTTTGCGACCCCGCTGATCGAGGCGCTGGAAGCCAAAGGCTGCCTGGTGCGCGTCGACCACGACATGATCGACTATGCAAGGGGCCGCGATGAGGCCAGCGAAGACGACTGGACCACGGAATATCTCGACGCGATCATCGCGGTGAAGCTGGTCGACGGCATTTCCGGCGCGATCGAACACATAGGAAAATATTCCTCGCACCACACCGAGGCGGTGATCGCCGAGGATCCGGAGGTCGTCGCCCGCTTCTTCAACGAGATCGATTCCGCGATCCTGCTGCACAACGCCTCGACCCAGTTCGCCGATGGCGGCGAGTTCGGCATGGGGGCCGAGATCGGCATCGCCACCGGCAAGATGCATGCGCGTGGTCCGGTCGGCGTTGAGCAGCTCACCTCGTTCAAATATCTGGTGCGCGGCAGCGGCCAGACGCGGGCCTGACGGCTTGACGGAGATCGCGCGCCGCCACCTCGTCATGCCGCATCTTCAGCCCGGCATGACGGTCGGCCTGTTCGGCGGCTCGTTCAATCCGCCGCATGAGGGCCATTTGCTGGTGGCGAAGCTTGCGCTCCAGCGGCTCGGGCTCGACCAGCTCTGGTGGCTGGTCACGCCCGGCAATCCGTTGAAAAGCGGCAATGGTCTTGCCCCGCTTGCCGAGCGGCTGGCGCTTTCGGACACCATGGCCGGCGATCCGCGCATCCGGGTGACGGCGATCGAAAAGACGCTCGGCACGGCCTATACCGCCCGCACCATCCGCCATATCATTCGCCGCAACCCGGCTGTGCACTTCGTCTGGATCATGGGCGCCGACAATCTCGGCGATTTCCACCGCTGGCAGGAATGGCGGCGGATCGCGGCCACCTTGCCGATCGCCGTCATCGACCGGCCCGGCGCGACGCTGACCTATCTTTCCTCCAAGGCGGCGCGCGCGCTCGACAAGGCCCGGGTTCCCGAACGCGCGGCGAGAGCGCTGCCGCGGATGAAGCCGCCGGCCTGGACCTTCATCCACGGCCCGCGTTCGGCCGTCTCCTCGACCGCGCTCAGACAGGAAAGCAAAAGATGAAGCTCGAGATCGTCGCCGACATCACCGATCCCGGCAAGCTTGGCGGGGCGAGCGACGACCGCTATGGCTGGACCGCCAATTCGGTATTCGTCATCGACGGCGCGACCGGCATCGGCGAGCGAGAGGTGATGGCCGAGGGCGACGCCGCCTGGCTCGCCGCCCATGCGGCGCGGATGTTCGCCGACGCTGCAGACCGGCCCGTTGCCGAGACCGTCGCCGCGATCAACGCCTCGGCGCGTGACCTCTATCACGCCGCCGCCAGCACGAATGACCTTCCGCGCCATATGTGGCCCGCCGCCGCCTTCCAGATGCTCAGGATCGAGAGCGACCGCCTCGTCACCTATGGGCTCGGCGATTGCAGGCTGTTTCTTCAGGACGCGGCCGGCCATGTGTTCGAAACCACTGCGCTGAAGGGCAATCGCGCGAAGGAAATCGCCGCCGCCCGCGCCCATCTCCAACGCATCGGCGGCTTCCGGGGCGCGGCCGATATCGCCAGCGATGCCGAGACCATGGCGATGCTGCGCGCCGGCCGCGCCCGCCAGAACACGCCGGACGGACATGTCTTCACGCTCGGCCTCGTGCCGGAGGCGGCGGACCATATCGTCCGTGAAGATTGCGGCCTGAAAGCGCCGGTGCGCGGCCTGCTGTGCTCGGATGGCTTTGCCGCCCTTTGCGACAATTACGACGCCTTGTCACCCGCCGGCCTGATCGACGCGGCCTTTCGCGATGGCCTCCAGCCGCTACTTGAGAAATTGCGGCGGATCGAGCGTATCGACGACCCGGAGGGCGAGAAATTCCCGCGCTACAAGGTCAGCGACGACGCCGCGGCGGTCGCCTTCGGTATCCTTCCCTGACGTCGCCGCGCAAATTTGCGCAGGAAAACCCTTGCAACAGTCTGCCTTTGGCATCACCTTTATAGCCAGCGGCCCGCCGGAGTGACGAGTCGCATTCGTGCTTGGTCCGGATGAAAGGAAGAACCCTGACAACATTGCACGCGAAGGGCGCGGATACCGCGCCGCAGAGCAGCAGAAGCGACGCCTATGCCGCCGATGAGGCTCTTGCCACCGTCCTCGCCAGCCTTGAGGATTCAAAGGCAGAAGATATCGTCACCATCGACATTCGCGGAAAATCGGCTCTCGGCGACCATATGGTGGTTGTCTCCGGGCGCTCGAACCGTCATGTGATGGCGATTTGCGATCATCTGGTCAAGGACATCAAACAGTCGGGCGCGGGCACGCCCAAGGTCGAGGGCCAGGAGTCCGGAGACTGGGTGCTGATCGACACCGGCGACGTGATCGTCCATGTGTTCCGGCCGGAAGTCCGCGAATTCTACAATATCGAGAAGATGTGGTCGGCGCCTGAAATGAACGAGGCACGCCTGCACTAGCAGCCACTCTGCTGCTGGCCGGCGTGAACTGCCCGAACGGACCGCGCGGTGCAGGACGCACTGCGCGACGCGGTTGTTGCGGGCCGAAAGAAAAGCATATGCAGATCGGCATTTTCGCGGTCGGCCGCCTGAAATCCGGCCCGGAGAAAGAGCTTGTCGCCCGCTATCTCGACCGGCTGAAGAAGACCGGCAAGGCGCAGGGGCTCGATTTTTCCAAGGTCATCGAGGTCAATGAAAGCCGCGCCGGCAACGCCGCCACCCGCAAGCGCGAGGAGGCGGCAGCACTTGAGGCCGCGATCTCGCCCGAAACCGTGCTGGTGCTGCTCGATGAAACCGGCAAATCCTTCGATAGCGTCGGTTTTGCCGGTCAGATCGAAAAATACCGCGACGCCGGAAAGCGCGAAATGATGTTCGCGATCGGCGGCGCCGACGGGCTAGATCCGGCGCTTTCCGAACGCGCCGACCTCGTCATCAATTTCGGCGCGATGACATGGCCCCACCAGATCGTGCGGATACTGCTTGCCGAACAGCTCTACCGCGCCGTGACCCTTCTATCGGGCCATCCCTATCACCGCGCCTGATTCATCAAAATTTTGTGTGTTCTTGCATCGTTGTTATTTCGTTAATCTGTCCGCGATCTAAATCCACTTTTCCTCGCGCGGAAACGGACATGGCGTCAACCAGATCATTGCGGATCCTCCTCGCCTGCGGCATTGCCGCCTGGGCCTTGCCCGCGATCGCCGTCTCGCAGGAGCCGACTGCCGGCTCGACCGAGCTCGTCGACAAGCTTTCAACCGAACGTTCCGAAAAGGCGGTCGAGCTCGACCAGATCGAAAACTCGATCGCGCTTTCCAAGGAAAAGATCGCCTCGCTTGAGGCCGAGATCGATGCGCTTTCCGGCGATACGGCAAGCCTGAAGGAGGCGCTCGTGGCCTCGGCCGAGCGCCGCCGCAAGCTGGAGGAGCAGATTGCCGCGGCCGAAACCCGGCTTTCTGAACTTTCAGACCAGGAAGAGGCGCTGAAGGCCTCGCTCAATGCCGAGCGCGATGTGCTGGCCGATGTGCTGGCGGCACTCCAGCGCATGGGACGCGATCCGCCCCCTGCCCTGCTGGTCGCCCCCGGCGATGCGCTCGATTCCGTCAGAAGCGCCATTCTGCTGAACGGCGTGGTGCCGGAGATGCGGGCGCGGATGGAGGCGGTGCTTGCCGACCTTACATCGCTGCGGGCAGTCAAGGCCGAACAGCAGCAGGCCCGCGACGGGCTTGCCGGCGATCTCGACAGCCTTGCCGAGGAGAGCCGACGCATGGACCTGCTGATCGCCGAAAATGAAAAGGCCGGCGAGACCAGCGCGGAAAAGCTCGAAGCGGAACGTCGCCAGGCCGAACTACTGGCAGCCCGCGCGACCGACCTCAACGGCCTGATCTCCAGCCTGGAAACCGACATCACCTCCGCCCGCAACGCCGCCCTTCTGGCGCGACAGGAAGCCGAAAAGCGCCGCCAGATGACCGAGGCGCAGCAGATCGAGGCGCGTCAGCGCGCGCTTTCGTCAACGCCCGATAAAAACCGCATTACGCCTGCATATCCATTCTCTGATCTGAAAGGTCGCCTTATCCTGCCGGTTTCGGGCGAAACCATGCGCCGATACGGCG
>MDSV01205947.1_pt1 | contig 30937 bp, 10 predicted proteins | sample 810851 | NCBI WGS metagenome assembly MDSV01 (sample SAMN05326640, study PRJNA326480) | marine metagenome | isolation source: seawater | place: Atlantic Ocean: North East | collected 2012 | reverse complement strand
GCGGCTCTTCGTGCACAAAAACCGGGCTTTTCGCGGGCCTTGAGTTTGTCGATATCTGCTTCGCTGAGGGGGGGTAGGGAGGAAAACAGCCAACGAACACGGGTGTAAAACAGCCACCGGTAAAAAACCAACAGTCTGTTCGACTTGTGCGACCACGAGCGTTTGCCCCCAGCTGCTACGCCGGCTTCTGCGCGGACTTCTTTTCCGGCTTCTTTTCCTGCTTCTTTTCCGGCTTCTTTTCGGACTTCTTTTTCGGCGGGGTGTGGCACCAAGCGTTGATCATCATGCTGTCGTCGTTGATGAAGTTCTTGACCAGGAACAAAACAAAGGGGGTGCCAATGCTCGTCGAGATCTCAAAGCGGTCGCACGCAAGCAGTACCCGCGCGTCCCTGTCGAGTTTGTAAAGCGCGTTGTCTGTGTTCTTGTCCGTGCGAGTCGAGAAGAAGACCTTCAGCTCGCCGACGCCTTTTGCGCAGGTGCACACCACCTCATTGATCGCCATCTGCGGGTCCGGCGCGTTCTGCAACGCGGCGTGCATGTCCAAGTCCTCTGCGCATGGTTCAGTCGGCGCGACGCCTCCGTTGAGCGCAGTGCGGACGAATGTGACCAGGGCGTGCATGAGCACGGCCCCGCGTGGCGTCGTCTTCATTGCAAGGCCCCGAAAGGGCATTTGGACGTTCTGCGAGACGCGGGACACCGGAGCCACCAGCTCCTTGATCATGTCAAAGGTGATCTTCTCGGTGGAGTCGTTTGTCTTGATGGCCTTCACCGCCTTGTCAGCCTGCATTGCTGCGTTGAACGCAACTTCGTCTGCCTTTCTCCTTAGCTCCTCGCATTGGATGCGGAGCGCACTTTCGGTGTCCTCATGCGTGCGCAAGATCTTGGCCGTGCACGCAAAAGCATCCTGGACTGTGGCGTCGGGCTTGTTGACACGCGCCGCCGCCAGCTGCAGTACCTCCACGAGCTCTGGAGGGGCTTTCACAGTTCGCAGTGCGGCGATGGTCTCGCCGACGAGGTTGCGCTTGGCCCCAATCGTGGGCCACCCGGGCGGCCTCACCGCATCGTCGTAGAAGCGGTCGTCTGCGGTTCGTTTCCTTTCTGCGGGATTCCGAACGCGACGCACCAGCTCGATGTCTTGAATCACCGGCGACGGCATCCTGGCCACGCCTGCAATGGGGAAGAGCTTCTGCACATAGTCCGTGAGGCGCTGCATGTACGTTTTCATCGCCGTTTTGTAGATGCTTTTGATGGGCATACAGCTGTCTCCATCGCACGGCAGAACCATCGCCTTGCCGTGGACCGCCTCTTCGATGCTCTTGATTGCCGTGGACGTCACCCAGACCGTAGATCCGTCACCCTGAAAGGGCATACCGGGCTTGCCGCTGCCAAGACCGTAGAACGACACCTTCGTGTCCAGGGGCACGGGCATCACGCTGGATGCGGCCGTGTGTAGCATTCTGAACGCGTAGTCGCCGAGAAGATGGGCATCAAAGCCGTAGCGCGCTTCGTTGTTCACGAAGCTCCTCACCTTGTGGTCACCACCGGTGGTGCCACAGAGAAGCAACCCCTGCAGAACAGAATCGTTTGCGGCGTTCTCCAACCCGCCGGTGAGAACGCGCACGTGATACCCGTGCAAATGGTGGAGGTGCGCCACGTTCAAGTACTGCATCGCATGGTTCGGAACAAAGGGGATCTCCTTGTACAGCGTCTTCTCCATTTCTTTGGCCGCGTCGGCAATCTGCGACTCAAAGTATCCGGGCGTCGGCGTCGGTGGGGACATGTCAAAATCGTATGGGAGGTCACGCCCGAAGCGGGTTGCCAACTCGTTGATGAGGCCCTTGATGACGCGTGCGGCATTCTGGCCATTTGGTCCAAACTGCTTGATCTTTGCGGCAGTAATGGCTACGCGCTCGCAACGCAGCTTCACAAAGGGTTCGGCGTCGTCCTCGCTGCCTTCACACGTTTCCGAGTCGATGCGCACCCCCCACCGCAGCACGATCGACATGCTGCCGGAGCACTTGTCCCACTCATTTAAATCCAAGGCCTCCGCGCACAGCACGCTCTCGGCCTCGGCAGCAAGTTCGCCCCGCTTGCCCGCGTGGACACTAAAGCGCATCACCGAGCACATGGAAGGCTTGTAGTCGTCCCATTCGGGAACCGACCTGGGAGTTGTGTCCGACACTGCCGCAAACCCGTCAAGCACCTGCAGCGCCGCTGGGTTGGATCCCAATCCCACAGGGATCAAGAGCGACACGCCGAACGGCCGGGGAGGCAGACTGTTGCCGGGCGCGGGCTTCTTCTGCATTTTTGTCGTGATTTCGATTCCCTCCGACATCAGCATCTGGCGGCACTCCTCGACATTGGTCGACGAAATGGTGCGCCTTGCTGACATGTATCCATTCCACGTGCCGGCGAAGCATTCGATGTCGGTTTGGTGCGACATGTGCCCCTGGCCCACGCGCACGGCAGGTGCGGCTGCGCGCACAGTTGGTCCCGGCCGCACCACTTTGATAGGCAAGTCGACCGGTTGGCATGACAGCTCCTGGACGTATGTGACCCATCCTATGTCGGGTTTGTCGACGCGTTGCAGACTCTGCGCGTGCACGGGGTTTGTGGAATAGAAGGGCCGACCGCGGTGACCATCCCACCACACCGGCGGGGTTGTTGCCGCCCCCTGCGCTTCTTCGGAAAGCGCAGGAGACGACGCTTTCGACACGGCCTGGCCGGGTGCTCGGCCGGACGAAGGGGGCACGCCCGGATCAAGCGAAGTTGCCATGTCCGCACGTATCGCTTCGGTTGCCGGTGCACAGAATCGGGCATCGGGTGCTCATGACGGTAGACGACTGGGACGTCCCTAGTGTAGAACCTGCCTATTATGGCTGCCTGTGCGGTGTGCCGGTCTCCGGCGCCGGCGCTCCCTTTCGGCCATTGTTACCGCTGTTACCTGCGCTAACACATCTGCGCACCCGAAGCCAACCCGAAGGACAACCGTTGCGCACACAAGCCGGCGCCAGAGACCGGGCGCGATGCTTTACGAAGAACCATTTGGCATTCTCATTGAGCACGCGCAAGTGCGTCTCAACGACCTGATCGAGCATGCCGAGGGTGGCATGGGAACAATTGGCCACAACCTGAAGCGGGTAGCGTTCTTTCGCATCCTTCACACGCTCCCCCTTACCACGGCACCGCTCTATGCGCGCGCAAAAGCGCACGCGGCGTTTGAGTACACGCTTTTTTACGAGCGGACGCGAATCGGATTCACGAGCAACCACTTCCTGGATGGAGTGCCGGCAGGAGTGCTACTGTTCACGGGCGAGACGACCATCTCTCTGCCGCCTGCGGAGGTCAACAAACTCAAGTATGGAGACTTGCTGGCCGACCGCCTGCAAACCGTCTGCAAGCTGGAGTTGATGCCTTCCAACTCGGCGCGCAAGCAGCAGTTGGTGACGCAGTTCACGGCCGGCCTCGACGACTCGGTTCCAGGCGCGGTGCGTGTGCTAGTCGCGCGTACGCGTGCCATGTGCCAAGGCGTGCGCCAGACAAAGCAAGCCAAGAAGTTCGCACAGTGCCGCAATTGCAACTGCAACCGGCTTTTCTATGTGGGCGAGCGGAACGAGCCCAGGATCTTCTCGTGCCCAACGGAGCCTGCGTCGGAGGTGTCGAAATCGAGCGCAACCCAGGGCGGTTCGGATGGGAATCCTCTCAGACGCCGTCGCCTCCTCTCAGGCGACGACGACATGGATGACGAGGAAGATTCGACGTCCGACTGGTACTGGCGAAAGGCGGGAAGTTGGTTTCGGTTACCAAGGGAGGAGACCCGCACGCGCCGCTTCTGCTCTCAGGCATGCGAATTGGAGTACGCTGCGCACGTGGCGTGCATAATGCCAGAGACGAGGGCGTGCATGGATGCCGACGATGAGATGGCAGGAAACAGGGAGGGTAGGCCGCGCGTGATGCGCGCCTTTCAGGCTGCGCTGAAGCGGAACGGCATTGCCGCCCGCGAGCTGCGGCTCGTGCGGTGGAACCCCCAGAGGCGAGCCGTGTCCAAAGAGGATGTGAAAAGGCTCGTGGAATCGAGGGTGATGGCCCTCAACGTGGACCTGGGAATTCTGTACGCGAGCTCGCTCATTGCAGAGTCGCAGGCGCTGTCGCACGGAAAAACGCTTCCAGGCGCGTTTGCCGGCTGGCGCTGCGATCCGATGAATTGTAGCAGAGTGCTCAAGCGAGTGATCGATCTGTACCTGAACTACGACCACGGCGGGGAAGGCAAGATCCATGTGGTCTCTTCGATGCTGACGGTTCCGCCGTTCATGGAGGAGGTCAGAGCCAGCGCGGCACAGTTGCTCTGAGCACAGCCAGCGCTAAGTTGTGTTTACGCAAACGTGTCTGGGTGTAGAATGAAGAAGAATGTCCGCCGCTCAGCCCGCACCAGCAAACGCAACGCCGTCGGAACGCGTACCGCCGATTCGACCGAACGAGCCTGCCACAATTGACACCGTGCACGCAAGCCTTTTGAGGAACACAGAAGCACTCAAAATAGAAAGGTCGGAGCGGCGCAACATGATCAGCGTGCACCACATGAAGAGTACCGTCACCGCGTCGGCAATGTTCAAGTTCCAGCAGATTGCGTCGCAGCACGGGCACGCCGAGCGCACCTTTGTGGGCAGCATTGCGGGCGGCACCGTGGTCAGCGTCAACTCGGGCTTTGCGCCCAAGGGGAAGGGCGCTGCCGCACCGAATCCGCCGAGCAACAAGCGGGCTCGCGATTCGGGTGGCGAGGATGCAGAGCGTGCCCTGGCGAAGGTCAAGCGCAGCAACGAGGCAGCAACGATCACCGCGGCCAGCTATGCCGCCGCCAAGCAGTGCATACAGGAGCTGCTGCGCCTTCGCGGCGCGGGCGGCGAAGCGGTGGTCGAGTCGTGGGTCGTGTCGATGCGTCAAAAGGGTCAGTGGGGCGCAACCGATGGGCGTGAGGGACTGATGCTCGGCGTGCGATTGGCTGCCGGCGTGGCGCTTCCGCTGAGCGCGCTCTGCCACACGCTGCGGGTTTGCCGCGATGGGGTGCTCACGACCGATACGAGCAGGGTCGACCCCAGCTTCGACCTGCCACTCAGCGACCAGGGAAGGGTGGCGGAGGGGAGTGGGCAGCGATCGCTGCTGCTTATGGCCGCAGTGCCACACCTGGAGGACCCTCCCAGCGACGTGACTTCTAATTTAAAATAGACCAACGATCGGTGGGCGCCGTAGACCATGGGACGTCCCGTTTGCCCACCGTCATGGAAGCAGACACGAGGCGGCAGGCACACCTCACAAAGCGAGCACCACTCCTTCGCATGCCGACCTTTGATGTCAAGCTGTACAGTGTCATGACGGGGCAGGCCATGGACATCATTCAGAGGCGGGTCACTCGCGAAGAGAGCGGCTGCACGTACATGAAGTTGCCGAATGGGGTCATGCCCGTGTCGTTTGAGGTGCGGAGGGACGCGCTGCTCAAGATGGAACCGCTTGCCGTGTGGGGCCAGTTCAAGACACTGGCAGACAACCTGAAACACGGCAAGGTCCCCGCTGAGCTTTCCCAGGCCATTCAAAGCGTCATCCCTGAGATTGTCGAGAGGGTCGAGGCGCGCGTGAGCGAGGAGCGCGTCAAGGAGGCGGTGAAGAAGCGCGCCCGCGAGTTGCAGGCGGAGGAGGCTGGCGAGCCAAAGCCGGGGTCCACCAAGCGCGTCAAGTTCCTCGAGCCCGGTGAGGAGCCAGATTACCGCGGCGACCACTCGGAGGAGAGCGAGACGCACGAATGGGTCAAAGAGACGCACGGTTCTGGACTCAAGACCACCAGCGTGCACACCGCGTGGGTGTGGACGGCAAAGCAGCCCTTGTGAGTACCAGTCTTGAGTGGGTCGTCTGGTAGAAAGAGTCATAAGGCAATACTCTGATCCGCGTATTGTGCTCCTCCCTCGAACGAATTACTCGCTAAGCTAGCAGGCGCCGTGGACCGAGGGTACACCATAATAGAACCTGTCACGCGCAACCATCTCCACACTCCCAGGGCCCGCGGTCAATGTATCGACAGACTCCGGCAAGGGTCGATTCGTCCGACAGGAGGCGACAGAGAACGCCGGAGGTGCGGTTGCGCCCCCCTCCCACACCCCCATGTCCCAACCACGACCTAGGCGCCCACCCCCTTTGGGACGTCCCACGCTTCTACCGTCATGATGGAAGAGGGGTCTTACATGTACTACCCGGCGTGTAACGTACAGACAACAACGATGACACGCCTCGATAACATTTTGGGTAGCATGTGCAAGCTCGACAAGCAGCAGCAGTGTGCGAGGCGTAAAGGCGTTGGCGTGGGCAGCAAACGCGTGCCATCGCCGGAGCCCGGCGAGTTCCCGCCCCACGTGTTAAAGCAATTCGAGATTGATGCGCGGGCTGGCGTGAAGCGGTGCCCACTGTGCATGCAGCTGACACAGTTCTACGTCGGAAGCGACCAGGACGGCATGTACAGCCAATGCTGCCACGTAACAGCGGCCGGGTGCCAGGTCTTTTCGACCCAAGAGGAGACGCGCACGTTTGCGACCCAGGACCACGGCGATGCCAACAAGAACCAAGCGCGCAAGCGCGTAGAGCTCTACACGGACGAGCACGACCGCGAAATGTGCCTCATCACAGACAATCCCAAGGCAGAGATGCGCCTCAATCAGGTGCTGGTCTGGCGGCAGTTTGTCCGCAATTCGCCGCCTGGGCACGTCTCGCTCACCGATGCGCAGTGCAAGCGTCTGGCAATTCTTGCGCGGGCCGCCTGCCTTCAATGGGCCAAACTCGACGAAAGCAAGCTCGATGAGACGAAGGACGAGGACGTGGAGGCGCTGCAAGCGTGGGAGGAGTTCAAGGGTTCGCCCGTCTTCTGGTTCATCGTGCTTGTGCAGCAGGTGATTGCGGAGAGTGGTAGCGACTTCAATGTGCCCACGGAAGAACTGGCGCACATGCTCTCCATGGACGCCATCCACGAGTACCTCAGCGCGTTCAAGAGCACCAGGGTGCACACCGCCGAGAAGCTCGGCAATGCAACGAGAGCCAAGGGCGCAGCTGCGCAGGCGGCATACCTTGCGGCTGACGACAAGACCCGCCTGGCGCGGTTTGACCCGCTTGGTGACACCGACTTCAAGCGCATCAACAAGATCAAGTTCCTCGATGAGCTACTGCAAGGTTCTGGCGTGATGAAGAAGGGTCTTGACCGGTGTGGCGCATTGCATGCGCGCATTCTCTCTGCCAAGCCGCCGCGCGTCGTCAAAGACGCGAGCCTGAGGCACAAACCATTGTGGGAGAAGACGGTGAAGCTGAAGCCGATCGTCACGGGGCTTCAACTCGCAAATGAGACGGAGACGAGGGAGCGCGTCCTCTCGAACGCTGCTTCTGAACGCGTCGCCGAGGCTAAGCGCATCGCAGAACTCGAGAGGTGTGCATTTGCGGCAATGGCGCGCGTTGCCAATTACGAGGCGCACAAGAAGGCGGAAGCGCAAACGGCGGCGGCGACAGAGGCGGAAGTGGAGCAAGACGTGACGACCACGAGTGGCGAGGACTCGGACGACGACGACGAGCTTTCAAAGATGGACCTCGAATCGGAGGGCGCACACGAAGACTATGACGCGGACGAGGATGCGATGGACCCCGACGACCCGCTTGCGGCCAAGGTCACGATCGAGAAGATGGGGCTGACGCCCGAAGAGGAGCTGGCGGAGCTCGAGCGGGAGGAGCGCGAGCTCGAGCGCAAGCTCGATCCATCCTACGACTCCGAGGAAGACGAGGAGCACGAGAACGAGGAGGAGGAGGAGCCGCTTGCGCCGCTGCCACGGCTTGAACCAGTTGTTGTGAAGACCAAGGACGGCGAGCAGACACTCGTCATGGAGGAGGATGAGTCGGACACGGACGACGAAGGGGAGGGTGAGGGCGCAACCACCGCCTGCGCGGACAAGAGCGTCCGCGCTTCTGGTGGAGCACCGCAGAAGCGCTCTGCCCCGAGGAGCGGCGTTGGCTCTACGGCGGACCCGGCGGTTCGGAGCGGACGGGCGTTGGACGAGCTGATTTCTGCGGGTCGCTACGACGAGATCACTGCCGCCGAGTGGGCGACGGTGGGCGTGCGCGCGCGCCCCAAGACTACCAAGTCGATTCCGGACCACAAGCTCCGCAGAGCAACGAACGCGGAGATCAAGAATGCTCCAGACCCAGTTCGGGCGTGGATAGAGCGTGCAGCGAGGCGGGCCGCCCACAAGCAAAAATCGCAGGACGTACAGAACAGGCGCAAAGCCAAGGAGCTGGCCAAGGAGGATCGCAAGGCGATCCGCAAGAAGACGCGTGAGCAGCGGCTGGTCGACATTCAACGCCTGAAGGAAGAGCGGCGCCACGCTCGCGAATTGCTCGCCGATCAGCGATGCGAGAATCGCGTGAAGAAGATTCAACCGATGCGAGCTGGGACCGTCGCCGTCCCCATTCACGCGGACGACATCAAGCCCGGCACGTTCCCAATCAAGTTCAGACAGTTTGGTGCAAAGCACACGTTCACGGAGAAGAAGCAAAAGGAGATCAAAGAGATTTTGAACGGCGAGCGCAAGATTACGGTCAACTGGGTGCAATGCGACACGTGCCGCCTCTGGCGCATGCTTCCGGAGACGCACCCCGGTTGGCCCGAAGACCAATTCTTCTTCTGTCAGCAGATCAACAGGACGTGCGGCAAGCGCGACCCGCTGGACAGCGAGGGCAAGAAGGAGAAAAAGCAAAAGCAAAAGTAGTGTACGGGATGGCGAGGCTGGCGACTGCGTGCCAACTGCAATCTACGGGGTGCACACTTGCTGTACAGTGTACTGGTGTACTGGCGTACTGGCGTACTGGCGTACTGGGCTGGCGTAGAACATGGCGTAGCTAACGGTGTCGAATTCCAACAAACACAGTTTTGTTAGAGTACTACACCAGTACCGGCAGCGTCTGTGGATGTGTCCCACGTCTTTGCGCGTGGCTCCAGCATGGCGTTTGCCCGCACGTGGATGACCAAACAGCAACCGCTGTCGTTCAACTCAAAGGCGTTTGCACCCACGTCGTCGTGGCCGTCGACGGCGTGGGTGCAGCACTGCTCCATCGTCTGGCCGCACGGTTCGTGCCGCACCACGGTGCGTTCGTGGTAGAACTTGTGCGCGTGAAACGCGCAACGGCCCGTGGGCGCCTGCGGTGGTGACGGCGGCAGCTCGGGTAGGGGTGGGGGAGACGGCGATCGAGGCGGTAGCTTGGCCGCTGCCACCGCCACCTCCGCCACCTGTACGTTGCGTAGCCAGATCTGTCTCCATTCTCCGAGGAGCGTCACCCGAACACGCACCACATCGCTGAGCGCGTAGAGCGCGTCGTCGGATGCTCCACCGTCGGTACAGATGTGCTGCACCGTATCCGAGTCAATCTTGCTCGCCGTCTGCACCGTTGCTTCCAGACACGGCACGGTCGAGCCGTCGGCGCGGTAGAGCTGCACCTCGTAGCCCTTGCCCCCTTCGGCCTCGGCGGACTGGAAGAACAGTGGGCGCAGCTCCGCGTGCGCGGGAAGCTCAAACACCAACCCGAAGATGCGGTTGCCGCGCGCGCGTGGCGGGCCGGCCAGCTCGAGCTCGAGGAAGGGGTTGCGCGCATTCTCCTGCGCAGAATGGCAGTGTCGCAACGCCGAGACGCAGTGGTCCTTGTTCACGCCGCTGACGCACGCAAGTGGGGCATTCGACTGCCAGTCGGTGCAGCGCACGCGCGCTCTGGGGTGTGCGGTCTCCATCTTGATTAATGCATTCTTGTACTCTGTTTGCGTCATGTAGTATCCGGCGTCGAGGAGGAAAGGTTCGTTTAGCACCGTTGGCACGCGCATGGTACTGAGCCCCGAGCTGCGCATGGGCGCAATGGCGTAGCCAGGAGGCGAGAATGGCGACGGCGGCGGCGGCGGAAGCAGTGGCGACGCAAAAAACGGAGTGGCAGGCGGCGGCGAAGGGGGGTTGGTGGTCTCGTACAGAACCGGTGTGGTCAACTGCACGGCCAGTCGGTCACAGCGGGTCGCCGTGGTCAGGTAGTAGACCGACGTGCACGCTTGCTCTTCGAAGGCGCGCACCCGCGCCATGAGAACGCTCTGTTCAAAGACCTGCGGCGGTTCCATTGGTGCTGGCGGCGCTGGCGGCGAAGGGCTTGGCGGCGGCGGCGTGGGCGAAGTCGGGGTCGGTCGTGGCGGTGGATAATTCAGCTGGGATGCCCAGTACGCCGCCGAGTAAAAGCCGTCCGATGCCGCGCCTAGTGACAGATCCCCTCTGTAGCACCCCTGCGATTCCGATGCAACGTACGGCCGTGGGATGCACACCAGACCACTTTCCCCTTTCATCGAGGCGATGTCCATAGAGCAGCGCACGCTCGCCACCATTTCGCGCCCCTGCACGTAGTTGTTGTGACTATTGTCGCCCCGATTGTCCGCCTCGTAGTTTTCCAGAGCGGCGAAGCCGCTGTTGAGAAAGTTGTCTTGGTCGTTCAGCTCTGCGGCGCGCCGCCCCAGGCTTAGAAACCCGTCTAATACCTCCGATGCGCCCCCGATGACATTATCGATAATGTTGCTGGGCTGTAAGGAGTCGAGCACGGTGTTGGCCATGGCTTGAACCACGGGGATGGGCGGTGGCGGCGGGTTCGCCCTAATGATTTCTTCGTTGCACTGGACGTGCGGCAGCTGTGCGCACGGTTTTGCTGAAAAGACGGGAAGGTCCAGCAGCTGGTGCATGCCGGGCCGAACATCGGGGTCGCTGCTGCTGGTGATGTACACCCACGCCATCAGACTAATCTGTTTGCGCCGCTCGTCGTACTTCTCGTCTCCGCGGTACAATGCGGGCACGATCAATCCGTTTCGACCAGACGCAGTGTCGGCGTAAGAGTCGTAAAGATCGTCCACAAAGTGTCCCGGTTTTGCGAGCACATCCTCGAGCGTCATGTCCACGTTGGGACTGCAGTAGCGATCGCGGTGCATTTTGAATGGAGAGAGAACCTGGCGCAACGCCATGTCGCGCTTAAGACTTCTCGTCCCATCCTCCACTCCACGCGCGCCCAGCCTCTGGCAGTACGCCGCCACCGCAACATCCTCCGGCGCAAAGTCAGTCGTACACTCCAGCGGGTCTGTTTCGGAAAGGCCAGTGTTTTGGGAGTAGTACGCCGAACGCACCGTTTCGAGCGAGCCGTACATGGCAATCGGAGCAAAGGCGTCGACCTCGTATCCTGGCCTGAACTTGTACATTCGTTGAAACCATTCGTCTCCCGAATAGGAGCCTCTCGCCGTACCTTGCAGGAAATCTCTCATAGTTGCGAATTCGAAGTTCCACGCGTTTCTAAGCCATGGATATTTAGCCATTGCTATTTCGCCTTGGTTAAGCACGGCATCATATATTGCCGTTTCGTCGACCGCCTCCCCTCGCGTGACCGATGGGACGCGGTAGCCACCCATCTCATGCCCGCAGATCATGTCGTGGAGCTCAAAGGTGCTGAACTCGTCATCGTTAAAATCCGCGTGGTTGATCCTGCGCCACACACGCTCGCTATTAGTTCTGCCACAGTGCTAGGTACTGGACAACGAGTGGCCGAGTTTATATGGAGCGCCCCAGGTCTCCAAGCTGGGACTATGTGCCGGGTTCCGCTGCACTAGAAGAATCTGATGGGCTGTGTAGATGCACGTTCCAAAAGAAGCGCAACGGCAAGGTTGCGTGGCACTGTAAGAACGTCTTCCCATCCGAGTTGAATGCGCATGGGGTGCTTTACAAGCACTGCCCACACCACAGAGCACAGACAAAGCGCGCGAACAGCACCACCGCTGCAAAAGAGAATCGAAAGAAGTACGCCAATAGTGAAAAGGGAAAGTCTGTAATGAGCAGGTACCTCCAGACCGACAAGGCCAAGGCAAAGCACCACAGAAACAACCACAGCGAGAAAGCAGTTGATCGTCGCGCGCGATACTGGAAGAGTGACAAGGGCAAAGCAAACTCGAAGCGAAACCAAAGCAACGACAAGGGAAAGGCGACGAGACAGCGTTACGCGCAGAGCGACAAAGGCAAAGCCGCATCAAAGCGCCAGAACTCAAAGTGCATGCACAAACTGAGCGCATCGTTCTTGCAGATGGTGAAAAAGACGCATCGCGGTCCAGTCACGTTTCCAATGCTTGGAACGTTCATCTCGAATCAAGATGCGTGCTCACATCTCGAGTCGACCTTTGAACCATGGATGAACCACGAGAACCAAGGAATGTACAGAGCTGGTGATGCTTACAAGTCCAAGTGGAACATAGGCCACCGGCTTCCAAAGTCGATTTACGACGAGCACTTGGGCGAAGATCTGCGCCGTTGTTGGCACCGTTCCAACATCTTTGCTCAGTGCGCACGACACAACGTTGAAGTAAAAGATCGGTTGATCATGACAGATGCCCAACTGCTTGAGTTGAAGGCGTTGTGGCCAGCCAAAGCAAAAGGATGTCTTGAAGCACTGAAGCTGCTATTCTCTGGGTGAGTGTGTGCATGTAGTGAATAGGTTCGAGTGGCGTAGAACTTACGACATCTTGATTTCCAGCATGGCATACAGCAGCAGGTTGCGGTCGTAGACGCTGTTGTGCGAGTTGTCGTTGTAGTGTGGATTCCCGTCAGTCTCCGCTTTCGACGCGGAGCCCGCTCCGGCGTTCCTGCGACTGTCCAGGAACTGGTGCAATTCGTAGCATGCAGGTCGCCAGCGGCCCGTGTGCTTGGCCTGAATGACACGAGCACCGAGCGAGTCTGCCGGCATCCCTTCGCTCGCCAGAAAGGCCTTGGTCAGCTGCTCGGCCGACACGTCGTAGTCGGCAATGTACGTGCCCACCGTTGCGCCCATGCTCGATGTGGCCACGTGTTCCAACCGCGGAAAGATCTCTTCGAGGTGCGCCCGCGCCATTGCAAAGCCGTGGGGATCTTCAGCGAGCAGCAATTCGTACTCGTGCAGCGTAGCGGGCGGCGGCGGCGGCGGGCTCACATCGTACTCCCATCGCACCTTATCCAGCTCGAACTCAATGCCACCAATCTCGTAGTCCATTTGCTCTGCGTACGTGGTTGCGTCTTCCTGTGGACAGTTCTTTTCCATGGCGGCAAAGACGCAGCTCACGATGACCATGTCGAGCGACATCGACTGTGCAAACGCGCTGCCCGAGCATATGTTGCGGCGTTTTGTCAGATCGGGCCCATCGCCGTGAGATGCCTCCAACTGCTGAAACAGAGTCGCTGCCGCAGGATTGATGATTTCGTAGCTCTCGCCGAATGCGCGGGCAAACTCGGCCTGCGTCTCGTTCAGCGACTTGTAGCCTGAGACGAAGAGGCTGTCATAGTCCCCGAGAAGGTCGTCGTCCGTGCAGATGCGCATTACGCGCTCGTAGTAACACATGTTCTCCAACCCATTGCGCTCATCACTGCAGTCAAACCCGTTGCGGCCACCGCCATGACCACCGACGCACCGAAACAGGTTCGTCGGTAGGGGAATGCAGACATCGTCGATGCCCCCAAGAAGGGGCAAATTCCGAAGAAGGGGTAGTACTTCGTCGTTGACCACCTCTTCCGCACCTTTGATGATTTCTTCGAACAGGCGAGCGACGATCATCTCGAGCGGATCGCCGTGTTCGCACCGCACCACTTGGTTGCTGCTCACCGCGCGCCACTTGGGCTGCAGTATGTCCACCAGCTGGCACATGCACCCAGCAAAGCCGTTTTCGCCAAAGCACACGCCAAGCAGTCGCGATATCGAAAGGACGTCGGCCCAGATGGCGTCGACCAAGCCCATGATCGTCGACACGATGTTGCTGCTGCAGTACTGGTCGCAAAGAGCGCACGCGGGCGGTGCGCCCGCGCCGTGCAGCGAGGTGCGCTCCAGCATCCGACACTTTGTGGAGCAGTCGGAGGGGTCGGAGCACGTAAGCAGCGGCGAGCTCTTGCCGTCACCGTCGAGGTCCTGCCCCGCCCCCACGAGCACGCGGCCCCCGTTTTCGTAGAAGAAGTTGCCTTCGATGGTGGCAGTGCCCACGTCGCCGTTCATGATGTTGAGCGAGAGCCCACACAAGAACATTGAGACCTGGCGGTCGAAGCAGCCGATGATGCCGTCCATGACGGCGCTCGCCGTCGCGTCCCTGCAGCCCTGCTGGTGCGAATAATCCATGTCGACGCACAGCCCGTGCTCTTCCTTAATGGCCTGTTCCGCCGGATCCGGATCGAAGACGCTGCCCGAGCCCCTTGTGAGGTTTTTCATCTTTATGTTGCCGTCGTCGTCCGTTTCGGCGACATCTGCCACGCAGGATGTGTGTGTGAGGTATGGCGTTGCTATGGGCAGGCCATTTAATACGGGACTGAGGCTGAGCGCACCATAGAGCGTGTACCGCTTCTGGCACCGGTACTGGTCGCCCGTGAGCGGGTGCATGGGGCATCGTTGAAAGCAGTCGGAGTTGCGCTTGCACGGCACCATGTAACCCATGCGCGCAAGCGGCTCGCCCGAGCGGTCATCGAACCCGGGCGTGAAGCGCGCCATCGGTGAGGTGCGGGTTTCCCGCCGACAGCTCACACTGTCTCGCTGCACGTAGCCCTTTGGGTTGTAGTGGCAAATGCCGTGCGCGTGCGCCGCAAGCTTCTCGGGGACCGCAATAAAGTTCTCTCCTCGGATTGCACCGTGGCTTGCGCGCGCGAGCTGGCCGGCGTCTGAGGTTTGCAGACAGTGCGCAAAGCCCAGCTGCTCGCGCATCACCGAGCACTTGAGCACGTCCGCAGCCGTGCGCATGCGTGGATACGTGCACTGGCTCGTGCACTGCTCGCACACCTCGTTGGCGCACGCGTATCTGCGCGCCGTGATGTTGGCACGGCACTCGGCTTCGCCCACGGACCCGTCTTCGAGCATGAGGTCGCGGAACAAGCGCGACTGGCAGTAGTACCGGTCAGGACGCAGCCACTCCTGCAGTTCGTACACGCCGCTGCGCGTCGTGCGGTCGGCGCTGGCCGAGCACAGCTTCTGCTCCCCCTTGGCATCGTAGCACCACGGCAATGCGTCGGTGAGCAGCTCCTCCGCCTCTGCGCCGTCGGCGGCGTCCACGTTGTTGACTGACGACCATCGCGCGCAGAAGCTTCCTTCCAAGGCCTCGTACGTGCTGTATCCGGCGCAGTGCGTGCCGTCGCTTGCAATCCACGGATTGGGTCCCAGCTTTTGCGTGCGCCCGCACGTTGTCTTTGGGCCCGGAACGCACAGCGCTCCTCGCTCCTCCCGCTTCTGTGTGAGATTGTATTCGAGCTGTGCCTCTTTGCGTCGCAACTGGTGCAGCCAATCGATCGGGTCTGCGTATGGTATTGGATCAGGGACTGGCGGAGGCGGCGGCGAAAAGGGCGGCCTGTACGCGGTCATCCCGTCCAACGTGTCGGAGAGGATCGCCACTTGCAGCTTCGCATCCTGTAGCTCTGTTTCGAGTCGGTCGATCTCGCTCACCAGCTGCTGCCCAACCTCGTCGCGGTCGGCATTCTGTTTCAGCAGCTCGCCAATGCCACACGACATGGAGGTGAGACCAAGATCGGGGTCGTCCACAAGAGCGTTGATGTACGTGGTGTTGATGCGCAGCGGGTCAGACACCTTCCGGCCCGCAGCGATGAGCGTGTCGAGCAACGCCTTGCGGCTCTTCTCTTCGATGAGCACCACGATGCACCGTGCCTGGAACTCCAGCGGCTTTTCTGGCCGGAACCCGTCGTTGGAGGTGTGCTTGGGAGTGCACTTCTTGTTGCGGTAGAAGAGCTCGTGCGTGACGTCCGGCTGCGCGTGCACGCACTCGATGGGCATGTCGGCAAACTGGCCGATGGTCACCTGCGAGCGTGAGTTCTCGACGTCGTAAGGCCCGGCGTTGTGCACGCAGTCGGCCTCCTGCAGCCAGAGGCCTTCCACGATGGTGTCGTCCGGGTATCCCTGGGCCGAGTCGAGGAGCTCCATTGCCGTCGGCTGCCAAGCCGTCGACGCGTGCTCTGCAAGGATTGCCGCCGTTTCCGTTGAGAGCGGGTGGTAGATGAGCCGACTCTGTCGGGTGTTCTGAATGGGCGGAAACGCCGGGTTTGGAGGCGGTGAGTTGGGTGGCGCGGGCAGCGGTGGGCCAGGCGAAGGTGGCGGTGGAGGCCGGGGCGGATTGGGCGGCGGCAGCGGTGGAGGCGGGCGCGGCGGGCGCGGCGGCGGTGGCAACGGTGGCGACATTGGGACTGGCGGCGGCGGCGGCGGTGTGGGTTGGCCCTTGGGATACGGGGGTGGTGGAGGCGGCGGCGGAGCCAGCAGCGCATCAGTGAAGCGCACACACAATCCGGGACGGTGGCGCGGTGGTGGCGGTGGCGGCGCGGCGGGGCTGGGCGGCGGCAGTGGTGGCGGTGGCGGTGGCGGCGAAGGCAGTGGACTGGGTGCTGGCGGAGACGATGGCGGTGGAGAGTGGGCCTCCGCAACATCAAGCTTCGGCCCGCAATAGCACTTGTCGTGCAGGTCTGGCGTTGCTGCTGATCCGATCGTGTACTCCTCAAACCCGAAGCGGTCAAGCTCGTGGCATCGGAATGCGCACGACCCGCCATGACGAACCACAACGTGCATGACAATGTCGTTATTGCCGTCGTTGTCCAGATCGGCGCACGCGATTCCCGCTGTGTGCGGCCGTACAAACGGTTCGGATGACCACGTCGAATATCCCTGGCCTGCGAGGGGTTCTCCGCTCCCAAAAGCGTCTGTGTCGGTGCTCGCCGGTGTTTCGTATTCAAAACGTCTCACCCATTCGCCTTTCCCCGCCGTAACCAGGTACAGCAAAGGTTGATCCCTGTACGAACACCACGCCACGGCGTCGGTTTGCAAGGCATCGCCACCGTCGCCAACCTCTTCCCTGTAACGTTCTGCAGGGCGATTGGATGCATCTGTATCGTGGTATACAATTGTGCCTTTTGATGAGAACACCTCATCCTCGGCCGCCGCATTACCAATCGCCAGGAGCGGTTCCCGATCGATGCCTGCGACGGTGTACGCGCCCGAGGTCGCCACACCTTCCTTACTGGTGCCAACAAAGTCTGCGTAATAGCCTTGACGCACGCTGAAGATGACAGGCTGGCTACTGCTACGCACGACAATCACGCGAGGCGTGGTGTCGGACGTCCGTGAGGTTGAGATCATGCCTGTGTGTGCAAGCGGCGGCGCACTGACCACTTTTACCTTTGCAAAATTGCCAAGTGTTGCCTGACGAGGCACTTCATACTCCCACCCCAGAGATTGCAAGCGGAAGGGCAGCAGGACCGTAAACGAGTACTCGTTGTCCGGTTTCAGAACACTGCCCTCGGCTTCTTCAGCGCTTACAAAGGCCACTTCCAGCAGCACAGGGTCACTCCCGTGCTGGCGTGAGCGCGTCAGGCCGCCAATTGTGCCTATGATTCCGCCACATCTGGAATCATACACTTCTTTGTTTTGTATAGGATCGTACGTTGGTGGGCGACAAAAAGCGCAGATGGGAATCGCAGTGTATCCACCGTCCGAACTGTACGCGAACGACGAGTCGTCTCGCTGATCGTTCCAAATCACCTTTCGCTTTTGAAATTGAGTCGCCACGCTTCGATGGATTAACACCGAGCAGCCTTCTGGGTAGCGATTGGCACTAGCGTCACCCAAACTAATCACTTCAAAATCAGTGATGGATGCAGCCAAAAGGGTTGTATCCAACATCTCTTTGCATTGCAGTTCCGTGTCGACATCGTATGGGCACACATTGGCTTGACACTTTGATGTACAAGACGGCCAATTTGTCTCGTCGCATTCTTCTTGGCAATACGTTGTGCCTCTCTGCACGTCAGTGTACATCCAGTGAAATGAGCCTGTCGCATAGCCAGGCATGTCCGTGACGACAATCTTTGTGCCGTAGGCAAGTCCGTGCGGCTTTTTGCTGATGCACTGCCACCTGTCGCCGTCGGCGTTGAACCGATTTTCCTTGTCACACAGGATCACGGCGTCTTTGGGCGTCGGTAGTACCGACGCAAACTCGACCGCGTCGTCAAATGTGTGATCTCTGATGGGGTACACCACGTCCAGTGCGGTGCCTGAGTCGTACCGCAACGTCTCGGCACCGGAGAAGACAAAGCACTTGGGTGAGCGCCCGCGGAACAGCAGGCACGCATCAAGTACTTCGTCCAGCCCCCTTGTCTGGGAACGAGCGTGTGTGATGGCAATGTCAATGACGCCCACATCGTTTACGTCGCCAACGCGCTGCGGATAGTGGTAGATGGGCGTTTCGCCAGCGTTGACCTTTGGTGGACCTTTGAACCAGATGACTGGCCAGTCTGACAAGGATAGATCAGCATTTATATTGAATCGATTTTTTGTTGCATCCCACGCCAAGGTTGCCCAGTCAAACTTGCCGTCTTTGCATCCCCTTGTCAGGTCGAACGGGTCGGGACGAGGCACGTCAATGTAGAAGCTGACGCACGACGTTTGGTCAATGTTAAATTCAAGTGTGTCCGCCGGAAGTAGGGGCGATCTGTACACGTACTCGCAATCGTATTCGGTGAGGTACTTCACAGTGAGAGATGTCTGCGCTTTGAGGTATTCCGGATCACAGTCGCCGTTATCTGTCACTGAGCTTTCAGTGCCGTCATGGTCCCAAATAGTAATCGGCATGCCTTCCCACAGTTCACTACAGTCCGACCAGGTCATGGTGGCGCAGATCACCTGGTAGAGCGTGGAACCTGGTTCGGACCGCGCCTGAACTTTGGGAATCACGTAGCTTCCTCGAAAGTCGTTCAGCTCTAAACCAGGCTGTGGATCGTTGTTGTTTGCCGACCTCATGATGTACGCGCGCCCCGCCTCGTCGACGTAGGCGAGGTCCATGTAGCCCTTTTTGTCAATGTCCACTGCGTGCGCCTTCTTGAAGGCCGCCGAGCCAATGGTGATCGGCTCGACGCCATTGAACTGCCCTGTTCCGGGGTTGCGGTACAGACTGTTCCCCACGAGGATGTCGTCGATGCCGTCGCCGTCCATGTCGGCGACCACCAGATTGGAGTGTGTTTCGGCGTCAAAGACGTCGTTGCCGATTTCGGTCTTTGCGGGGTCCGAATCCGTGCCAAAGGGGTTCCACAGCACCTTGGACATGTGCCTGGGGTGGCGATCAGTGACGCAGCTTGCTGCGACGGTTGCGACGTCACAAGAATCCACGCCTCTGTCGCTGGAAGGGGGGGGCTTTGTCAGATACTCCGTGTTCGTAAACCAGACATTCTTGAAGTCCGTGAGTTTGGTGCGGCACTCTTTACTCGCGTTCATGTAGCCTCCCATCGCGGCGTCCACAGTCGTGTCGAGTCTGCGCCCAGTTTGACTGCGCTCGTAGATCCTGAACTGTCCGCCTTCTTGCAACTTGCCGCCACAAAGACACGTGGTGTCCACATTCTTCACTTCAGTGTTTGACCACTGCGTTGGGTCATTGATGATGTTGTCGGTGTTGTCGCATTCGGCGTGTGTAGGAAGACACGCCTCGTCGTCACCGTAGCGATTTTCGGCGGCGCAGCGCAAGGCGCATCGCGTGACGGTACGGTCATCGTACCGTCTTTCGCATCTCCCGGCGGTCGTCGTCGTGTCCTTGCAAGTCTGGAACTGGTGCGCTGCAACGCAGCACTCATTGGGCGCCGCCACCTCGCACGGCGGGTACACGGCCCCAGTGGGGTGCCACTCCTCGTCTTGCAGGTTCAAAGACTCGGTGTTGTACATGCGCAGGCTGTTGAGCTGAACGTAGCGCGTTGCAGCTCCAGAGCAACCTTCGGGTGCGACCTCGTACTCGTTCTGGTGTGCAAACTCCGGAGGCCACACAAGTTCGCCACTGACGCTTGTCCAGCGCCAGCAGAAGCGGTTGCCTGTGTAAAAATCCTCTGCCCGTTTCTCGCCGTTTCTGTCTGTGACCGTAGTGCCGTCCGCCGTGGTCGGAATGCGCCCGGCGTCACAAACCATGGGCGGTGGCGGCGGCGGTCTTGGCGGTGACGGCGGGTCGGGCAAAGGCGGTGATGGCGGTGGATACGACGCGCGCGACGATTCTACCTTCTTCATCAGAATCACCGGCGTGAGCACGTTTGTCAAATCGTTTGCTGGCTTGCACGTGTAGCTGTTGCGCTCCGCCGGCTGAGAGTCATCACCGCGCCGCGCAGAGTCAAACTCGTTCCAGAAGATGCAGTTGCGACTAGTAGTTCCACACGCAATGCCGTCGTAAGGCACTCGGACTGCGACGGCGTTGGTGGTGGGCGGCTGGTAGTGCGGAAGCAGCGTCAACGTGCCAGCCCACTTGTGGAAGCTGCTCCAGAGCGTCATCTGCTGCCGCGTACGCGTTGCTCGGAAGAGTGCGCAGACGCCACTGCCTACGAGCTCGCCGTTAGTGTTAGTGTCCGCGCTCCACACCCCCATCATTGCACCGACGACGGCGCGAGCTGTGGCGTTGGCCTCGCACGTCTCGCGATCCACGTCGTGCTCCACAAAGTTGGGCACCAGCGCAACGGCCCCTGGCACGTCGACCTTTTCCCAGCCCTTGAAGCCTTGGTCGCCGGCTTCGGTGCCCGGAAACACGAACCCTGCAAAGCCGGTGCCTGCGGCGAACGACAGAGTCTCTCCATCGGAGAGCTCGTGCGTGACGAGCCTCGGACGACACTCCCACGGACACAGCGTGTTGTGAAAGGTGCCGTCGGCCTCGAGCTCGCGCGCAAGCTGTAGTGCAGCATCAATGCCGCCGCTGAAGACTGATAGGTGCAGACCGCATTCGTCGGCCCCGCACGTGATGTCGAAGTTGCCATCGCCATCGGCGTCGGTGACAAACTCAGTGGCCGTTGGGTGCCACACGCGGAAGTAGTTGTCGTCGGTGCCCGGGAAAGCAGGAGGCCACGGGTTGTATGGCGGCGGTGGGGTGGGCGGTGGGCTGGGCGGGCTGGGCGGTGGCGGTGGGTCGATGGGGGCAGCCCCCGCAAGCTCGTACCAAGGCGTGACCATCACCTCGGCAAACTTGCAGCCGCTGTCGCCGCTGTCGCAGCTCTCCTTGCAGCTTACGCCGTAGTCTTCAACCTCGGCCGGCGCGTACAAGTTTCCGTCGATTGGCGTGACGCCGAGGTGCTGGCCCGAGACGTGACCCGGGCACCAAGCCGTCCCATTCCACGCAAACGCGTGTTCCTCCGGGTCGGGGCGCGTGTGCAAGCACAGCGACGCGCGATAGTGGAGCATTGCGGATTGACCGCTGTATGCTACCACATCGTAGTCCAAGGGGTCTTGCCTGTAGCATTTGCACATACTGCCCCCATAGGCAAAGCCACGCAAGGCGCCAAACAGCAACGAGGCGCAGTCTTCTGCACAACGCCCCACGCCGTCGCATTCAAAATCGTGTTCAACAGTGAGCCCTGTGATGTCGTGGGGTTCCGCATAGACCAATTCGTAGTTGACCGTGCCGCTGGCCTTCGGTGCAAAGCGCTGGCGCGGATGGTTGACGCGCACCAGGTACAGGCGCACGTCTTCGACTGGGTCCGTACGCTGCGTGTGCTGTGCCACCCATTCGGTAGCGTTGGCGTCCGACGGCAGCTGTGGCGACGCCGTTTCGTAGCACTTGCACGTTTCTGCGTACTCCTGCTCCATGTCCACCTGCATGTACGCCAATTGGTACGGGCGCGGCGACGTGCGCACACAGAATGCGGAGCAAATGCCACGCCAGAAGGAGTGGTCTTGTGTGGCATTGGCAAGTAGTTTCCAGTCGCCCCAGGCTTTTTGCCAGCCTTGCGGTTTCTGTCGGTACACCTGCAGGCGGTGTTGGCACACAGGCGCAGCGTCGTTGGTGACTCTCCAGCCGGTGGCAATGTGCGCCACGCGCGCACGCAGCGACGGCGCGATCACGTAGTGCGCCATCCGGGGAGCGTACAACATGCCACGCTCTTGCACCGTGGCGCCGCGGCTGACGACGGCCTGCGCGCTGTAGAGCACGGCGTTCTCAGTCGGAACGCTCGCCATGGCCTCGAGCGCCATGGGGCTCCAATCCGTGTCGTCTGACAACGAGTCGCCGTAGCATGCACACTCGCAGCGGTCGAGTCCAGCAGGAGGCAGCGGCGGCGGCGGCGGTGGGGGCGGGCGCGGCTGTGGCTGTGGTTGCAGAACGGCTTCGGGAGAGGGCGGAGGGCTTGGCGAGGGGCTGATGGCCACAGACACCGGAGGACTGTTCAGGTCCCGGTCTTGGTGTCCCAGTTCGTCAGCAAGGCCAGTGTGCGTGGTGCCGTGTACCCATGGACCTCTGGAAAACTGCGTCGGCAAGGCCCCACAGTCGTGTGCGTCGGTGTTGTGGGCCGCCACCTGATCCGGGGTTCCTTCCACAAAGGCGGTGTCATCGCACTTGCCATTAAACATGCCGCTGTAAGTGTTGACGCCCGTCCAGATGCCAGACGACCACTCGTCCATGCGGCGATATCCGCACTGGGTACACTGTGAGCCGTAATTGCACATAAACTCCCAGCGACCACCTGCCGCTGGATTCTGAACCCTGTAGCTGTTCATACCACCGTCGGAGCACACGGGGTTGGCGTTGGCGTTGGTCTGAACGATGGCCCATGTACAAGTATCCGCGCATGAAGGGGGAGGGGGGCCGTTTGCACGCGACGGTGGTGGCAGCAGTGGTGGCGATGGCGGGGGCGACGGGTACGGCGGTACACGTGCGTTTGAGTAGGTAAGGGGGCCGTAGCTCGTGAGGTACCGCTGCGGACAGTCGGAGGCGTCCGTGGCAAAGTTGCAAATCGCAACTCTCCGACCTTTGCTATCGGTTGCGTACTGGTCGGTGCCGTCTGCGCCGTCCTCGCAAAGGTTGTTGCGCGCCGTGCGGCACGAATCGTCGCCAATGGCCGCGCCTCGACCTAGATTGGGTCGGTGCTGCTTGCACTGCGACATCTGACTGCCGTAGTCGCACACGGGCGGCCACACAGAGTTTAAGCCACCGTCGCGACATTCGTCGCCGGTGTACACTCCGTTGACGGCGCAGCTGTCCGTTGCGCCGTGGAAGCGGAATTCGGAGAGAGGACGCTCCGGCGATGGCGGTGGCTTTGGTGGGCTGGGCGGCGGCCGCGGCGGCGGCGGGCTGGGCGGCTGCGGCGTGGCGACCACGTGGAAGGCGCGCAAGTGGCCCATCAATGCGCTTGAGCACACGCGGGTGCACGATGCCGCGCCATCGTCGGAGCCGTAGCAATCGACCTCATGGACTGGCGCGCTCACAAACTCGGCCGGTAGCACATTGTCCACAGCCACCGCCTTGTAGAACCCGGTCGGCTGGAACTCGACCGTGCCGCTGTTTGGGTTGCCGGCGTATGCGTAGTCCTGCTCCAGAACCGTCTCGGCGGTGAGTTCGGCGGCGTCTGCGGAGCAAAGGCAAAGGGGGTGCTCCATGTTGTCGGCGCAACGATGCGTCATGAACTTGGCATCCCCTCTTGCGGCGACGCTGTCGCGCACAAACGTGAAGACTGCGGGCACGCCCAGCTCGTTGCCCAGCGTACACCCGAGGAAGCACGACGTCATCTCCACGTCGAGGCCCTCGCACAGGGCCTGCGATAGCCGCAAGTTGGGCGAGACGGTGGGATTGGTCGACGCGAGCTGCTCGACCGCACGCGCACACTGCATGTAGGTGACGGGCATGCAGTCCGCGTCATACTCCTTCTCGTCGGCGGCGCGCCGCAGAACGACGGCGCTGGACGTCGGCGGTGGCGGGTTGCGCGGCGGGTGCGGGTTGCGCGGCGGACTGGGAGGTGGTCGAGGCGGCGAGGGCGGGGACGGGCGCGCGTACGTGCACGTTCCCGTGCGCAGATGTTCGACCACGGTGCCGACGCGCGCGCTGCATTCGCGTTGCAGAAACTCGTGGCACGGCGTGTCGGCGCACTCGGGTCCACGACACAATTCGAAGCTGTCGACGTCAACCCGCGACGAGGAAGAGCACGAGTGGTAGCAGACATCCGTGCACAGCGGCACAAACAAGGCGAGCGCACCCGCCGTGTGCGGCCGCGCCAGCGTGTTCGCCATCTCTATGCAGAGCTGGTCGAGGTCGGAGTCGACGAGCCCCGCCAAGCAGATGGCTTCGGTGCGCGGCCGGATCTCCGCTTTCACAAACTCGCGCAGGCTGCTCGTGACGGCCACCGGCGGAGGCGGCGGGGCAGGAGGCGGCACCATTGACACACCACCCTCGTTGTTCGGCGGCGGCGGCGGAGCCGCCGCGCCGCTTTCGCACACGACGCCGTCGGCCACGCGGGCGTGGCAGGACGCCATTCGCGCGTACATGAACCCGTGGATGTTGTCGCTCTGAGTGGCGATCAGAATGCACCGTTGGTCGCCCGCCTCGACGTAAAAGGGCTTTCCGTCGAGGCCGCTCCAGTGGGTCAGGTGCCGCGCGGTCCTCGGCAGCAGCTTCTGGGCCCAAAACGCGTAGACCCCACGCTCGCGCGCGTAGCCCACCATCGAGAAGGCCTCAAGCGACGAGCGCGGGCGTGGCAGCTTTGGCGCACCCTTGCCCTCCCGGCAGGACGCTCTTGCGGCGGCGTAGTCCAGCACCCGCATGTCGGCACGGTCTGGTGCCATCTGCACGCACATCGGGTTGTCTTGTGCAGTAGGTGTGTGGCATCCAGAGGTGTCGCGGCGCAGGAAGATGGCGGCGCCAAAGTCCATGGCCGTACAGCTGCCAGTAGTTTTGAGCAAGAAACAGTAGGCCGTGACCAGATTGGCAGGATTCTCTGGCTCGCGCATGCGGTAAGCAATGCCCTGGCACGTGTGCAGCGGCGTGCTCTCGTTGAAGAGCGCCGTGCACAGCGTTGCGCACTCTCGCACGGTCATGCCGAGCACCGCGCCGCCGCCGACGCTGAATTCCGTGTACTTGACGTTGTCCTCGAGATGATGGCTTCCCACGCCTGGCAGACGTTGGAACAGGCGACGGCCTGGGTTGTAATAAGTGCCATCGTCATCGTCATAGCCTTCTTCTTCATACACTTCTCCGCCACCGCCACCGCCATCGCCCTGCGACGCAGCTGCCGACGCCGCAGGCGACGACGCAGCTTGCGGTGCGGGCTCTAGCACGGCGGCCGCGTCCATCTTCTCGCGTATCTCGGCAAGGGTGTCCCGCAGCTGAAAGTTCTCGAGCGACAGACGGTCGAGCAACGCCGTGACGCGCTCGTGCTGCGCCACGTACTGTCGCACAAACTGCTCCTCATCGCTGCGCTGTGGTTCCGGTTCCTGGCCGACGCCCCTCCGTCTTCTCTGTCGGTGCAAGGCGTTCGAAATGGCCGAGGCTGCGACTCGTGACACGGGAGGTGGCGGCGGTGGAAAGGGCGAGAGCGTAGCAAAGCAGCGTGAGGCGCGGATGCGCTCGTCGGAGAGCGCGCGCACGTAGAGGCAGAGAGCGCGCTCCTCGTCGATCTGCGTCTCGCCGGGCTCTATTCCCGCCTCGGCCGGCGTGATCGTCGGCACGCACTGCTCGTACTGTTCGTACCACGGCGCTGGCGCAAGCGGCGGTGGTCGCGGCGGCGGCGGCGACTTGAGCCCGTAGTCGATCAGCCGTGGTGGGGGTGAGGGCGGCGGTGGGGGCGAGGGCGGCACCAGCGCGTAGGCGTGCCGGAAGCGGCCCGTGTTCGTGTCGTAGGTGAGGGTCGGCTCCTTCTCGAGCACGTGCTGGATGGCCGCGCACGCCGCCGGTTCGCGCCGGCACGCCCGCGGGTCGATGGCCAAGAAGCCGCCGCGCACCTGCAGCCGGCTTGCATACCTGCGAAACTCGTCGCCTCCGTCAAAGAGTGGCACCTCGATGATGCGCGTGACGGGCGTGCAGTTGGCGCGTGCCCTGTCCAAGTCTGCCCGGCCGATGGATGAGACGGACAGCTCCTGCTTGACAATGGTGGTGAAGAGGTCTTGCGCAAGAACGCCTCCGCCCGCGCCATCGCAGCGGCCAAGGCATACCTCGCGGTTGCGGAGGCACTCGGGCTGGCTCTTCAAGCACGACCGCAATTCGTAGACCGCGTCGACCGCCCACTCGCCTGCGTCTGGGTGGCACGTTTGTAGGCCGTTGGCCAGTTTGCAAAACTCGTAGCTGTAACCCATGACCAGCTGCCGCATCGATCCGGGCGTGTACTTTGTGTGGTCGGGGCCGCCGTCTTCCATCGCATCCGCAGTCTCCAGTCGCATCTGTCTGCACACCTCCTGGTGGAAGTGCGCCGACTGGTCGATCCCAAGCGACACGTCTCGATCGAACCACGCACTCGCGATGCGTTGCGCCGTGTTGCCCTCGTTGCCCTCTCCGCCCAGCTCCTTGACCAGTTGCTCGAAGCGTCCCGCATAGCTCTGCGCCAGCTCGGGTTTGAATCTGCGGTGGGTGGTGTACGTTGCCTGAAACGCTTCTTTGCTCAGCATGGCCGCAGTGTGGCGCGGGCCGCAGATTTCGACGTAGCCCGAGCCACCCGCAAGGCATGCACCCTCGACGCGGCCCGCGTACTGCTCGCCGTCGAGTGCGCAGCCCCAGATGGTGCCGACGAGCAGAAACAGCGCTCGCATCTCGGCAATCTGACACGTGAAGCAGGCGGCGCAGAGCTGCGCGCGCGGCGTAGCCCCGGAGGTCGACTCCTCGACGTCGGGCAGGTCGACGCCCCCCGAGGACGCGCTGCCGTACCTCTGGCCCGTCTCCCGATTGAACAGCCGGTTGACGGCGTTTGAAATTGCCATTCCAATGGGGTGGATGCTCAGGAAGACGTGGTAGATCTCGCTCGGCAAGTCGGAGCCTTCTTGGAAGCAGACCCTGTCGATGCAGTCGAGCTGCTCCCCCCAGCCCGCGGGCTGCGTCAGGTCGAAGATGCACAGGACCATGTTGATCACGGCAAAGAGCAAGGGGATGCCAATGTCTAGAAGGAGCACCATCAGCAGATCCACGCCTATCTTGACAATGTCGGAAAAGACGCCGCTGCGAACGCCTGCAAGGACGGCGCTGCTCAGCCCGCGAATGAGCATCATGAACAGGTTGAAGAGCAGCTCGAACAACTCGCTCAACACCACCCACCCCACGTGAAACACCGTGTCTGAGAGCGTGCCCTGCATCACGATGACGCTGGCCAACAGCGCCTGGATGGCGTCCGCAAGTGCGCCCAGGTCGAGGGCACCGACGATCGGTTCGCCCGAGGCCTCTGCAAGTCGCCGCGCAGTCTTGGTCGACAACACGATGGTCGAATTGCCGATAAAGTTTGACGAGGAGCTGGAAGCCACGCCCAGCTGCTGCTCGTAAAAAGCCAGCATGCCGCACCACTCGGCGGCTGAACTGTGCCCGTCCCCGTCGGGAGGACAGTAGAAGCCATCGTAAGGCACGTCCTCCTCGGTGATGATTCCATTGTATGGGGCCTGGGTAAACGCGATGCTGAGCACGTCGAGCGCCGTAAATACGAGAGGCTCTGCAATGTAGACCATTGCAGAGTTCCATCCAGGAACGGCTACGAGCATCACCTCCGTGAATGCATTGTACAAATGCGTGCTGGTGTCCCAGGCAGCCATGTACACGTAGATCCCCAGCTTGGCGCGGTGGAAGGCATCCTCTGGATCGAGACTGACCCACAGTGTGACTTGGTGAAGCGTGAACAGTGACAAAAACGACAATCCAAGCACAAAGACAAAGAGACAGCACAGGTTCAACGACCCCCACACGCGTTCCAATGTTCCGGTCTCAAACGCCCCACCAGTTCCAAACACGAGCTCTCCGAGAGGACCAGCCTCCTTCGGAACGACGGGCATCCGGTCCGGCCACGCACAGTCTACTCACTAAGCACTCGGTCTGTCATATCGGTCTCGCCTCTTAGCGCAGCACGCGTTCTCCTCGCCCCGAAGGCGCTCGGCCTAACCGAGGTGCGGAGCTGCCTTTCGCATCATGTCCTTGAGCATCGCGGCCTGACCCCCGTCCTCTTCCAGTGCGAACGTCTTCTTGACCCACATCGAGATTCTCACCAAGCCCGTCTGCAGCTTCTCGGTCTTCTTCTGCTCGGCGGTGAGCTCCCTCTTCGCCTTCTGCGCCGCCTGCTGGTGTTCGGCTGCCTTCTGCTTCGCCTCATCCCTCGCGACCAACGCAGCGCCCTTCTCCCGCACGACAGTGTCGTAGTTCTTGATCTTCAGCTTCTCAGCGGCCTTGACGCTCTTGTTGTGATCCTCGCGCCGCTTCTTCCGGTGCGCTTCCCAGCCGTCGTCGTTGCCTTTGCCGGGCCTGTAGCCCGCCTTGCCCTTGACGAACGCGGCGTACCAAGACCGCTCCGCCGGTTTGATGGGGTTGCCCCGCGAATCCTTGGTCGCCCTCTCCGGGTGAAGCGCCACGACACCGCGGCCGCCCCGGCCAGTGCGGCCACCCCGGCCGCCCCGGCCGCCCCGGCCACCCCGGGCAGCGGCGGCGGGGGCGGCGGCGGGGGCGGCGGCGGCGGGCGCAGCGGCGGGGTCGTCGGCATCGTCGTCGTCGTCGGCGGCGGGCGCAGCGGCGGGCGCAGCGGCGGGGTCGTCGGCGTCGTCGGCGGCGGCGGCGGCGGGCGCAGCGGCGGGCGCAGCGGCGGGGTCGTCGGCGTCGTCGTCGTCGGCGGCGGCGGGCGCAGCGGCGGGCGCAGCGGCGGGGTCGTCGGCGTCGTCGTCGGCGGCGGGGCCAAAGTCGACCGCTTCCGCGTCCAGGGGAGGGTCAGGGGCATCCCAAGGGTCTGCCACGAAAGTGGCGATGACGAGATCGGCGGCGGCGGAGATATTGGAGCCACCGGGGGCGACAGCAGGAGCGGCGGCAGCAGGAGCGGCGGCACAGGGGGCGAAGTCGCGGTCATCGCCGCTGTAATCATCCTCGTCCTCGTCCTCGTCCTCGTCCTCGTCCTCGTCCTCCGAACCGCGCCCGTCACTGTCGCTTTCGGCGTAATTCTTCTTCTGCTTCTTGGCCGCCCGCTGGGCCCTCTTCTGCACCTTCCGCTTCGGCGCAGCGCCGTTTTCCACACCCTCCTCGCCATCTTCTTCGCATTCCATCTCGCCAGACGCCCCATCGTGCTCGTCACCGTCCTCGCCAGCCGCCTCATCCGCCGCATGCTCCTCGTCGGCCGCTGCAGCCGCGGCACCAACCACGAGCATGAGCTCGTCCTCATCGCTCTCCACCGAGGTCTGCGGTGCCTCTTCCTCCCCTGCCACCACTTCGTCCTCCACCGCCTCCTCCGCCTCCGCCTCCTCCGCCTCCGCCTCCGCCTCCCCCGAGGGAGCGCCATTGCCGTTGCGCAGCATGCGGTCGACCCAGTCCGGTCCCTGCTGGGCCTTCTTACGCCAGTTATCGCGCTGCACCGCCAGATCCTTGATCCTTGCCTGCAGCTGCCTGTTGACCTCCTTTTCGTTGTTGCTCGTCTTGTCCATCACAACCATGGTCTGGGCCATAGAGTCCACGCCCTCGTGCAGCGCGGCCTCCATCTTCTTGAGCTGCCGATAGTTGGGCAATCCCGAGATCTTTTCCGGGACCCAGCGCTGCATGAAAGGCGGCAGCTCCACACCGGCCGCCGCCGCCCTGCCACGAGTGCCACGTCCCGAGGACTGGCTGTTGGTCGACGCGTTGTGGGCCTCGACCTCCGCCTTGAGTCGCTCAAAGCGTGGCTTGCAGGCGGCGCACTTCTTGCGCCCTATCAGGTCGTCGATCGCACCCTCGTGCTTGAGGTCCAACACGCACGCCCGGCAGACGACGCAGCTTTGGTACTTGGCCTCGGTGTCGCGATTGCGGACCCGCTCGGGGTCAGTGAAGTCGTCGCAGACAACGCGCATCTGCTCCGGCGGCTTGACTAGCATGCAGAGATCGCATCTGTGCCCGTTCTCCAGGACCGTAGTAAGCTTGGCAAAGTTGTTCCTCACGATGATCTTAGAGTTGTTGGAGTCCATCACGTCAGTCATATAGGGCATCGACATGGCCCTGCGCGCGCAAAAACGAGTGGAGGGGTTGCGGGCGCCGTAGACCATCCATGGCATGCAGAGGACATGCACATTTGCAATGCATCCTAGGGGCATCTAGCAACACGCACCTCGTAGATTCGCAAGTATCTTTTCGATGAGGATTCCTACTGTACCGGCCTTTGTGACGGTAGTGCCATGGGACGTCCCATTTGGGTGGGACGTCCCACTTGAAGGGACGTCCCAAGGCACTACCGTCACAGAGCGCCGGTCATAGCTTCGGTACGTCCACAGGCACTTACAATGGAAGGGCGGACAGTCGTCAACATGCAGGAGTGCCCGGGTGGCCCACGGGCCGCCGCCGAAGAGGAGCGTTGGCCTCAGCCGCTGCGCGCCGGAGAGCGCGAGACGGCGTCCCACATGAACCACGCGAAGACCAAACGCGCTCGCCGCTTGGAGGCGGAGGAGGGTTTGGAGGACAGTCACGACCTCGAAGAAGTGCAACGGACCGGCCTCATTCTACTGGATTCGACGCGGTCCATGGTGGTGCCAAATGCGTTTGTGGAGATTGGCGATCTGTCCGACCTTGCAGTGCGCGCCAACCTTGTGGGCATCAACGCCGAGCTGGCGGCGGAGGTCAACGCCGCCATCGCCATGAACGGAGCGCTCAAGTGCCAAGAGGAGCAGTGGTTTGTGGCTGCGGGCGCGCACCGCCTGGGCTCGGGTGGAACGGTGTCCGCGCGTGCGAGCGCGTGGTGCCGCCTGTAAGCGTCCGTGCGGTGAGCGCACTGACAACTCCGTAGCCGGCATAGCACAAATGACAGCGTGACAGTGCGTCGTACGTTCCAACCGATAGCCGTGGAATGCTTGTTACTTGGTGGCTGTTTACCCCCCGTGTTCGTTGGCTGTCTTTACACCTACCCCCCCTCAGCGAAGCAGATATCGACAAACTCAAGGCCCGCGAAAAGCCCGGTTTTTG